>SDBV01009930.1_pt1 | contig 12558 bp, 9 predicted proteins | sample 2277081 | NCBI WGS metagenome assembly SDBV01 (sample SAMN10402039, study PRJNA504765) | marine sediment metagenome | isolation source: marine sediment core GS10_PC15, 223 cmbsf | place: Arctic Ocean: Southern Knipovich Ridge | collected 2010 | reverse complement strand
TTCTATACATTGCTCCTCGGTTGTGAACATTCTCTCAAATTCTATTTGACTTTTGGGGATTCTCATAACCCCCAATATTACTCAGAAAATCAATATGTTTTAAGTGCATACCCCAGATTAAATATATCTAAAAAAAAATGAAATAGAAAATTGAAATTTGTTCGGAAATGCGCTGTGGAATCAGGCGTAATAATGCAAGTTGGCATGGATCTTCCGCCCAGGTTTTCTTAATTATCACTTATGGATCGAATATAGCTGATCAACAGGTGCATGTTTTGGATATACTTTGAGGTTGAAATGTACTGCTGATCAGAAGGGTCCCTGAAGGGAGAGGTATCTGTTTCATCGCCCACATGCCTGGAAGCATACTCATCCGTTAAATCCTGCTTCTGTCCATCACCAATGTATGGATTGCTGGTTATTCCATGTTTGACGAGCCAGCGGTTTTTATTATCGAGGGACTGTAATATTTCTTTTACCTGGTCTTCATCTGGGACAGATACACCATTTCGTTCCGGGTTGAAGAATCGTTGAGGAGTAGCTTCACCATTGTAAATCTCAATCTTCAGAGGTGAATTTTTGGAGGCATCCTCAGGTGAAAGAACTGCAATCCGCTTGTATTCCTGCTCCAGATTGTCAATTTTTATTACTGTTTTACCTCCGTAATGCGACAGCAGGTTATCATCCTGGTAGTCGAAATAATAGTAGCCATATTTCACGTTTGATCCCTTCCTGTGAACAAAGAGGGGTTTGTTTGTACCCAGCTCTACAAAGGTCGGATGGGTGTACCTGCTATTCCCCATCATACTCTCAGGCAGCATTGTTTTTCTGAGCCATTCGATGGCAGGCGGAACACCGTCAAGGAATTTTTCATTACCTGTGTATTGATAAAATTTCAACAGCAACATTGCATTCTCGTAGGTGTCTGATGGCAACAGTGATTCCGGCTCATAAGTCCGGGCACCTGCCGGTTTGAGGTCCATTGTTACCTGTTGTCCCCAGGCTCCGCTTTCATGTTGGGAAGCAAGGTAAAAATCCATTCCCCTCAGGATGGGATCAAGAAAACGTTCTTGTCCCAGGGTATGGTAGCAGTGAATTAGAAAATTTACATTTTCCCATACAACTCCATCATTGAATGTGTAAAAAGAGGTGTAATCCGGATTCCCATTTTTGCTGAAATCATATTTCAGGGGATATCGTTGCGGCCACCCCCCCAGAGGATACTGGCTTTCCAGAACAAAGTTGATTGCCATATCCAGGGCCGGCTTCCATGCTGGGTCCAGCCTTTCAATGTACATTCTTAATAAGAACCTTGCGGCATTGGAACTGACATCGTCATCAAAAGTGGAGTTTCCGTAATAATGCTGGAACTCTTCCAGGCGCCAGCCATTTTTGCCAATTGTATTGTACCAGTTTTTCAGGGACCGGTCACCGGCAAAATCGATTATATAATTCCACCCGCCTTCCGGATTTTGTCCCCAGATAATAGCCGATGCAGACTTTGCTGCTGCCTGGTAGTAATACTCATCTCCCGTTGCATGGTACGCATCCAGAAAGAGGTGTCCCATGCTGATGGTACCCGGACTCTGGACCCATATCATCGTCTTGTAGGCTTCCATCTCACCCCATCTCCGCGAAAAATCAGGCAGATAATACCAGACATATCCCCCGTTTGTACTGACCTCTTCAACCATGTACCGGGTTGCCAGCAGCATGACCTGTTCAGATTCCCGGGCAAGTTCAACGGTCTGAGCACCAGATTGCTGTTTTGGCAGAAAGGTGATCAGTAGAATACTAAAACCGATTTTAAGAATTCTCATCTGTATACATTCAATTGTTTTTGCCTGGCAGGTACTGATTTCAATCTTATTCTCATGGGTTTTTACTTCTGTACCCTTTCCATGTTTCTCTTGTAGATAGCTGTGTTTGGGTCGTTTAACTCGAGCCCCAGCTCGTAGGCCTTCTGATAATTTTTTGCGGCGAGCTTGTACTGGATATCGTTCTCATAAGCATCACCCAGGCTGTCGTAAACATTCGCCGACCCGGAATAGCGCTTCACATTTTCCTTAAAAACATAAATCGCCCGCTCTATTTCATTATTTTGAAGGTGGGTGTAACCCAGCAGGTTGATAATATTTTCAGGTGTCTTAATTTCATACCCGTATTTCGAGGATACGGAAACATAATGTGCATCGACAGCTTCAAGTCCTATTTGAAGTTTCTCCCGGGGAAATTCCCATTCGGAAAAAACAAACCTGAGTCCATTGAACAAACTGATATATGGAACCGTACTATGATCCTCAGACAACATCTTATCATATTTAAAATCCACAGTGCCTTCAGTTCTCAGTTTCATAGCTGAAGAGAATGCATCGAGGGCCTGATAGTAATCTGGTTCATTACCCACCGTCATATAGAAATATTTACCCTTATCCTCATAAGGCTTCAAGGATTCCAGAGATTTATTAACAAGATAATTATCTGCAAATTGCAGATAGGGACTTATGGCAATATAAGCATCAAATATTTCCGGCTTTGTAAATAAAGCATAGGTAGCAAAAGTGCCCCCTAAGGAGTGCCCCATGAGTATATTAAATCCCGAAGTCCTGAAGTCCCTATCCATGTTTGCGACAAGTTCATCAGACACAAATTCCAGGAACTTTTCTGCTCCTCCTGAAGTTAGTGCACCTTCATCATGTACCGGTGAAAAATCCCTGTTGCGATCTACATTAATAATAGCCACGATAATCATATCTGGTGTTTTATCATGAACCTTCAGGAAGTTTACAGCTGAGACGGCATGCTGGAAATGTGTTCCACCGTCAAGAAGGTACAATACAGGGTACCTGATATCCGATGAATGGTAATCTCTCGGAAAGTAGATTCTGATGTTTCTTTCTTCATTGAGAACGGTGGACTCGATCGTTGCTTCCTCCACAAGTGATATTCCATTCTCTGTTTGTGCAGAAATACCTCCAATACAAACGAACAGGACCAGCGAAACTATTAGTTTGTTTGATTTCATGGTTAGCGATTTTGATAAAGATATGATAAAAGGGCTTATTATTGTACCTTCGCAAAAGCAATCTAAATCCATAAAACGATGACTAAAAACATTTTTCGCATAGCAGTTCTTGTAGTATCCGGCATTATTATGGCATCCTGTTCACAGGAGAATAAGGTTTCCCTGTTCAATGGTTCAGACCTTAGTAACTGGACCGGTGTTGTTTTTGATTCCATTACAAATCCTGATGAGGTTTACCAGGTTAAGGATGGTAATATCCTGGTATCGGGGGACCCATGGGGTTACTTGATTACCAGTGATTCATACAGCAATTACAAATTGCATCTGGAATGGCGGTGGACTGCGGAACCAAGCAACAGCGGTGTTTTTATTCACTGCCAGGGGATAGAAGATTCTCAATGGCCAGAATGTGTCGAGGCACAACTGAAAACCGGAAATGCCGGAGGCTTTGTTCTCATGGGAAATGGCACAGCGGTAAACATTGGAGATTCAACCTACCAGGTTCCTCCTGAGGGAAAACGAACAAAAGGAATCCCAAAATTAGAGGAGAGCAGTGAAAATGCCCCGGGTGAATGGAATGTCTACGACATTACCTGTGATGAGGATAAAATTGAATTGATCGTGAATGGTGTAGTCCAGAATATTGCCTCTGAATCATCATTGCAATCAGGAAGGATCTCCCTTCAATCTGAAGGAGGTCCAATCGAGTTCCGGAACATCTACCTTGTGCCTCTGGGCGAGTAATCTGTGGGCGATTTCTGTCAAAAGGTGTTGAATTATATCTTCTTCCCCAATGCAGCTTTTCCCATGATTTTGAGGGTACCCAAGACACCATAGCGTTCCATGATCATTTTTTTGTACATCTCCCTGCTGTCCTTCGGGGGAATGGTTTCTTTCCCGGTTTTCAACAGGGAAATGGCTTCAGTAGCACAAACGTTCAGGCAATTACCACATCCGATACAATGACTTCTCAAAACTTCGGTGTGATTATTTACCGATATAAGAGCATCCATCTGGCATATCTCCATGCATTCTCCACAGGCTGTGCAGTTCTCAGGATCGATCTTTGCATAAAAGTTGGTCTGCAGCAGTTCAGCAGGTTCGGGGAATTTTTTAGCCGCCGATAGTACTCCGCAACAACATCCACAGCAGCAACAAATAAACGTTGGCTCCTGAGTATTTGCCGGCTGCAAGACCATGCCTTCTTTTTCTGCCAGGGTAATACGGCTGATTATTTCATCTTTAGTGAGCTTCTCTGCTACTCCCCTTTCCATCATAAAACTGGCCGCGGTACCCAGGGTAAAACAGGTTTGCATAATGTCGGTCTGCTTGCAGGGTTCTTCCATTTTATCCTTAGCCTGGCGGCATACGCAGTTCATCACTGCAAAGGGTCCCGGTGATTTTTCAATAATGGCCCTTGCATTGTCATAGCTCCCAACCGCAAATTCAGGATCAATCCGGACATTTACCGGGATGGTACGCATCTGCTTGGTTTTACTCCTGAGAAAAGCTTCGGCAAATCCATCATCCTCATATTTGAAGAAATCTTCTGCCAGCTCTTTTGTTATCCGGTCAACCTGGTATTCGAAGATCCCGATAACAAGCGGGATCTTGCTGTACATTGGACCCTTTTTTGGATTCTGTATACACATGATGGCACCCTTATCAAAAAGTCCCTCAAGCCTGGATGCTAAAAGGTCTTTTGTGATCTCCCCGGCCTTAAACCGGCTGTGAATTTTGTCGACCGACTCTGCCAGGGCACTTAGCTTCAGGGCAATGCTGGCTTCTTCTTCATCAAACAGATGTTTAAGCAGGTTGATTTCAACACCTGATTTGGTCTCCGGAAAAGGGACCGGCATATTATCCAGGTGGCGTTGAAGCTGTCGAAAAACATCTGGTATCATTGTATCAATGTGTGTCTAGATTTAGTCAGTAAAGGCAATATAGCCAAAATAATTTGGTAACATTATCGTTTCATTTTTGGTTTGAAGAATCACTTATTAAATATTGTCCATAGGTCAGAGACCTCGGAGGTTCAAACCACCGGGAACGTATCGGTCAAAAGGGCAATTCTCTTTTTGTTTGTTCTACTGGCAAATTATGCCATGTCCAGTGGACAGGAACAGATCTCCATCAGTGGTAGAATAATTGATTCCTCAAATGGGACATCCCTTACAGGTGCTTCAATTCTTGATGTTGGATCAGGAAAAGGGACCACAAGTGATGATTCCGGAAGGTACAGGTTATTAATCAACGGTGATTCAGAACATAGAATTATAATCTCCTACCTGGGATTTGAACAGATTGACACTATAATACAAACCAGGCAATCTTCTGTTATAGATTTTTATCTGCATCCTGTAAGCATAGAATACGAGGAGGTAAGGGTAACTGCCGAGGCAAGGAGTGATTATGTGAGTTCGGTTCAGATGAGCGAGATTCGGCTTAAACAGGAAGAAATCTCCGGACTTCCGGCCATCCTGGGTGAATCCGATCCCATCCGGTTCCTCCAATTGACACCGGGAGTGCAATCCAGTACCGAAGGAGGCATCGGATTTTTTGTCCGCGGTGGAGGAGTCGACCAGAACCTGGTATTATTCGATAACGCTGTCATCTATAATCCTGGACACCTGCTTGGGTTTGTCAGTGTATTCAATCCGGATATTATTACAGGAGTAAGCCTTATTAAATCAGGGATCCCGGCCCGATACGGAGGAAGATTGTCATCCGTTGTAAGGATAAATTCTGAGCTTGGAAGAAGTGATTCGCTAAGGGTGAAGGGACAGATTGGCCTTATATCCTCCAGGATTTCATTAAACCGTTCATTTAACCGCGACAAAGGAAGCTTCGTGGTTTCTGCCCGGCGGGCATCTGTTGACTTGTTTGTGAAACCCATCATTACTCCACTGGTAAAGAATTCCTCACCCTATTTTCATGAAAGCACATATAATTTTTATGATTTTAATGCAGGGATCTCGCATCGCATTGGCGACAAGGATTATTTAAATGTTTCGGCCTACTACGGAAAAGACAAATATGGTATGACCCGTTCCTCGGTCCGCGGTGAAAGTAAAATGAACTGGGGCAATGCCATCGTTTCGGGCAGGTGGACACATGTATTTTCAGACTACCTTTCTCTCGGTACGTCCATTTCATATTCACATTATGATTTTGGCCTCACAGGTAACCAGTCCGATTATGCTTTTGGACTGGTGTCTTCCATACGGGACTATACAATTAAAAGCAAGGTCAATTACTTCAGTGAAAATCATAAACTGACCGGGGGACTCGATCTCACCCGTCATACTTTTGTACCTAATGATATTGATGTTGATGCCGGAGGGCTTGCTCTTAACTTCCTGGATTTCAATGAACTATATGCTTACGAAGGTGGTGTATTCCTTGAAGATGAGTTTCGCCTGAGCGATCAATTCAGCCTGGCAGCAGGCATTCGTTACTCATTTTTTAGCCAGGTAGGCCCATATAAGGAATACATTTATGATGAGAGTTCATTGATAACCGATTCAATTATGTATCCGCGGGGGGAGTCCCTTGCCTTCTATCACCACCTGGAACCCCGCCTCTCAGCCAGATACCAGGTCAATGAAATATCCTCCATAAAGGCGTCCTACATGCACATGGCTCAATACGTTCACCTGGCGACCTCCGCAACGGTCTCGCTGCCTATGGATACCTGGATTCCAAGTACCCGGAATATTAAACCGGAATATGGTGACCAGTGGACCCTGGGGTATTTCAGGAACCTGTTTGGCAAGCAATATGAAACTTCCCTGGAGGGCTATTACAAATCATCCAGGAACCAACTGGAATTTATCCGGGGGGTAATAAACAACAGCCTTAATATGAGCCTGGAGGATAACCTTGCAGTTGGAAACAGCCGCTCTTACGGGGCAGAGTTTTTTCTTCGTAAAAAGACCGGGGTACTTACCGGCTGGATTGGTTACACAATATCCAGAACTGAGAAAGAATTTGAGCGCATTAACGAGGGCAAGGTATACCCTGCCAAATTTGACAGGAGGCATGATATCTCCATCGCCGGCATCTACAAGGTCAATAAACTATGGAGTTTCTCCTCTGTATTTATATATGTAAGCGGAAATGCTTTTACACTTCCCGTGGGAAGGTATATTATCCAGGGAAACCTTGTTAATGAATACGGGGGAGTAAATAATTTCAGGATGCCCGCTTACCATAGGCTGGATTTGTCTGCCACCCGGACAAGGGTCACACCCCGGGGGAATATTTCATCCTGGAATTTTTCCATATACAATGTCTATAACCGTGCAAATCCCTTCTTCATCTTTTTTGAAACCAGCGGTGATCTGGAAAAATACAGCCTCGACATCCAGCCAAAGATGGTATCCCTGTTTCCCATTATCCCATCCCTTAGCTGGAGGTTTGAATTTTAAAACATGAACTGGAGAAAGATACATAAGGTTTTCATAGGGGTGGCTGTCTGTACAGTCCTGGCTTCATGCAACCAGGACCTGGAGTTTGATCTTCCCGATCCCGATTCCAGGATCGTAGTTGACGGCTGGATCGAAAATGGTTCACAGGCAAAAGTATTTCTTACGGCCAATTCCCCCTATTTTGCTACTATAGATTCTGCATCTCTCAGGGACCTGGTGCTCTCAAGAGCCAAGGTAACAATTGATGACGGGGAAAATTCGGAGGTATTGATCCTGCGAAAAGACAACAGATACTTCCCACCCTACTATTATGCTGGCAACGATATATTCGGTGAATCCGGTAAGACGTACACATTAACTGCAGAATACGGAGGTAAAAAAGTCCTGGCAGAAACATCTATCCCTGAACCGGTATCAATCGATACATCCTATTTTGTATTGCTGGAAGGAGAAGACAGTCTTGGTTACCTGGTGCTGGAATTCAGGGATCCACCGGAAGAGAAAAATTACTACCGGATATTCACCCAGCGATTAGGACTGGATGATAAATTTATTTCTGCGTTCATTATGGCCATTAATGACCAGTATTTCCCCGGGGGAAAAATCCGCCTGAGCCTTTTCCGTGCCCCTGAAACCTACCTTTCGACCAAAGATGATAATTACTTCCGGATTGGTGAGACAACAGTCATTAAATTAAGTACAATAGACAGGGCATCCTTTGAGTTCTGGAACTCATACCAGGATGAATTGCTGAATGCCACCAATCCTTTTGCTTCCTCCCTAAGTGAAATAAAATCAAATATTACGGGTGATGGCTATGGTATCTGGAGTGGCTATGGGTCAACTGTTGATACGGTCTTTGCAAGCGGGCAATAAAAAAGCCGGACCTCACAGCCCGGCATCTTTTCAGTATCTTTTTTGGTTTACTAGTAATCTATTGCTTCCAGTCCCCAGTTATATTCACCATTCAATTCGGAAATCATTGAGTTGATCTCCTTAATAAAATCTTCGAATCCCTCTTCCATATAGGTGTCCATATCGACAAAGGACCCGTCACCAAACTTAAGGCGGAGGTCAATCCAATAATCATAATATTCCCCACCATAGTTTTCCTGAACAACGTAAGCTTCTGCTTCTGCTATCTTCTCATTTGCTACTACATTGAGAGCGTACAGGTTCAGATATTTATTAATGACTTCGGCTTCTTTATCTGCAGCGGCTTTCTCATCAAAATCCTCCTGATCCCAATAATCATCAGGATATATCTGGTCCAGTTCATCCACAAGTGCCTTGATATTTACATTTCCCATGATTGCAATATCAACCACCTGGAATTTGGCATTTGCTGAACGGGCTATCTCTTCCGCGTTGACTTCTTCCCATTCATCTATCTCAGTTACCTCAATCTCATCATATTGTTGAGTTGCATCATTCCACACATAGTTAGTCCAGGTCCACGTATCGGTGTGAGTTTCAGTATTTGCTTCAATATTCGCATCTGAGAAATCACCCTGGGTAGAGCCGGTAATTTCCATAATGACTTTTTCTCCGTGAGTGAACTTATAGCTGGCAGATACTTCTGTATTGCTGTTTGTAAGGTCAACCGTGAACATAAAGGATTCAATGGTAAGGTCTGAGGCAACTTTTGTTGGAATCCCGTCGCTGTTGTATTCAGCGGAGAATACATAATCGATTAAGGTCTTACTGCCAACTTTCAGATCCATATTCAGGGAAGCAGGCAGATCACCACTATACTCCGTATCAAGCGGATTACTGGTGGTTATTCCGGCATAATTGGATACCGTCAGAGCAGCATCATTCGACATCCCCCCATCAGTGGAAGGAAATTCAAATACGACCTTGTCCACATTTGCGGCGTAATCCCAGGTTTTTGTCTCCGCATTCCAGGAATATGTCCCAATAACCTCATCCCAGATTTCCTGAAGGGTTTCGGGATCCTCACCCAACTCTCCGGGTGATTTCATTACGGTAAAAAGGTCATGAATACTGTTGTCACCAGTTTGTATCCCGGCAATAACACCAATGGTTGCAGAGACTTTCGACTTTTTCTTCGTTTTAGACTCCAGAGGATCTGCCATATCGAAAAGATTGCCAAGGCTGACAGCAGCATCCGTAGTTTCAAGGTCTTTCATCTCATCTATCGTATTAGCGACCTGAATGGCAGAGTTTTCAACTACCCTTTTGTTTTCTTCGACAGACTTCTGGCTGAAGGGTACTCCATCTCCTCCGTCATCTTTTGAGCAGGAAGTAACAGCTAGAGCAAATACTGCAAGTGCAGCGAGGGTTTTTAATTGTAGTTTCATGGTTTATAAGTATTACGTATATATAAATTTAGTTCTTTTTTTCAAGTGTTTAACGAAATCGAAGGTACTCAGGTTTCAATAATGATTAACAAAATAAATAATTTGGAGACTGTTTAATACCTTGACGCCACATACCTTCTTTACCCGTCTGGATAGCCCACAAACATTGTCCTGAATATTTTCGGACCCGCATATCTTATTTAGAAATATTAATATATCATAATCAGGAGACCCTCCGGATTCACCCTTCACAGCTGGTAATACTGATTTAACTGCCAATTATATTTCAAAATAGTATCCGGAAATGGTTTATCTTGAGCTTTACAAAGCTATAGATTGGGCATTGTCAATGGAGAATTTTTTGCAAATACTGATTTTCTTAACCGGTTTTATAATAATCGCGGTTGCCTCGAATCAGATATCCAAACTTTTCCTTAGGATAAAACTTCCACTTGTCACCGGTCTTCTTTTCATGGGGATTATTGCAGGGCCCTATGTTCTGGATCTGATTCCCCGGGAAGCCATAGCTAATCTTGACTTTGTAAATGATTTTGCTCTTGCTTTCATTGCTTTCACGGTTGGGGCGGAGTTATACTTGCGGGAATTGAGAAACCGCTTCAGGAGCATTACAGGTATGACCCTGGGTCAGTTGATTGTAACCTTTATTCTGGGAAGTCTGGCTGTATATTTTATTGCGGAATACATCCCTTTTATGCAGGGTATGAATACGAAATCTAAAGTAGCAGTATCTCTTTTGGCCGGAACCATTTTTGTTGCAAGATCTCCGGCATCCATTATAGCCGTGGTCCATGAGATGCGGGCAAAAGGACCATTCACCCAAACTGCTATCGGAGTTACGGTTTTGACTGACTTCCTGGTTATCATATTATTCACTGTTATACTTTCCATTGGAGAGGGACTAATAAATGGAACTAGTTTTAACCTGATATTTATTTTTCTGCTAATATTTGATCTGCTGTTTGCCTTTATCCTCGGGTATGGACTCTCAAAACTCATTGGGTTCATTATTTTTTTAAAAACTAAAGCAATAGTAAAAACTATTTTGATCCTGCTTGCCGGGTATGGAATATTTACTCTGTCTCACTATTTACGTGAATGGAGTCTGCTGTATTTTAACTATGAGATCTTTATTGAGCCCTTGCTGATATGTATAATAGCAAGTTTCATTATTACAAATTACAGCAAACACCAGGATGAATTTCTAAAAATATTGCACGATTCCAGAACTGCTGTATATGTTATATTTTTTACCCTTATCGGTGCCTCAATCTCTCTGGGGATTTTGGCTACTGTCTGGTCAATTGCCATAGCACTATTTGTGATCAGGCTGGTAGCCCTTGTGATTGCAGGTTTTGTGGGAGGATCACTTGGGGGAGATCCGGCTCGTCTGAACAGGATTGCCTGGATGCCCTATGTAACGCAGGCTGGTGTGAGCCTTGGACTCACCGCTGCGGTGGCTGGCGAATTTATCGGATGGGGAACAGATTTCGCAACCATTATTGTTGCCGTCATTGTTCTGAACCAGATTGTTGGTCCCCCAATATTTAAATGGGCTATTAACCTTGCCGGCGAGGGACATGGACGGGCAGTAGCCCCTGAATTAGTAAGTATGCGAAGCGCATTGATTTTTGGTCTTGAAAGCCAGTCATTGGCCCTGGCTCGTCAATTACAGGAACATCACTGGGATGTTAAGATGGCAACACTGAAATCCGATATCGGCGATATGAAAACCTCAGGGATTAATATCCACCGGATTTCAGATCTTTCGGTGGAATGCATGCAGGAACTTGATGCCTCCAAAGCAGAGACAATTGTTACAATGCTATCCGATGATGAGAATTTTCAGATTTGCGAACTGGCATTTGAACATTTTGGAACAAAAGAAATTGTGGTACGATTACATGACCGTAATAATTTTGATCGCTTTCATGAACTTGGAGCATTGATCGTCGAACCCTCGACAGCCATTGTCAGTCTATTGGACCATTTTGTGCGTTCACCCCAGGCTACATCATTATTGCTTGGAATGGAAGAAAACCAGGATACGGTTACGCTGGAGGTTCAAAATCCAAACCTGCATAAAATGGCCTTAAGGAATTTACACCTTCCCCATGACATTATCATACTTTCTGTAACCCGCAAAGGACAAATGATAATCTCCCATGGATATACCAGGTTGAGGAAGAAAGATATTGTAACACTGGTCGGTTCAAGCGAAAGCCTGGAAAATGTAAGGCTACGTTTTGAAGAATAATTGAGTGTCAATTATTCTTCAAAAGTGACCGAAGAAGTTGTTCTGCTCATTCTTAAGTTTGAGTATCCTCCCCGCCAAATCTCATCCGATGTGTAATGAAACTCATCACCGGAGTCGGCGGCAGTTTCTTTCGTGCTTCCTCGATAAATTATCCACACATTGCTTGATCCGGTTTCCTTAACTAATTTCCAGTAGCCATAATTTTTATAGCCCTTTTTACCTCCGGAACTGAGCTTTTCCCACTTACACATGGTCCTATCAGAATTTAGAATAATGTAATCTCTTGAACCATCATAACTGTGATACCTGGTCCATTTCCCAAGGATTTCCTCCTCAAAAAAATCAAGAGCCTCAAAATCATCCCCTTCGTTTTCTTCATTAGTCTTTTCACAAGTTAAAATGCTTATTGAAAATAGAATCAACAGAAGAAGAGTTTTTTTCTTCTTTACATTTTTAATTCGTGTTTTAATAATAAATTGTTTACCAGACGTCAACTTTCCAATA
>SDBV01009929.1_pt1 | contig 12558 bp, 8 predicted proteins | sample 2277081 | NCBI WGS metagenome assembly SDBV01 (sample SAMN10402039, study PRJNA504765) | marine sediment metagenome | isolation source: marine sediment core GS10_PC15, 223 cmbsf | place: Arctic Ocean: Southern Knipovich Ridge | collected 2010 | reverse complement strand
GTATCAGTCCCCAGAAATGCCTTGCAAACGTCGAATCAAACATCCGGCCCGGCTCCATCATCGTCTTCCACGACTCATTCAAAGCCAAGAAGAACCTCTACTACACCCTCCCGCAGATCCTTGATAAATACAGCGGCGAGTACGAATTTCTTCCCATCGTGAAGACTTCGGAGGTTTCAGAGCAGAGGGTTGCGGTTTAGGTTCTGCTCACAAATTCACCACAAGTCATGTACCCCCCCTTAGCAGGAATTAGTATTGTTTAAAGCTATTGATTTATCAGCCTTTTGAATAGCTCCTCGTATTGCTGGACGATTGAGTCCCATTGAAAATCAGCGCGGATCCTGTCAAGATTATTACTGATAAATTTATCCCTGTCCAACTTTCCCAAATCCTTTATGCAATTCGATAGCTCCCCGGTTGAGCGAAAGTACCCGGCATTCTCACCAAGTATCCATTTATTATAGGGATTTTTATGTGCAAAGATCAGCGACCCGGCAGCCATTGCTTCCAGAAGCGACGGATTGGTACCACCTACCGAGTGACCGTGGAAAGAGGCAATTGAATAATGTCTCAGGTGATCCAATTTTTTCGATTCAAAAATCCCTCCCAGAAATTTCAGCCTTTTGTCTGCCCTGTATTCCCGATGAATCTTCTGGCCATATTTTCGTGAATAATCTCCAACAATTAAGAGCGGTTCCTTTGCGGGAGAGGCCAGAAATCCATCAATAATCAATTCAATCTTATTTTCTGGCTCCAAACGTGCGACAAGCATATAATACGTTCCGGGTTTAATCCCAATTTCACTAAGCGATTCCACATTCCATTCTTCCCGGATATCCGCTCCGTAAGGGATCATGTTGGGTTCGACTGAATATTTCTCTCGGTAATATTCTGCAATTTCCGGATGATCGCAAACAATGGCATCAGAATATTTCACAGCGGTACTTTCTGCCAGGAGGATCAACTTCCTGGTAATCCATCCCCATTTTGCTCTCTGCCATTCCATCCCGTCCATTTGGGTCACCAGCTTTATCCCCTTCCTCCGCAGAAAAGGATACCAGGGAGCTGCTGTTGCGTATCCGCATTCAAGGATTATATCTGGTTTTTGCTTGTTTGCATGCGTGATGCATGAGAAATCAAATAAAAAATTATTTGCTGATCCCATCACGTTGCCGAAGGTCCTCTTCCTATATATCCTTACCCCAAAAAATTCACTATCTTTATATGCATGATAATGAGGGTTATAACTCCAAATTTCATTTCCGATAGAAGAGAGCCTCACAGATAATTTTTCAACGAACTGTTCGAAACCACCGTATCGGTTTGGAATCCCTCTGATACCTGTAATCGCAATCCTCATACCCTTTACGCGTAAAATTTATAAATTTGAAGATATCATATTATTGACTTGAATCAAAAATTGAACAAACCCAGGTTTCTAATTTTAACGGCTCTAACTATTCCCTATACCGCTGGAGGAGGTCATCATGCATTTTCTTTTGCAAGATATCTTGCTTGCCAGGGACATATTGTAAGAATCCTTAGCTATAATCCTGGGTCCAGACATCCTAAGAGAGAAATTGTAGACGATGTAAATATATTTAGATTAACCACGCACGATTCTTCTATCCTGGGTCGGTGGTTTATTTATCTGTCTCATATTCCAAGGATAATTAGAAATATCCAGGCCACGGATCTGATATTTATTTATGGTAAATACTTCATTTTCTTTCGTCTGGCAATACTGATTGGATGGATACTAAATAAAAAGGTCATTTTTCGGTCTACCATTCTGGAAGAAGATGATATACATGCCCTTGTTTCTGGCAACAACATAAATTCACGTTTAAACAAATTTGTATTTAAACACCTCTCCTTGTATTTTTCAATTAACCCTGAATTTACCAGGCACTACCTGTCACAGTTCCATACCCCTGTAAAAGTTTTTGAAAGCCCTCAAGGAGTTGATATTTCCATATTTCATCCTATGCTGGATGTGAAGATTTCTGAGCTGAGAAATAAGTTCAAGTTATCTGGCAATATATTTACCATGGTGTCTGTTGGTAGTCTGATAATCCGTAAGGGTTATAAGGAAATCATAGATTCCCTGTCTCAGATCCAGGAACCTTTCTGTTATATTGTTCTGACGGAGATACAATTAATTAATAGTCCCCATCTTAAGCAAAAGCAAAATGAGATCCATGAAATCATTAATCTGGGTCAGGAGAAACTTGGAAATAAAATTAGATTCATTGATAATTCAGATTTTGTTGCTGAGATACTTAATGTTGCTGATGCTTTTGTGATGAATAGCTACCAGGAGGGATTACCAAACAGTTTGCTGGAAGCCTTAGCCTGCAGAACTTCCCCTATTGTCAGGCATTTGCCAGGAGTAAGCGAATATATAGCTGTCAATGGTGTAAATGCACATGTTTTCAAGGACATGAATGAGTTTATTTCTATTGTCAGAGGATATATCGGGAAAACCATGCCTGCCTTGAATTTTAATAGCCCGGAATCCAAGCTTATTGAGGAGAAGATTTCCTTTAAGTCTGTTTATTCGAAATTTACTGATCGGATATTTATAGAAAGATGACATGAAAAAGAAGTATGATGTTTCAATTATAAGTGCTAACTATAATAATAAAGAATTTCTAATAGACTATTTCGAAAGTATAGTCCAATCAACAGTTGAACCGATGGAACTATTATTTCTGGATGATGCTTCGACAGATGGTTCAGTGGAGATTTGTGAAAAATATGTTCGTTATCCTTTCATCAAATGTATAAGGAATTCGAAAAATGAGGGATTGGCAAACTCCTTAAATAGACTAATTGAGCTGGCTAATGGTAAGTATATTCTGAGACTCGATCCGGATGATTTTATCACCGCAGATAGGATAGAAAAGCAGGTGAATTTCCTGAATAATAATCCTGAAGTTGATGTAGTTGGATCCAATGCGATTTATTTTAACCATCAAAGAAAAAAGGAGGTCTTTAGCACCCGTTTTCCTCTTGATTCCAAAGAAATTCATCGACAATACAAGGCAGGTTATCATGGATTAATACATGGTTCAGTTATGATAAGGACGAATCTCATGGTCAAATACCGGTACCATGAAATTCATGTTCCTGCTGAGGAATATGACCTTTTTTCACGAATGGCTAAGGATGGAGTTAGAATGGTAAACATGCCTGATGCACTATTGTATTATCGCCTCCATGACAGAAATACTAAGTTTTACAAAACAAGGGATTCCATTACCAAATCAATCCGGCTCAGGAGAGAGATTTTTGGTATTACAACGAGTTTATTGGCTGCGGAACTCCGTATACAACATTCAGGCTATTACAGGAAAGGACTGGCCGCATCTGGCCCATTTTGTACTTACTATTATTTGTTTCTTAGTATTTTGTTTAATCCAATAAAGCTTTATAATAGAATATTTAAACATCGTGCCTAAGTTCAGTACAATATTGTCTGTATACAATGGTCTTCCTTTTCTGGAGGAAGCGATTCATTCAGTTTTGAATCAAACCTTCACTGATCTGGAATTAATTATCGTTGATGACGGGTCTGAAGATGGCAGTGGAGAATTATCAAAGAAATTTGCTAAAAGGGATACCAGAGTTCAATTGTTGCTAAAGAATCATACTGGATTATCAAATTCACTTAATCTTGGATTAAATCTGGCGAAGGGTGAATATATAGCCCGGATCGACTCAGATGATAAATGGCATCCTGAAAAACTTGAGTCCCAGTTTGAATTTCTTTCAAATAACAAAGCAATTCAGCTCCTTGGTTGTTCAGTCCGGATAATTGACAGCTTCGGCAATACTGATTCAGATATGCAGGTATTTAACAGAAATAATCAACTAACATCACCGGCTCTACTTAAGGAAATAATCAGAAACAACGTGCTTTGTAGTTCTGGAATTGTATACGCAGCCAATCTCCTTAAGACAGTTGGCTATTATAATTTAGATTATAAGACAAGTATGGATTATGAATACTCCATCAGGATTCTTAGTGCCTACCCTGGATATGTACTCAAAAAGGTACTTCTGGATTATCGGATGCATAAAGGAATGATGTCGATGAAAAAAAGGAATGAGATGATTTTGGAATCTATTAAAATCAGAAAACGGGCCAGAAGACAATTGGCCACAACAGTGTGGGAAAAATTAATGATTCAAAAAGATATTATAAGCCTGAGGCTAAACAAGTCATTTCATCAATGATGTCTGCTGTATAAATGTTTTTGTAAGTCCGGCCAGGTATTTAATATAAGTAAAAAAGGCTGTTATTATGGGTGAATTTGTAGGGATCGGATCATATCCCATTTTTTTCATTTCTTTTCGAGCCAGCTGTTGAATAAGGTAAACATCCACTTCATTTAACTCATGTTGCCAACTATCTATACGCTCTACCAAAGGGGGCAGGTCAATATACGGATGAAGATCTTTCTCCTTTGGAGACAAGCATTTTCTTACGGTACCCTCATTACCAAGCAATTCAGGATGAAAGAAGATGCCTGAATTACTGAGGGAAAACTCTATTATATTTTTAGTTTTCTGAATCAAAGATTCGTAGCTGATTAAACTCAGCCTATCTCTACTGGTTTCTATTTTTCTAACAAATGCCCTCCATTTATTAATCGTTGAAAGGGTATTATTTTCCAGCGGTTTACCCATATAGCTTGTTCTTTTCTGTGATGATACAACAGCCCTTATATCACGAGTAAGTGCGATGAATTTGACTTGGTATAAGGAAATTATTTCTGAAGGGATCTTTTGAATAATCTGTATTAGTTCCCAAGCTTTAAATACGATTACACTGGCATCAGGCTGATTCTGTTCCCGGTAAGATTGAAGAATTTTAAAAAACAGGTCCACATTGGATGTGCTACTCACTGGCAACCTGGCATGATCAATCTTCCAATGTTTTAGCTTTGAATCTGAACTGAATAGTTCTCTTGTATTGATTCTTTGGCCTCTATCTGTCCGAATGAGAAGTTCTTTAACCAATATTTCACCCTCAGGCAGGACTATTATTCCCGGATGTTTGCTTAATTGATTCACAAAATATGTGGAACCTGAGCGGTTTATATATGTAAGTAGAAGTATCATGAAGATTCAAGCAACACTTTTATTTTCTTCTCATAATCCGTTTAATTTGTCTTTTTTTGAAATGATCGTTAAAAATCTCTTCGATAGTTTTCCCACCAAATAGTTTGTTAATAATGCGCTCAATGTCCTCTCCCTTATTCAAAGTATAGTGAAATATTTTAGGCCTGGCCTGAATAAAGCCATTTCGTTTCCACTCTTTGAGTAATCTTAAAGAATTGAAATTATATTCCTGGGGTAGCATATAAAAACTTACTTCAGATTTCCATAATAACTCCCGAATGGAAACCTGGTCATCAAAAAAATCTTTTTCCACGTAAATCTTTTTTAATTGATGGAGCCAGGTTTTCACAGTACCAGTATTATTATACAAAATCAGACCTCCCTGAATAGGTGCAAATGCATAGGGTATATCTTTTGATATTACCTGTTTTGTTTTTCCTTTGAATGGGAGTTGTCCAGTTTGAAGAAGGTATCTTTTAAACCTATTATGGCCATGGCAGAAGGCCAACTCAAATCTCTCCAGAATCTTGAATATCTCTGTGATATCATCCAGGATATAAGTATCCGAATCCAGATACAGGGTTTTTTTATATGGTGATAGTAACAGGGTATTCAATTTATCAATCATATTCAGATCGTCATCCCCTTCATGTTTCTCGATTTTAAAAACATGATCCCATAAATCTGGATCTGTTTCGATATTTGTACAGATGGAGTATAACAGGTTGGGACTCCACATTTTCAGACTTTTTGCCGACAATATTGCCCTTTCAAGATACCTTTCTCCGGTCGCACAGTATATTATGCCTGTATTCATGATTTGTTACTATTTCTCATATTCAAATACCTCAAAGTCTTTTTGATATGCCTGATATATAATTTCTTTCACAGGGTTTGTCTTGAAGTCACCAATCTGGATTGAATTGGATTTCATAAGATGTGGCAGGTAGGCTTCAAGATTTATTTCTTTGCATAGATCCATGAATTCTTCTTCAAGATTTTCGAATCGTAGAATTCTATCAACCTTTAATATCTTTCTTGAGTCAAACACAAAATCATATTGAGGCTTAAAATGTATTTTTTTTTGAAGCTCATTCGGACTTTTGTCCAGGATTTCCACAAAATTGAGCAAGTGGTTCATTTTAACCTCTTGATTTTTTTCCCAGGCATGATATTTCCAGCAGTATGCGGACAGAAATCGGTCATATGGGTTCCTTACCACTGAAAATTTTAAATAATCATCAAGTATATGATTTTCCTTATTGTCAATTGGATTTAACACAGAAAGTGAGCTCAGGCATTTGTCAAGGAGTCTTTTAAGTCTTTCATTTTTTGAATAATTCTTGAAGGAAAGAGATTTCAATGTGAATCCTAATTCCTGAATACCAAGATGTTGTAATCCCCCGCCGAAAAAAGTCTGCCAGTTTCTTTTCTGGTTTAGATATGGTTTTAAACCAATATCATGCAAATTCCCATGCATGCCCAAAGAAGCTTCAATTGATGTGCCGCCCGTTCTGGGGATGTGGATAAACAATAACTTATGTTGGTGGTTGATTGGCATTGGTAAATCCTATAAAGGATACTTGTGATCCTTGATTTTATGGAGTCCGTATTTTTCGATCAAGATCTGGTTAGACTTTTTGTAATAATCGGTTATCTGCTGATAAATCTCTTCTGGCAATATAGCTTTCGTTGTTAGCATTTTACCAAAAACCTTATAACTATTAAGTTTTCGAAAGATATACCTTGATTTTTCCCATAGGCCCGGAACATTAAAAAAATAGTGTTTATGAATCACTTTGCGAGCACTGAAGCGATTAACAAATCGGGCAATTGACTTGATATATCGCCGATATCCGGGATTTTGTATTTCGTAGTTCAAGTTGTTGATATCAACCTGAAGATCAAGCACTTTACCAAAATTCTCTAAAAAGGAGTAAGGATCATCAATAAATTCTTCATAGATGAATACATGGACTTTCTCTGGACTAAAAAGATCCTGATAATAGTTGATAATGTGATGGTACTCAAAAAAACTCCAGTCAAACAATGTAATTCCCAGCAGATTGGGGTGATGTCCATGACCTATGAATTTTCTGATTGGATAGGTCCCCCCCCCTTTGATATATTGAATATAATTTGATGCAATGATATCTGGCTGGTTTCGTATAAATAAGACAATCCTGGAATCAGGAAAGGTATCTTTAATCCTCCTTGCAAATGCACTGCTCATATATCCTTGCAGGCCAAAATTATGATGAGTTCCAACAATATTCTCAAGGCAGAAAATCAACAGATCATTGTTCAGATTGTTGAATTTGTCAATGGCATCCTTGGGTTGATATTCAAAAAAACCTGGTTGAAATATTGTTTTAAATGTCTCAGCCCTTTTAATATATGAAGCATTTGTAACGAAGGGATAATAATTACGTTGAAACCAGGTGGTGGCAGTCTTGGGAAAACCTATATGGAAAAGAGTCTTCATGTAAAAGTGTTCAAGCAACCAAAACAGGTAGTAATGAGTCTTTTATTATGAATTTAATACCTTTATATGTAGTCATATAAGGGAAGAATCATTTTTGTGTGTGATCATTTCAGGTTCCAGAGCTATTAATCAATTGGTTTTGTTCAATAAATAAATAAGAAATTTGTGTCTGTTTTGTGAATATTCGGATGATAACTGTAAATTTATTGTAATTTTTAGATTTGGACTAAATAATAATTGTTAATAGTGATATTAATTCTTCAATCATGAAATATATAAGAACGGCCTCAGCACTGTTATTTCTTCTGACCTCACCATTTATCATGAGCGCCCAGGATAACTGGGACTGGAGCAGGCAGATAGAGTGTACATCACAAGCACAGTTCAACAACATCTCATATGATTATTTGAATGACCGGATAGCTCATGTAAGTGAGTTCCAGCAAGACATTACATTTTTTAAAGATTATACCTCCAGGGGGAATAAGGATTTTCTACTAAGTATCCTGGACGAAAATGGCGATACAGTCTGGATCAAGCATGTTGGTGGTTCAGGCCTTGACCTTGCGAAGGATGTAAAATTTGATAATGCGGGTAATGTTTATGTTACTGGAGGTTTCTCCGGTGATGTCAACTTCGATGGAACTTTATTGAGCAGTGCAAACGATGAAGATGTGTTTATGGCAAAGTACAGTTCCGGTGGAAATCTCATTTGGGCGAAAAATATTGGAACAGGATTCAATAAAAACAGAAGTTCAGATATGGCCATTACCTCGGATGGATTTATTTACATGGCAGGCTTCTTCAAGGATACTCTGATGTTTGATGATTTCAATGATACCCTTGCCACTGATGTTCTCGGTGAGGTGGATCTTTTTCTGGCACTGTTTGATACCAGCGGCAAGTATTTTGCCTCTAAACATATTGAGATCGATAATAATGTAAGTAAAATTGAATCTGTCAATATTGCGCATGACGGTGGTCTTTTATTAGCGGGTTTTGTTCGTGGCACAATGGGAACCGGTGCTGAAATGATTACTTCCAGAGGTGGGGATGATGCATTTGTAGCAAAGTATAATAGCGCACTTCAGCATGAATGGACCCGTCAGATTGGGGGAACAGGTGCAGATCGTGGATATGGTGCTGTCTCTGATGTACTCGGGAATATTTATACCATCGGGTATATTTCAGGAACTTGCGGCATCGACAGTACAGGATTTGATTTGGAGGATGGAAAACCACTTGTTTCTGCAGGAGGTTATGACATGTTTATAGCAAAATATAACAGGGAAGGATCTCTTCAATGGAGTGGCAGAAATGGAGATATTGGTAATGACATAGCCTATGGAATTGATCTGAGTCAAAATATAATTAATGTCGGTGGATACTTTAGCGGTACTGTTATTTTTGGTAAGGATACGATTAAGTCTTCAGGAACTACAGACAATGATTTTGCGTTTAGTGTCTTTAATCTAGATGGAAATCCCATAAAAGCTAGATCCATTCGAGGCAATGGTGGGGAGGATAGGGCAATCGCTATGGTATATGACGGCAAGGGTGGGCAGTACCTGGCCGGATACTTTAAAGCTGACAGCGTTAATATTGGAACTGTGGCCAGGTATAATTCTGCAATAGGAACAAAGGAGGGACTTGTGGCCAAATACAATAGTGAGTTCACAGTTATCGCAGCCACCGCTACTGACCCATTATGTTACGGGGTAAGTTCTGGAATTATTTCCATTGTGAGTTATTTTGGCAAGAGTCCCTATACCTATGATTGGTCGCACGATGAGGGAGAAACCAGTCCACTTCTGACAAATTTACCTGCAGGTACCTACAAGGTTGTAGTTACGGATAATACAAGTGATAAGGATAGCGTAACAGTCACACTCACAGATCCTCCTGCAATATCTATTGATAAGCTTATAACTGATGTAACCTGTTTTGGGGAATATACGGGTGAAATTGACATCACTCCTTCAGGTGGAACCCCTGGATATACATACTCCTGGGCCAGTGCTACTGGCATTATTACTGGGGATGAGGATCAGACCGGACTTGCAGCAGGAAGTTATACTGTTACAGTAATTGATGCTATTGATTGTGAATTGGATTCTACATTTACAATCATGCAACCACCTGTACTTGTTGTTGATAGTTTCAGATTAGGAGCTGTAACCGTTCCTGATGCGGGGGATGGATGGACCAGGGTTTTTGCTTCAGGAGGAACAGTACCCTACACATATGACTGGAATAGTGGACAAACCATCGATGGTCAAAATACTGACAGTATCTATAATCTGGATGGAGGAGATTATATAGTTGATGTTACAGATGCAGAAGGTTGTATCAATACTGATAATGTAATTATTTCAGGGGATGACACCTTATTGGTTGATATCCTCTCATTGCAAGATATTATCACATGCTTTGGAGATGCTGATGGCTCTGTTACTGCAAATGTAACTGGAGGTGAGAGACCATTTACATGGGATTTCAGCAGGGGAATCATTGTCAATGATACCATCACGACCCAACTTGGTCCAGGATGGGTGAAGGTCACGGTAACGGATAATACCGGAATGTCTTCCTGGGATTCAGTGGAAATTATTGAACCTGCCGAATTGCAGGTAACCAAAAATGCTGTTGTTGATGTTACCTGTTTTGGATGGACCGATGGCAGCGTCGATATTACAATCACTGGAGGTACTCCTTCCTATGGCTACGTATGGAAAGACCAGGCAGACAATACAGTATCAACAGATCCCAACCTGGTTAATGTGCCGGAGGGATTCTATACTCTCACAGCAACAGATGCAAATGGCTGCACGGATGGAACTACTGCATTAATAATGGAACCTGACTCTATTGAAATCACATTTGCTATCGATTCGGCACTGTGTTTCGGTGAAAGCCAGGGGGCCATTGATATGACAGTTATCGGAGGTACGCCATATAAGGGTGGGAACTCTCCGTACACTCAATTTTGGTCCAATACTCTTACTTCGGAGGATATTGATTTTCTATTTGCAGGTGAATATTGGGTTAGAGTAACGGATTCCCTTGGTTGTGTGAATTCTGATACAGCTAATGTTGGAGAGCCAGAGGAATTGATAGCATTTGCTTCTGAGTATAAGCCTGCATGTGCAGGACGTACTGACGGACAGGTCATTGTAGATTCTATTTCAGGAGGAAAAGGGCCCTATACATTCCTGTGGAATGATGTTAGTGGACAAACCACACAGCTTGCAATCGACCTTGATCCGGGTAGGTATTATATTGCCACAGTGTCAGATGTGAACGGATGTCTTGATACTGCAAGAACATATCTTAATGAACAAGGGGTAATTACAATAGCTACAGACTCAATAAATCATATCTATTGTGAGGGTGATCTTGGTGATATTTATGTAACTGTAAGCGGTGGTGAGATGCCTTTCGTATATGACTGGTCACCAAGCGGACAAACTGCTGAAGATCTTATTACTGCTGGTGCAGGTACCCATGATCTGGATCTCACTGATGCCAATGGTTGTTCAAGCCTGCCTTATAGCGAAACAATCACAGATAATAGTACACCCATAATAATCAGAAATTCTGCAGAGGATGTTGTTTGCTTCGGAGCTAACGACGGAAGGATCATATTGAGTTCCTGGGATAGTGGTGTGCCACACAAGTACTCTGTTGACGATGGAGCAAACTGGCAGACCGATACCATTTTTGAGGGACTGGTTCCAGGAGACTATATTACAGTCGTGACGGATACTATTTATAATTGTATGAAGTATGGTGATATCCTGACCATTTCTCAACCGACTAAGGTTGTAGTTGACTCTGTTGATATCACCCATATTTCAGCGGTAGATTCGTGCGATGGTGAATTGGTGGCTTATGTCAGTGGTGGAACACCTTCCTATCAGTATCGTATCATCGGGAGTATCAATCAAGCGGAATCATTATTCTCTGACCTTTGTGAAGGCGAGGATACGCTTTTAGTAATTGACTCCAGGGGATGTGCTGCGGATCTTTATCCATTCGTTATAAAAAGTACTCCTGAGTTTGACAGCATTGTGATTACGAATGTTGCATGTAATGGTGCTAATACAGGGATGGTACATGCGTATGCTTCCGGTGGGGTAGACTCATTAAGTTATCAATGGACGGGTGGACCCGCGACTCCTGATTATGTTGACCTGGTTGCTGGTGATTATACAATTACTGTTACAGATCAAGACGGTGTTAAAATTGATTCAACAATTACAATAGCTGAACCCTCTGCAGCAATAACTGTTGATATAACAAATAGCGGGAATAATCTGTGTTTTGGTGGTGAGCTTGGATTTGCAAAAGCAGTTGCAGCTGGTGGTAGCGGTACCATTGGTTACAAATGGAATTCCGGTGAAGAGACTGATTCAATATTTGGCAAAGCAGCTGGTCAATACATTGTTACTGCTAAGGATCAAGCCGGTTGCGAGAGAATGGACACTGTTGATATTGGTCCTACTGAGGCATTATCAATAGGTATTGTTAGCATCGATTCAGCAACAAACAAAGGCACACCCGATGGAATTATTACAATCGATAATGCTGCAGGAGGCACAGCAACATACATGTACAGGCTTGATTCTGGTACAGAACAAGCAGGCAATACATTTAGTGACCTTGCTCCTGGGGACTATTCCGTTTACGTTATTGATGCCAATTCGTGTTCTGATAGCTCTGACGTTGTAGTAGGAGACAAAGCTGTTGGTATTCTTTCACATGGCATTCTAAAAGTGGTATCCTTGTACCCCAACCCATCAACAGGCAAGTTCACCATAGAGATGGAAAACAGGGATAGTGAGGACCTGATGCTTGAGATTGTAAGTATAACCGGACAACTGGTTTACAAACAACTTCATAAGTACGATGGCCAAGCAATGTTTATCAGGACAATCGATCTT
>SDBV01009928.1_pt1 | contig 12560 bp, 9 predicted proteins | sample 2277081 | NCBI WGS metagenome assembly SDBV01 (sample SAMN10402039, study PRJNA504765) | marine sediment metagenome | isolation source: marine sediment core GS10_PC15, 223 cmbsf | place: Arctic Ocean: Southern Knipovich Ridge | collected 2010 | reverse complement strand
TCGCAGAGAGAAAGTTGCTTTATTTGTCGCTGAGTGGGCGACAAATAAATGCTGCCATGCCTACGGCGAATTAACACTATCCCGAAGGGATTGAGATCTTTTCTTCAAATGGGACACGGATTTGACCCCGGTTAAATGGTCCTTCGGAATTAAACTGGGTAAACGGATAGCACGGATTGGTTTTTTTGGATTTTTCTCGAATTGATGGTCATCAATTCAAGAAAAGAAATCATTCCTGCGGGAGATTTGAAAATTAAAAATAATTTGGGGATTCAGGAATTAAAGAATTTAGGGATTAAGCCCTCTGTTTACCTACCTGCTTGTTGAAGCGAAGCGAAAATCCCGCCCACCGGGGTCGAAGCCCAATTCACTGGATAAATCAGACCCCTTCCTATCTCTCACAGAGCCCACAGAGACCACAGAGAAAATATCCATTTTCATTTATCGCTGCGAGACCGATAAATGAAACCCTCATGCCTCCGGCAGAATAAAGCCTGAATCGTATGTATAAATACCAGTCACATCATACAAGCATCTATCCCGAAGGGATTGAGATCTTTTCTTCAATCGAAACTCGATTGAAGAAAAAAGTATAACCTCTGTGTCCTCTGAGAGCTCTGTGAGAGATAAAAATAATCTGTGTAAATCCTGAAAATCCGTGTCCCCATATTCTTTTGTAACTTAAGACATCTTTTTCTAAATCAACATGGCCAAAAATCGTTCGGCACTCATCACCCAGGTATTGTCCGGATATTTTCTTAAAACCCCCCTTTTATCCACCACCTGAATACCGATCGTCTCGCCATCGCCAAACCACTTCTTGCGATCCTTTAACGGTTTTGACAATGATTCTTCGCCCTTTTTGACCTCCACCGCCATAAACGGCTGATTATCTTTCACCAGAACAAAATCGATCTCTTTTTTATCCAACGTCCGTATATAGTGGAGCCGGAAATTTCCATACCCCATATCGCTCATTGTCAAGCTCAGGCGGTAAAGGCAGGAAGCCATCATATTTTCCAGCCGCGCCGCTCCTTCGGGCGCAAAATACCAATCGATAAAATACCATTTTTTCTCTTTTCTAAGCCCTCTCGGTATCTTTTTAGCCCAGGGAGAGACAGGGAACACAAGAAAGAGCCTTTTCAGCTCTTCCAGCCATTTTTTTACACTTGTGTGCGCTGCTTCCAGTTCATTTGAGAGGTTGGCCATTGAAAGCGGGGCCGTAATCCGGCGGGGAAGCAGAAGAACGAGATTCTCAATCTTGTCCAGTTCGACAACCCGGGAAACATCCCTTAAATCCTGACGGATCAGAAGGCTGATGTAATCCTGGTGCCACTTTCGGCAAAACCGCGTATTTTGTCTTAGAAACGGCTCGGGGAAAGGTCCGAAATTCATCAGATCAACATATGCCCCGGCGATTTCAGCTTCCTGTGGCTGTGTAACCGCCTCTTTAAAATTTTTGACCAGGGAATCGAAATTTTCAGGGATGAAAATTTCAGCTTGAAAAGCATTGCCTGTGATCTCTTTGATGCTGAGCGGCATCATATGAAACAGGTTGTATCTTCCGACCAGAGAATCCCCGGAACTGCGAAACAGGTCGAGCCGGGCACTACCCGTGATCAAAAACCGAAATTCTTCACCAAAAATATCATATGCGCCCTTTAATATGTCTCTCCAGAGACGTCGTTTATGAATCTCGTCAAATACGATCCAGGGATTTACCAGGCCGGGCGCCCGGGCAGGCGATTCAAAAAACCGGCTGTCGTTAAGGTATGCCCGGCGCGTTGAAATATCATCCCAGTTGTAATAAAGGTGATCGGATGAATTTTTCTGCAGCCATTTTTTTGCCAGCCTTGTTTTCCCCACCTGCCTGGGCCCGGCCAGAAAGACCATATGCCGTCCAATAAGAGATTCATCGAAAATATACTTTTCAACGGTCCTGGGAATGTAATTTTTTGTGTCCATAGACTCATATTATCGCGATAAAATGAGCGTGTCAAATCATTTTGTTATATCACCGCCCGAAGGAATTGAGATCTTTTCTTCAAATGGGACACCCCAATGAAATGGTTCCCGGATTTCATTGGGCCCCGATGACGGGATCTACGCTTTGCTCCGACAGGCGGATTTGACCCCGGTTAAATGGTCCTTCGGAATTAAACTGGGTAAACGGATTGGCACGGATTGGTTTTTTTGGGTTTTTCTCGAATTGATGGAGTCAATGCAAGAAAAGAAATCATCCCTGCGGAATATTTTTAAAGAACATCAGAAGCTCCGTTTCACTAGATAAATGAAGCCTATTTCCAAATCACGCTGCCGAAGGCATGACGGTTTTCAATTGTCGGCCTCTCACCGACAATTGAAAAAATAGTAAACTTCTCTGCGGACTCTGCGTCTCGAGCGAAGCCCCATGGGAGCGGGAAAAGCGGGCGGTGAAATCTATCTGTGTTAATCCGTGTAATCCGTGTCCCCATATTCTTTAATTGAACAAGGAAGAACCCAAAATTCTTTCATGAATGAGAAAAATGTGCTATGATCTGAATATGATTGAAGATCTAAAAATAGACAAGACATCTTTTTCAGTCGTAACAGGCATTGATAATGCAGATGACATGGCGTACTGGCATGCTGCTTCGCCATCAAAACGGTTGCAAGCACTTGAAATCATGAGACAGATAAATTATGGCTACAACCCGGCTACCGACAGACTTCAAAGAATTCTTACAATTGTTGAACACGTATGAGGTGAAATATCTGCTGGTAGGAGGTTATGCAGTCGGTTATCACGGATATCCTCGAGCCACCTTGGATATGGATATTTGGATTGATAGAACCCCTTTAAACGCTAAAAAACTTGTTTCCGTTCTTAAAAAATTTGGATTCGACGTCGATGAACTGAAAGAAACTCTCTTTACAGCTGAAAACAAGATCACTCGGATGGGCGTACCACCTCTTCGGATTGAAATACTGACCACACTGTCTGGCGTAGAGTTTGAAGAATGTTATAATAGGCGAGTTGTTGATACGTTAGATAACATTGAGATCAATTTCATCAATCTTTCTCACCTAAAGAAAAACAAAAGAGCCGCTAAAAGACACAGAGATTTGGATGACCTGGAGCACCTACCCTGATTTCCCGTTTTTCAGTTTCGAGCCCGTTAATAAAATTGTCAATTGAGATCTTTTCTTCAAATGGGACACCCCAATGAAATTCGGGAACCATTTCATCGGGGTGTCCACAAGTTCTTTAAATGACCGCGCCCCAGGCGCCACATCAACTTTTTACCCCGTGAAATTCGTGCAACGAAGTGCGAAGCACATTCCACTGGGGTAGCCACTTCTTTTCCCTCGAATTTAGTAAGCATGGCTTCTGTGCTGTGCTGCGATCATGAAGACGATTTTTTCATGTTCGTCTATTTCATAAAAAAACCGCCAAGCGCCGATTCGATATCTCCTTGTTTCCGGTTCAAAATGTTTCAACTTTTTGATATGGGGTCCGAAGTGTGGGCGTTTTTCCAGTTGGGGATAAACAAAATCTTTTAATTTATTAGCAATTCTAATCTGACCGGATTTTGAAAGGGTATGTAAATCTTTTTCAAACTGATAGGTTTCAAAAATTCGGTATTCAGCCAACAAATCGCCCTTTGCGCTCTTTGGCGTGGATGGAACCTTCCTTGATCCGTTTTAACAGCTTCTCATTCGAGAGGATCTCGGCCATTTCAGCATCGTCAACAAACTGAATTTCTCGAATTCTTTCTAAAGCGAACATCTCAATCAAGTTTGATAAAGATCTTTTCTCAGCTTTTGCCATTTCCGAAAAAAGCGTGTAGACATCGTCCTTTAGACGCAATGTAACGGTTTTTCCCAATGCTTCACCATCTTTCATTTTTATTCATTTTTATTCTAAGATGGTTTTTGCCCCTTGTCAAGACCGATGAGAACTTTGCCTGTTGAAGCGAAGCGGAAATCCCGCTCACCGGGGTCGGAACGAAGTGTAGGTTTATTCGCCTCCGGAGGATCCCAACTTACCATCCCGAAGGGATTGCTGTTTTGTTTTTCTGCGAGCCCTGCAGAAAGACAAAAGATAAGGTTAAACTCTGCGCGCTTGGCGACTTTAACGAGCATAGCGAGTGAGCGAGAGATAAAAATAAATTCCTTAACCCAGGGCATCTAAGTCACTCAGTGCCCCCGACCCCTGAATCTTTGAACCCGTGAACGTCTACCTTTCTTCTAAGTCGTATGTCTGTTTCTTCATTTTTTCCCATTCAACATTCGATGTTGGACGTTCGATGTTCGATGTTCATTTTTTTTCAGTTAACCTTCCGCACAGTCCCCCCGACTTCCGTCCTCACAACTTCTCCAAAAACTTCAGATCTTTCCCCTGAGTATTCTTCGTCCCAATGGTCAGCACCTCAATACGGTTTTGAGCCGTCTTCCGGAAATAAAGGCGCCCGCTATAGGCAAACAACACCTCAAACACCGTCTCATGCCCCTTTCTCCCGGAAACCTTCCGCTTGATGGTCACGCCCCCGTGATCCCGGTCGAGCTGGTGAATGATCTCCTCACCCTTGATCTTCATCTCCTCTGTTAAATCAGAAAACCCAGCCAGGGCGCGGCTGCGGATATCAATATTTTTATAAAGGACGGCAAAACGCTTCCCGGCTGTATCAAATCCCTTTTTTTGCCTTATTTTCTGATCTCTGTCTTTTTCCTCTAAATCGATTTTTTCCTTCAAGGCATCGATCTCGGTTTCCAGCCCAACCTGAAGCCCCAGGTTCTTTTCAAGCTTTTCCTCCAACACCACGATCTCTTCAACCATCCCTTCTTCGCTTTGCATGGATCGGGCCTTCTCTTTTTCAATTGTTTGCCGAAGCCGGCCCATTTCATCTTTCAAATTTTCACGATCCTCTGCCAGTTTTTTCAACCGCTGACGATGCTCCTTCTCCAGGTCGCGGAGCCGGTTCATCTCTTCCCGGGTCGCCCTCTCCTCCTGACCGAATCTCAAGATCCCGCGCCGGTAATGATAATAGAGACCCAAGGCAAAAATAATCACATAACCGGCGAGCACTCCGTTGGAAAAAAGGGCGCCGTGCGCCACTGTAACACCCACATCCACCTTGGGTTGTTCGTTCAACAGGCCGTAGTTCTCAGAGGCTGTTTGCATCGGCTGGAGCTGATCGGGTGGGGAATTGATCGTGTCATACGGCAGGGGGTACAAAAGTGTCCCTCTCTCGGTGACAACGGTCACATCCGCCTTCACCCCCCAGGACAGGATTCCCTGTTGTTTGAGGTATCGGTCGATATTGGTATCGACGGCCTCTTTGAGATGAATCTTTCCCTCAAAGAGGGCCTGGACATCGCCGATGTAAGCGTCTTCAATTTCATGGAGGTATTTGTTGTTCAGTTGACTTTCGACAGTCTGGATCGAAAAAATGTACAAAACAGGCGGCAGAACGATACAGAGGAGAAGTATTTTAAATGATATGTGTTTCATGAGGTTGTTTTTAAAGATGAACGTCGAACATCGAACACCCGCCTGCCATGCATCACAAACAATGGTGGTATAATCATTGTCACCAGGCCGAGACATGAGGACATTCTACCAAGACCATCCAAAGGCATTGCGGGCAGGTCGAACGTCCAACGTCGAATGAAAAAAAACATCCAATACCGAACATTCAACTATTTGCTAGCTGTTCAACGATCTTTATGATTCTCACCGAATACTCGAGCAGCCTTTTTCCTAAGTACATGTACTCTTAAATACGGTAACGTATAATATTTTGTCTCACCGCAGAGGCGCAAAGGTCGCAGAGATGAAATTTCCTTTGCCAGATTTTTTGAGGGGAAAAATCTGACAAAACGATCAGCCTTCGGCGAAGTGATTTATATATGTTGTGCACCTTTTCTACTGCCGGAGGCATGGCAGTATTTATTTGTCGGTGTCTCAGCGACAAATAAAATAACTTTTTCTCCGCGCTCTTTGCGCCTCAAGCGAAGCCCTGCAAAGCGGGGCAAGCGGGCGGTGAAACAATATAAAAAAATACGTGATCGAACTTACGAATCAAAGCACTAAATCATAAGTCTGTTTCTTCATCTTTTTTCATTCAACGTTCGATGTTCATTCTTTTTTCATTTCCTCCAAAATCCGCCTCGCATCCGCGGCCTCTGCAAAATTATCACTCAGGCTTAACGCCTTTTTTAACTCTTTTTTAGCCCGGGCCTTATCCCCTTTCTTGTAAAGTGCTACCCCCAAATGGTAGTGAACCGTCGGGTTATTCGGGATCTTTTCCAGACTGTCCGAAAATTCGAGGATTGCACTGTCGTATATGCCCTTTTTGTAGTACACCCATCCCAGGGTGTCCATCACCGCCGGTTCTTTTGGGAGTTTTTCCTTGGCCTTCTGGGCCAGCCCCAGGGCTTCGTTCAGGTCCTTGTCCTGTTCAGCCAGCAGATAGGCGAGGTTGTTCGCCGCCGGGATAAAATCAGGATTTACTTTAAGAGCCGATCGGTACTGTTTCTCAGAGAGGTCCGGCTGTTTCTGTTGGTCATAAATGATCCCTAGCATCATATGGGGAAATGTCTGGTTGGGATTCTTTTTAAGAGACGTTTCAAGCTGGGAAACGGCTGAATCCACTTTCTTATCCGCATAATAAAGGCGGGCCAGGGCTGCATAGGGCCTCAAAAAATTCGGGTTCAATTCAATCGCCTTATTATACGCGGTTTCAGCCTGGTCTTTTTTCTGCTGCGCCAGATAAATGTTCCCTTTAAAATTCTGGATCCAGGACAAAAGGGGCGGGACATCACCGATGACCTTCATCTGTTGGTCACATTTCTCGATGGCAATATCAAACTCCTTTTTGGCCACATGTATAAGAACCATATTGGAAAAGACATCGATCAGTTTGGGGTTGATGGCAAGGGCCTTGTCAAAATTGGACAGCGCATCATCATACTTTTTCATCAGCCGCTGCAACACCCCCAGGCGGAAATAACCGGTGGGCTTTTTGGGATCGATCTTGATCAGCGATTCAAAAGCTTCTGTTGCTTCCTTGGCTTTCCGTTGAAGTAAATATGCATTTCCCAGGATCAGTTTGGCCCGATAAAGATTGGGGAATATGGCAAGAATCGCTTCAGATTCTTTTTGCGCCAGCTCAAAGTCGCGTGTGCGCATATGGATTTCAGCCAAAAGCAGCCGTGCCTTGATAAACCGGGGGTTTAGTTCCACGGCCTTGGCTACGGCCGGTTTGGCCAGCGGTATCTCATTTTTTCCATAATGCGCCAGGCCTTTGAAATATCGGGCACGGGCTGATTTGGGGTCTTCTTTGATCACCTCGTTAAAAATCGAAAGGGCCGAATCAAAATCCATTTTTGCAATCAGAATCTGGCCTTTCAGGATACGCGCCGGCGCATATTTGGGTCGTTTGGCCAGTATTTTTTCCACATGGGTTTCAGCCTCTTTGAAATTTTTATTCTTGATGTAAAACTGGGCGATGGTGGTCATGATCCGGACATCTTCCGGACGGAGCTCGAGCGCCTTTTGATACATGGCCAGGGTCTTGTCCGGGCTGTCCATTGCCTGATAAAATCCGGCAGCAACCATGTACGGTTTTATTGAATCCGGCCGGATCTGAATCGCTTTTTGATAAATCTCTTCCGCTTCACTTTTCCGGTTTAACCTGAAATAGAAGTTACCCAGCACGATCAATAGGTTTTCATCTTTTGGATGGTCGGCGATCGTCTCTTTGAGGACGGCCTCTGCCCGCTGAAACGCCTTTGTCTGCGCATAAAAATTGAAGAGCGCCAGACGAGGACCTTTGACATTCGGGTCGATGGCAACAGCCTGTTTTAAGCTGTCTTCGGCTGCCGAAAGATTTCCCTGACGCCCCTGGATCTGGGCAAGTCCGATAAACGCCCGGGCTTGTTTTGCATCCAGTTCTATGATTTTTTTATAAACAGCGGCCGCTTCGTACAAATTTTTCTCTCGTGCCTCGATGCCGGCCAGAAGATAGAGTGCCTCGATATTGCCGGCATCTTTGTCCAGCACCGCTTCCACCTTCTCCCTGGCTTTTTCCGTCTGCCGGCCCAGGAGGTAAAATGTGGCGAGCTTCAGCTGGGCTTCCATATCCTCCGGGTCCAGTCTGGCAAGCGTTGCATATGCCTTAAACGCTCCCTGGGGGTTACCCAGTTTCAAATAGATTTCGCCCAGACCGGCATATGCCTCCGGGAATTCGGGATCGATCTGGATGGCGTTCTTAAACTCCAGCTCCCCGTGTTTGTATTTTCCTTCTTCAAGATAAGCCCTACCCTTTTCAAGATGAGCCGCCTTCTTCTCCGCATCGGACTTGCAGGAAAAAAGACCGATAAACAGAAAAATCGAAATGAAAAAAAGATATGTGAAACGTTTCATGTTCTAACCTCCGTATATAGTAATATTTTTCACGTTGGATGACGTTCTGTCAAGCTTTGAATGTTCATGGAAAACCCAGCGCTTCCTCCCTGAAATTCAAACTGGCCATTTGATAATTAGTGTCCATCCATAAATGCCCCTTTTTGCCCTGTTCGGCGTTCTCCGCGGGTTTTTGGTTGCGGCGTACAGCACGTACGCCTCACCACAAACCCTTGTGCGGCCCCTGCAAAAATTTGCGGGATTTCGCCTCTGATTTTTATAAGGTGTGCTCAACTTGATCAGGACAAAAATTGCTCATTTCTGAATTGGACACCGCTATTATTTATCTTAACGTCGTGGATGGGCACTAATTAACCCATGCAAAATGTTTTTTCGGGTTTAAATGATCTGTTTATCAATATTTATTTGCGAGCCATCATGGCATCGCAATGTTTTATACATACAAATTTTATGCCAAATCGCATCTAAACACTCATATTTTTTTACCTTCTCACTCCTCTATTATTTTATTTTCTTAAAAACCCAAAGAATTGACCATATCTCCTTCTCTGATCTCGTTATTTTCACAAGATCCTTTCTTCCCCCGAATCTCAAATCTAAAATCTGCAATTTTACCCCGCCTGTCGCAGATGCCGCAACGCGGTGCCCCGCGCGCCCCGTAGCTCCGGCAGATGGTACTGGGGTAGCTCCGGCAGAGGGTACTGGGGTAGGTTCGGCAAATCGTACTGGGGCGCATTCAACTGGGGCTTCAATCTAAAATCTGTTGTCTTCCGCTGGATCTTTTCTAATGCGTCATGTTGGATTTCATCCTTGACGGAAGCTTAATGATGAATTATATTGAATCATAAAAAATGATATTAATTTGATATCTCATTATTGGGGGCTATATGAAATCAATCAGCATCAGAAACGTACCCGAAAATATTTATGTCAGTTTACAGACCATGGCAAAAGCAAATCGACGCAGTCTGCAGGAACAAATAAAATTAATACTGGAACAGGAGGTTAAACTCAAAAAAAGATCGTTTTTAGCTAGTGCTAAAGATTGGCGAAAGCGTTTAAATGGTCGTGAATTAAGTGATACGGTAAAAATGGTGCGAAGGGATCGCGAACGATGATTGGAGTCGTGGATACATCGGCATTGATTCGGCTATTTGTTCCTGATGGCCAATTGCCAAATGATTTCGAAGAATTTTTACGGGGTGTCGAGCGAGATCTCAACATGGCAATTGCCCCGGAGCTTCTTTTTGCAGAGGCAGCTAGTGTGCTAAATAAAAAACAAAAATTAGGCGAACTTACAGAAGGTGAAAGCGATCAGCTCCTATCGGATGTTCTTTCACTGCCAATTCGTCTTTTTTCTCACCGCTCCTTGCTACCGCGTGCTTTCATACTTGCTCGGAAGTATGGCTTAACCGTTTATGACACTTTGTATTTAGCACTGGCCGAAGAACATGGTGCGGTCATTTTTTCTGCAGACCGCAAACTGCTAAAAGCCGCTACCCGGTTACGGCTACGATAGAACAATCAGAAAATTGGCTCTCCAGTCACAATTGACCGGTTGCACCTCTTCCAACGAAATCAATCAATAATCAAGGTTTGGCTCCAGCGATAGATCAAGAGTCAAGAGCAGACTTGATCCCTTGTTTGTGCATCAACGTTTGCATAATTCTGTGGCTCTTGACAGATCCATGTGGGAATTATATCTTTTTATAAACAGACAAATTTGTATGAGGAGAACATATAGTGTCAAAAACATTAACACTCGAATACTGGGTAGATGATGACTGGTTTGTCGGCCGAATAAAAGAAGTGCCGGGAGTTTTCAGCCAGGGTGCAACCATTGATGAGCTGGAAGGCAACATCAAAGACGCATATCAGTTGATGATGGACACAGAGCCTATATTAGCCCGCCCTGACGTACGGCGAAGGGAAATTGAGGTTGCTGTTTGAAAAGGACTGCTTTAATTCGCGAACTCATTTGGGTGTCAATTAAATTGAATTTTCTCAAAACCCAATTCCTAAATTTCTGAATCCTTTAATCTCACAATTCCAAGTTCTCCACTCATCACTGTTCACACGATCTTCTGACCCCATTTTTCTAAAATCAAATGTATCCTTTCTCTCCAAGATACAGCAATATCTCCTGAGCAGCCTCATCCGGCGTCAGATCAGTGGTATCAATGTTCACCTCGGGCGACTGGGGAATCTCGTATGGATCATCTACACCGGTAAACCCCTTTATCAGCCCCGCCCTTGCCTTGGCATACATCCCTTTTCGGTCCCGCTTTTCACAAACCTCGATCGGGGTAGCTACATGAACCTCGATGAACCCGCCGTGGCTTTCTATATTTGCCCTTATCTCCCCTCTAGTAACAGCATAGGGCGCGATCGGCGCGCAGATTGCAATCCCCCGGTTTTTGGTAATCTCGTTCGCCACAAATCCGATCCGTTTTACATTGATGTCCCGGTGTTCTTTTGAAAAGCTCAACTCGCTGGACAAATTCCTCCTGACGATGTCTCCGTCAAGTAATGAGACCGGTCTTTCCCCTATTTCCAAAAACCTTGAATATAAAATCTTGGCAATGGTCGATTTTCCAGAACCCGATAGTCCGGTTAAAAAAATCGTTAGCCCCTGTTTCAGGAGGGGTGGGTGAGCTTTTTGAAGTTCTGCCGTCACCTCCGGGAAAGTGGCCCACTGTGGTATCCGGCGACCGTTTCGGAACCTCTCACGAATATCAGAGCCTGAAAGCGATATGGTCTGCATCCCTTCCGGCACCTGATCTGCACAACGAAACTCGTCTTCAAACGGCAGGTAGACCATTTCTTCAAAGGAGATGATCTCCAGACCGATTTCACTGCTATATATTTCTACCATTTTTCTGGCAGCGTCCCCGTCATAAAAGACTGTCCCGTTGTTATCAGGAACAGGGCTGCCGTGATCGTGTCCCACAATAAAATGAGAGCATCCGTAGTTTTTTGCAATAATGGCATGCATCAGGGCCTCTTTGGGGCCGGCCATCCGCAAGGCATGAGGAAGAAGGTTCAGGGCATGTGAATCCGGCGGATAGTGACATAACACTTTATTGTAACACCGGATACGGGTGTAGTGGTCAAAATCATCTGATTTTGTCATCCCGGCCACCGGAAGCAACAGCAAATTGGCCTTGGCTATGCGCATGGCTTTGATCGTCATTTCAAACTGGGCACGGTGGATCGGATTTCGAGTGATAAACCCGGCAATGCGCTTCCATCCAAGTTTCTTATACATCGCTTTAAGTTCTTCAGGGGGCATCCGGAGAGATTTAAAGTCGTAGTGAAGTGGCAAACTCAAAACTTCAAGGTTTCCGCCGATGTAATAGTCGCCTGTACCATCGTAAATGTATTTGACCCCTGGATGCGACCGGTCGAGGGTGCCGTAAACCTTTAGCGCTTCTTTTTCACGATCAACAGGCCAGATGTCTCCAAGATGCATAATGGCCAGAAGAAAGCCTTCAGGGTCCCTAATGGCAACAGATTGTCCGGCTTCCATGGTTCGGGCCCGAGTTTCAGATATGTCTAAACAAACAGGAAGAGGCCACAGTGTCTCATCCTGCAATCTCATTCGATCCAGCACAGATTCATAATCAGATTGAACCATAAATCCGGTTAGCGGAAAAAATGCGCCATTGGCAATCAGCTCGAGGTCACAAAGCTGTCGGTCGTTTAAAATTATGTCCGGCAGTTTAAGAGAAATCTCTTTAAGCTTCTCAGCGCGTTCCACGTCTACAAGAAAATCTGTGGTTAAATCTCTACGAAAGTCATATACTGCTGCATCTCCCATTTAATCTCTCTCCAATCAGTTTTAGTAAGCATCTAATAACATTTAGTTGTCAGTACCCTTTATCTAGTTTTGCTATTTATTTTCAACATGTCACGGTCCCCTACACTTTCAAACTTATCCTCCGGCTAAATAAAAAAGCTGGCGCAGCAACAAATACAAAGCCTACTGGAATCAACATTAAAGGAGTTTTATTTATCAATATAATCTTTTTAATTAAAAAGAAATTTCAATTTATAAGCCGACCAGGCGCAAACTTATAATTTTATGGGCGTCCCGGAAAACAGGGATCTGTTACTCTATTTCTCAAGCTGCGGGTTGGTAATGTCCAAT
>SDBV01009927.1_pt1 | contig 12560 bp, 9 predicted proteins | sample 2277081 | NCBI WGS metagenome assembly SDBV01 (sample SAMN10402039, study PRJNA504765) | marine sediment metagenome | isolation source: marine sediment core GS10_PC15, 223 cmbsf | place: Arctic Ocean: Southern Knipovich Ridge | collected 2010 | reverse complement strand
CGCCATGATAAAGATCGTGAAGATCAATAAAAACGAAAGTAAGCCACGCCCACCAAACAGCAGGTGCCGCCCTTCTAACTTCATGTGATACCTCCCAATCCACACCATGGCAATGGGAAGAAGGCCATTTAAAAAAGCTTCGCCAATTCCGCCGGCAATTCCCAAGGCTTCCACAAAAATCATAGGGTAATTGAAAGCGACAACAGCCGGGGGTCCAAATACAAGGATAACAAGTCCCAAACGAAGTAGCCCTGTCCGTTTCTTCACATGAAACCCATCTCCTAAAAAATCCACCATCGATAACGATACACCTAAAAGAGAGGTCACAATCGCAAAAAATCCAAAGAAAAGAGCGATCTGCCCCACCCACACGGTGCCTGTCACTTCCGCAAGAATGCGGCTGGCGGGAACTCCTTGCGATGAAGCAATCTGCAGTTGATCGAGCGGTACCGATCCTATAATCAACCACTGCCATGCTGAATAGACGATAAAAGGAAGTGTTGTTCCGGTGATCACCGCAATCCGTAAATGACGCCGATTTCGTTTCAAATAAGTGGATAGAGAGGGGACAATGTTGTGAAATCCATAAGCACTAAAAAGAATAGGAGCAGCAAAAAAACTGAGCGCCCACCTTTTATGCAAAAGAAAATCGGGATTCACATCGGAAGCTCCAAACCCAATCAATAAAAAAAATGCCAGGATCAACCCCGTCATTAAGATCCAGTTGACGCGATCCACAAGCCAGGCACCTGTGGCGACAACTCCAGCAAGTAACAGAGTGTAAATGACATATCCCAACTCGATTGAAATGTCTAACATGAGGATATTGCGTATAGCATCTGTGAGAAGCGGCGCTCCACCAGCGATGTATGAAATCATGAGACAGTAGTAGAGGAATAAAAAGAAAACTCCTCCCAAAAGTTTTCCTAAGGGACCTAAAAAACGCCCCGCCATCGACAAAACGTTTGAACCATCTGGCATCCATAGTGTAGCCTCGAGAAACAATAACCCAGTCGCCGTCATAAATAACCAACAAATGATGTTGATCAACATGGCAGGAAAAAAACCGCTGATTCCCGTAACCAGGGGAATTGCCAGCATCCCGGCTCCCATGCAGGTTCCTGCGATCAATAATGTTCCACTAAATATGTGTCCTTTATGCTCTGACATAATAGAAGCATCTTATCTGGTTATGAATACGAAATCGATTTATTTCTTGTACTTTGTGATTCTTTCATTTATATTTTGTTCTGATTTTCATTTGTGGAGGATCCTATGATCAATCCTGACTCGATTCCTGTCTTTATCCTTTGCGGAGGACTGGGAACCCGGATCAAAGAAGAGACAGAATTGCGCCCAAAACCTATGATTCCCATAGGGAAGCATCCTATTCTGTGGCACATTATGCGCCACTACCGGAAACATGGATTTCGAAAATTTATTTTGTGCGTGGGTTATAAATCCCATGTGATTAAAGACTTCTTTTTAAACTATTCGACTCTCAATAGTGATTTTACCATTGATTTGAAGACTAACCAAAAGACGATCCATTCGGCTCATTATGATGAGGATTGGGAGGTGACTTTGGCCTATACTGGCGAGCAGACTATGACGGGAGCTCGGGTGGCGATCGCGACAAAGAAATATTTGGGAGAGAGCGAGCACTTTGCTGTGACCTATGGTGATGGGTTGACCAATGCCGATCTGAGAAGCGAGTGGGAATTTCATTTGGAGCATAAAAAAATTGGGACGGTACTTGGAGTGAACCCTCCTTCCCGTTTTGGGGAGATCTGTTTAGAGGGAAGCGAAGTGGTGAAGTTCCAGGAAAAACCAGAATTCAAACAGAATTGGATCAATGGGGGGTATTTCTTTTTCAGGCGAGAGTTCTGTTCTTATTTATCTGAAAAAGAAGATTGTTTTTTGGAAATGAAACCACTAGTGAAATTAGCAGAAGATGGTCAGTTAAATCTCTATCAACACAGCGGTTTTTGGTCTTGCATGGATACTCAAAGAGATCGCGATCGGCTTGAACAGCTGTGGAAGACAGGGGAGGCCCCATGGGCTCCCTACTTGCCTTCTGTAGCATCTAAACAGCCCACACATCAACATAGGACAATGACAGTATGAAGTTTATCGAAACCCCACTTAAGGGCGCGTATGTGATTGAGCCCAACAAAATCGGAGATCAGCGCGGGTTCTTCGCCAGGTTATTTTGTGCAGAAGTTTTTAATGAGCATGGACTGGAACACAATTTTGTTCAGATCAATAACTCCTTAAGTCATGAGCGAGGAACCTTAAGAGGGTTACACTATCAGCTTCCGCCAAAGGAAGAGGTCAAGGTCGTCAAATGTGTTCAGGGATCAGTTTACGATGTGATTGTAGATTTGCGGCCTGATTCAGAGACTTTTGGCCAATCTTTTAGTGCGCACCTTGGTGGGGGAAATGGCTTGATGATGTATGTGCCAAAAGGATTTGCGCACGGATTTTATGTATTGCAGCCAGATACTGAAATCGTCTATTTTGTTTCGGAATATTATACGCCGGAACTGGAAAGAGGGGTTCGTTGGGATGATCCTTACTTCAATATTGAATGGCCTCGTGCTCCGACCGTGTTGTCTGAAAAAGATTCCCAACTTCCCGATTTTGATGAAAAAACTCATAGAGAGGCTTATTACACATTGGTATGAGGATATTATTCACAGGGGCTAGCTCGTTTACAGGCTACTGGTTCGCAAAAGAACTGGCGGAACAAGGGCATCAGGTTTTTGCTACTTTTCGTTCGAGTTTAGGAGATTATGATGGGATTCGTGGAGAGCGCGTTCACCGGTTAATCCCCCTTTGTGAGCCAATTTTTGGGTGTCCATTTGGAAGCTCTCAATTTCTTCACTGTCTTGAAACTCAACGTTTCGACGTGCTGTGTCATCATGCGGCTCAAGTAGAAAATTATAAAAGTGATGATTTTGATGCGATCGATGCTTTAGTTCACAATACTTGCCATATCAGAGAGGTCATTTCTTTATTGAAAGGACGTCGTTTGATCATCACAGGTTCCATTACGGAAAAAGGGGAGGGAAAATGTGAGGAACAAAACCACGCGTTTTCTCCGTATGGGCTGTCCAAGTTTTTGACAAGCGAGCTCATAGAATTTGAATGCCACAGACAGGGACTTCCTTTGGGAAAATTTGTCATACCGAACCCATTTGGTCCTTATGAAGAGGAAAGGTTCACTTCTTGGTTGATTAAGAACTGGTTTCGAGGAGATAAACCACAAGTGAAGACACCTTACTATACTCGCGACAATATTCATGTGACGCTTCTTGCCAAAGCTTATGCGCACTTTGTGACTCAAGACCCACCAGCTCTTTTTTTCAGGCTGAATCCTTCGGGATATATCTCCACTCAAGAAGCTTTTACAGAAAAATTTGCTGAGAAAATGACAGCATACCTCCAGATTCCCTGTGAGTTCAGTGTTTATCCTCAGACTGAGTTTTCTGAACCTAAAGTTCGGGTCAACACAAATCCCGTGGATGCTGAACAGTTTGATTGGGACGAAGAACGTGCTTGGAGAAAACTCGCAGAATACTATCGCAATTATTACCCAGTAGGAATTTTATGACTGATCCTTCAATTGGTGTTGTCTTTGTGACCTATCGCGCCAAACATCATCTCCCTCATTGCCTTCCTTCCATTTTAGAATCCCCTTTAAAACCCCGAGTTCTTGTAATGAATTCTTCGTCTGAAGATGGAACGGTGGAGTTAGCCCAGGAGATGGGAGCCGAAACGTTGGTGATTCCTCGGCATAAATTCAACCATGGGACGAGTCGTGAGCGTGCGCGAAAATTTTTGAAAACTGATATTGTGGTGATGATGACTCCTGATGCGTATGCCGTTGACCAGAACATGCTGACTCATCTTGTCCAACCTCTTATTGATGGAGTGGCCTCGATTGCATATGCAAGGCAGATTCCGCATGATCAAGCGGGGATATTTGAACAAATTCCTCGGGAGTTTAATTATCCTGACTCAAGTCAAATTCGATCTTTTGATGATAGGCGAAAATATGGAGTTTACACCATTTTTTGTTCCAATTCCTGTGCAGCTTACAAAAATGATGCATTAGATCAAATTGATGGATTCGGCTCAGTCTTGATTGGTGAAGATACCTTTACAACAGCGAAACTATTGCAACGGGGGCATAAAATTGCCTATGTGGCAGAAGCTGTCGTCAAACATTCGCACACCTATACTTTGTGGGAGGAATTTCGCAGAAATTTTGACACTGGGCTTGTCCGGAGTTGGAACAGAGATTTGTTAAGCGGTCTTGGTTCTGATGAAAACAGAGGAAAAAGATTTTTCACATACATGTTGAAAAAATTAGCGAGAGAAAAGCCTCATTTGATTCCTTATGGATGTTTGCAAACAGTCGTGAAATATATGGGCTATCGATTGGGGAAATGGAGTGGCTCCACACCGACATGGTTTAAGAGGTTGTGCAGTGGCCAAGATTTCTATTGGAAACCTAACAAGCAAGATGTTTGATCGCATGAATTACTTGATCAACTTCTTCTTCAAGATTGAAATAATGAGGTGAGGCCCGACAAGCTTCCTCCAGGCCTCTTTTTCCAAAATCTAACGGAGCATATTCTCTCATTGAATAATGGATGGTGATGTTTTGTTGGTATAATGTTTTCATGATATCAAGGCACGAGTGACCTTTCAGAGTAAATGTGACGATGGCTCCATGTTTGGTCCCTGGGTCACAGATTGTGACTCCATCAATGTTTCTTAACCCTTCTCTGAGCATAGTTCCCAGTTTGTGCGTTCTTTCCCATATATTTTCAATTCCAAGTTCATTGGCATATCGAATAGCTTCGGTAAGTCCGATCATTGCAGCGTAGTTTTTTTCCCAGCATTCGAATCGGCGCGTTCCTGGGAAAAGATCATATTTGCCTTCAGATGTCCAATGGGCAGATCCTAAGTCAATCACTACAGGATTTAAACTCTCAGCAAAATTCTGTTTTGCATAGAGGAAACCAGTTCCTCGTGGTCCACGCAGGAATTTTCTCCCTGTGCCACACAAAGCATCGCACTGTATTTTCTCCACATCGATAGGATACTGACCAACCGTTTGAGTCGCATCAAGAATGTATTTGGCAGAATGGTCCTGAAGGATAGCCCCAACTTCTTCGGCGGGATTCAGAATCCCGCTCTGTGTGGGCATATGTCCAAGAAGCACTGCCTTTACCGAAGAGTCCAAAGTTTTTTTGAATGTGTCTAAGTCAATGTCGCCTTGTTCATTTGAACCAGTGATAACAGGCTTGAAACCTATCCTTTTTTGTTGTTGTAATACGGATAAGTAGAAACTGATGTATTCGTTGTCAAATAAGATAATCGTGTCTTTAGGACCGAGCTCCAGGCTATAGAAAATCTTTTGCCAAGCATGAGTGGCGCTTTCGGAAAACGCGATTTCTTCAACAGAGGAGGCGTTAATCAGCTTGGCTGCCTCAACATAGAAAGAATTGATTTCACTTTTCGATTCGTCGGCAGCGTTATAACCACCGATTTGGGCCTCCAGCTCTAAATATTCCTCCATTTTACGAATTACTTGCTGTGGTGGTAAAGAGGAGCCAGCATTATTAAAATGAATTCTTTGAGATGAGCCGGGTGTATCTTGTCGTATTTTTTTAAGATCGATCATTTGGTCTTCGAGCATACTGCACCCAAAGAAATGTTGTCAAATAAGTAAATTCTCTGTGTTTCTCTGTGCCCGACTCTGTGTCCCTCTGTGCTAAAAATATCCACGCAGCGATTTTCCATGGTCATAAATACCTTTTTCGTGCTTTAATTTGAGGGTAAAACCTCGGATAACTCATGCTACGTTTATTTATTCTCATCACACTCGCTTTTCTCACCTCTTGTACCCCTCCATGTGTGGATTACTGCGTCGAAGGAGCAGATGAATTTGTTATCGATTCCTATCAAATCCGTCAGGGAAAATTATCCATTTTGGAAATGGAAGGCCATTGCATTGGAGAGCTCCCTTTCGACGCGATGTTGGAATATGAAGATGTGGTTGCCGAAGATGACATCCTAAACATCGCTGTTTACCACCCTTCAAGAAGGGATTTGATGGATTCGATCAACTTTATCAATCAGACGATCGGATTCAAGGTGACCAATAAGTGTGTGGATATCCCCGATATTCCTCCTGTTTATGTGGCAGGATTGACGCTAACTGAGGCGAGAGAGGCCATTCAAGAATCTTATCGGGAACATATTCATGATATTGAAGTATTCATCACCTACAAAGATCGGTTGGCTCGAAAAGTAGACCTTGCAGGTCTTGTGAGTGTTCCTTATATTCCCGTTGATGGGAAGATTCGTCTTTATGAAATTCTTTCGAAAGCACGTGTACCCACAAATGCCAATTATTTTATGAGCTACGTGGAGCGTGGCGGTGAACTTCTTCCCCTTGACATGCATCGTTTGATGGTGGAAGGAGATATGTCGCAAAATATTGTGATGCGGGGGGGAGACAAGGTTTATATCGCCGATCCAACAGAGGCAAGAGCGATGGTGATGGGGGAAGTAGGCCGTCCTTCGCCGGTCAGCCTGCCGGCTGGGTATATGTCATTGCGTGAAGCACTTGTTCTTGCGGGGGGAATTCCCTTTACAGGGAATAAAAACTGCATTCAGGTGATTCGCGGAGGGTTAGTCAATCCCAAAATTTATGTTTTATCGTGGCAGCACATTGTTCATTTACCCAACGAAAGCTTGTTGTTGATCCCGGGGGATACAGTTTATGTTTCCGAGAAGCCGATCACTCGCTGGAATCGATTTATCAGTCAGCTTTTTCCGAGTATGAATGGAGTCACGACGTGTAATGATGCTTATCAAGTATTTATACCTTAAAATAGGGAAAGGTCTTTATGAAATTTGAAGATTACACCATCTCTTTTTCTGACATGTTGCATATCATCAAGCGTCATAAACGGCCGATTCTTATCTGGACCATTTCACTATCACTGTTCGCCTCTTTTTATGTGCTTTCTCGACCCAATGTCTATCCGGCTACAGCCCATTTTAAGGAACTTGGGAAAAGTGGGGGTGAAGGAGGGGGCTCCCTTTCGAGATTAATTCTTGGAGTTGGTAAAGCTTCTGGAGGAAGTCAAGCGATTTCTGCCATGAAGTCACGTACCTTGTTGACTGAGGTGGTCAAAAAGTTAGGGCTTCAAGGAAGTCTCAACGAAAAGGATCGTACGACAAGTCGGATGAGGAATATTTTTGACCGCATTAGGGTGGAATGGGCTCATTTTAGAAACCGAGAAACCGTAGACATTTTTTGTCCTGATTGTCCTCTTAAAGTTTCCAATATTTATTATAGTGGCAGCACAACCATTCCTCTTTCCATTGTTTTCACATCTCCAACCTCATTTATCGTGAAGAATAGTTTTGGCAATGTTGGGGAAGGGCGATTGGGTCATCCTTTTCGCACCGACCATTTTGCGTTTACTCTTTTTGAAACAAAAAATGAGGATCTTGAAGATCGAAGTTTCTCTCTTGCTTTAATTCCACTGAGAAAGATGTTGGATCATCTTGAAGGAGCGATCAATATTGAGGTGGATGAGGATGATTTGACTCTTTTGATTCTTGAATACAGTCATCCGAAACGCGATGTCGCGACTCAAGTACTGAATGAAACCATGATGGCTTATCAGAATTATTTGAAGGAGGAACATGATCGTTCCGCAGATACTCAGCTCACATATTTGAAAAAGAGACAAGAGGAGATGTTTGGCAATCAGACCAAAGTGATGCGTCGGCATGCGAAAATTCTGGCTAAGGATCTTTCAAGTACTGGTTTTGTGAATTTTGAAAAGGAGATGGAGTTTCTGTTCAAGAATCGACTTTCTTGTCTGGAAAAAATCAATGCTTTGGATCTGAAATTACAAAGGCTCGACCATCTTTTAATGGACGATCAAGATCGAGAAGGGCAGATATTGACTCATGAAGAACTGACATCCATCAGCCCCTCTTTGCAACAATTAACAAATCTCAAGATGCAAAGGGATTCCTTGACTCTGACTTTAACCCAATCACAAAATCATGAAAAGATAAATCTCAGTGATCAAATTTCATCTTTGGACCAAGTGGCTCTCAATTTACAGGAACTGGGAACTTTGATTGATAGGATTCAAAATGATCAAAAAATTGACCCAAAGATCTCCTTACTTCAAAATTCTGATTACCTCGTTGGCGAATGGGTGGAAAAACTCGATCAAAAATCCTCGAAGGGGCCCTGTTTAGCTTACTTGAATAACCTTCATCGTCTTTTTGAAATGCAACGACGTGTGGTGCAAGAGAGGTTGGCATTTCAGTGCCAGGATCACACCGAGTATCAGGGCATTGATCTCGAAACCACGACGCAATTGCAGCTTGCTTATATCAAAGAGTCCCATCAATTTGAATCCACGCAGCGGGAAGCAGAATTTATCCTTGAACAGCTCGCAGATCCAGCATTTGAAATCAACAGTTTGAGTGGTACGTTGCGAGACCCGATTAGCCAAGAGATCATTCAAAAATCGACCAACTTGGCACTGCAACTCCGTGACCAAAAATATCATAGCCCTAAGGAACAGGAGCGTAGTCGAGAAGAGCTGGATACCCAAAAAAGGTTTTTACTGGCCCATTTGAAGCAGACAATGGGGGTCCAGCAGCTTCATGACAACCTCCTTCAAGAAAGAATACGGGCTTTGCAAGGGGTAATGCTGGGATTGATTCATGAAAAAATCTCAGTCCTCGAAAAGCACATCAATGACTATATTCGGTCTCAGGCGTCATCTTTTGCTCAGCAGAAAGAGCTGATTATTAGTTATATGAATGAGATCAACCAAAATATGGCCACGCTTCCAGAAAAATGGCTATCTGAGCAGATTATCAAACAAAATGTCGATCTCAACAAAGCAATTGTCGAGGAGTTGACACGACTTGTTGAAAGTAAGAACATCAGTCACAATTTAGATCTTATTCAATCTTCACCGCTCGACCTCGCTTGGACGGATGCTCTTCCCAAAAGACCACGCTTGCTTTTGGTCGTGATTATCGGGGCTATATTTGGGGCATTTTTCTCATCTTCTTACTTTATCTTAAAACAGATGTTTATCGGAGTCGAAGCCACTCCTGATAACCTTAAGATGTTCAACCAGAATGTTGTCGGAACATTTATGAGTGAAGATCTGGAATTGATGAGGCACCAATCATCTCTTATGGATCAATTAGCCCCTCCATCAGAACAAGGCCACGTTCTATTGTCAATTGAGAATTCTGGACCTCATTACATCCCTGATCTGTCCAAGTTATTGTCCAAAAAAGGGCAGAAAATTTTAGTTCTTCCTCTGACATCGACAGATTCTGAGCAGCCGGGCCTATTGCAGTATTTGGAAGGGAATTCTCCCTCGCCTAAAATCTTGCACCATCAAGATTATGATACCGTTTCATTTGGAGGATCGAGCGCTTATATTCCTGAATTGTTCAACAGTTCACAATTCATTGAACTTTTGTCCACTTACAAGGAAAAGTACGATTGGATTCTCTGCTTCACAACCTCTGCTCCCACAAGTTCGGAAGGGCAAGCCTTATTGCCACTTGCAGATGTGGCGACCTTAACTATTGATCGTGAAACTCTTCTGGATCTCGGTCCTTATTTTGAGTGTTCCCAGCCGGTGACATACATGTTCAAAGATATTCAGTAGACTTTCGTTTTTTTTAGCACAGGATAACAGGATAAAAAGGATTGTAAGGATGGACAGGATTTTTTATGGATTTGTTATTTAGGAGACCGCGAAGAGTGCGAAGAGTGCGAAGATGCGCGAAGATCAAGGAGATAAACTTCGCGCATCTTCGCACTCTTCGCGGTCTTCGCGTAAAAAAAGAAGAAATGCTGATAATAGAAATTTCTTAGCTTTGAAATTAATGCCAATGATCGATTATGATTGGGAATTGTCACTCGATTTTGTACAAGAATCTAATTCTCGAAATGACAATTGGAACTAAAATTCACGGACTGAATGAGATAATCCAAACTGTTTTTCTGGGTTGACTTTTAACAAAAAAAACGTGATACAGAAAACTTGAAAAACACAACAGGTTGTGTCTCCAGTGCCGGAGAAACACAACATGTTGTGGTTATGAGTGAAATGACAACATTCCCAAAACCCCGCCTAAGATGCGGATTTTTTCGTCTAAAAAGGCGGGGAACCAACACCAATTTAAAGGGAGACCATAAAGATGACCAAACCTACAGCAAGAGCTATGGCCACAGCTCTGAGAACTTATCACCGTCCCGTCAAAGAGGGTGAAGCCACTTTAGAAAGTTGGGAACAAGTTGTTGATCGTGTGATCAGTCACCAACAATGGCTTTGGGAAAGAGCCTTGGGGCGATCGTTAAATGATCGTGAATACAATGAGCTCGAGGAATGCCGCATTCTCATTGCTGAGAGAAAAATGATGCCGGCGGGCCGAACTCTTTGGCTAGGAGGAACAAATCTTAGTCGCAAGCGCGAGTCTTGCATGTTCAATTGTTCTTATACGCATGTCGAAACTGTTTATGATGTGGTGGATGTTCTTTGGTTGTTGTTGCAGGGATGTGGTGTTGGATTTCGCCCAATAACAGGGACATTAAACGGATTTCGAAGACCTCTTCAAGAAATACAGGCCATTCGTTCGACGAGAACTGATGGTGGGGGAAACGAGCATAACATTGAAACTTATGATCCTGAAACTCATATTTGGACGATCGTGGTGGGAGATTCTGCAACGGCTTGGGCGAAAGCTGTAGGGAAGTTAGTTGCGGGTAAATTTCCAGCGCGTAAGTTGGTTCTTGATTTCACCGAGATCCGCCCTGCAGGTAAGCGATTGAAGGGTTATGGATGGATCTCTTCTGGAGATGAACAAATTGCTAAAGCTTTTAAAGCCATTGCGGAAATTTTATCCGATCGCGCTGACCAGCTGCTGACCCGAATCGATATTCTCGATATCGTGAATTGGTTGGGAACTATCCTTTCCAGTCGCCGGTCTGCGCAAATTTCTCTGTTTGAATATGGCCAACCTGAATGGGACGAGTTCGCGTTAGCGAAAAAAGAGTGGTGGGTTCGTGGTAAAGCGCATCGCCAGCAGTCCAATAACAGTCTCTTGTTTTACCAAAAGCCAACCCGAAAAGAGCTTGAGCATATCTTTGAATTGATGTTGGATGCGGGAGGATCCGAGCCCGGCTGTATCAATGCTCAAGAGGCTGAACGGCGAGCTCCGTGGTTTAAAGGGTGTAACCCTTGTGTTGAAATTCTCCTTGGAAACAAGAGTTTTTGTAACCTTACTGAAGTGAATATTTTAGCCTTCCGCGGAGATAAGGTGGGGCTTGAAAGAGCTCTTTATCTTGCGGGCCGCTTGAATTACCGCCAGACTATGGTGAACTTGCGCGACGAAATCTTGCAAGAAGCCTGGCATTTTAACAATGAATTCCTCCATCTGTGCGGCGTAGGCCTCACTGGGGTTGCCGCACGCCCCGACTTGACAGCCTATGATTATAAGCGGATGCGCAACATTACTGTAAGTGCCGCATATAGTATGGCCAATGAACTCGATTCACCATTACCCAAAAACGTTACTTGCATCAAGCCAAGTGGTACAGTGAGTAAGATTATGGGAGCCGAAGAGTGGGGTGAAGTTCCGGAGGGAGTCCACATGCCTCTTGGTCGTTATGTGTTCAATTGGATTACCTACTCCAAGCACGATCCCCTTGTTCCAAAGTTCGAAGCAGCTGGTTATACAGTGATGGAAAAACCCTACGAACCAGAATCTATACTTGTCCGTTTCCCTGTGAAATATTGCAGTGTACCGTTTGGTCGGACAACAGTGACCCGAAAAAATGGGAAGGTGGAAGAGGTTGAAGTGAACCTTGAATCTGCGGTTGAGCAGCTCGAGCGTTATAAGATGTTGATGGAAACTTGGTGTGAACAGAATGTTTCGAACACCATTTCATATGATCCTTCAGAAATTCCAGAAATCATTGATTGGATGCTGGAAAACTGGGAAAACTACGTGGGAGTGTCTTTCCTATTCAGGAATGATCCGACGAAAAATGCTGAGGATTTAGGATACGCCTATCTTCCGCAGGAAGTGGTCACACAAGAGGTGTACGAGGAGTATGTCGCGGGATTAAAACTCATTGATTACAGTGGGATAGAGATGCGTGATGACGAGCTGATTGAAGAGTGTGTCGGTGGCGCCTGCCCTGTGAGATAAACGCAGTTGGATGCTGACGTTATTTGTTGAATTTTAACGCAAAGGGGCAAAGTCACAAAGACGCAAAGACAAGTGTATAGTGCAGCAAGCTTTGATCACGAAGTGATTCATTTCTTTGCGTCTTTGTGACTTTGCCCCTCCTAAATAACAAAATTACAAGTTACTTATTGTAAACTATTTAAAAACATCCTGTCCATCCTAACTATCCTTTTATCCTGTTTCCCTAGCACAGGATAACAGGATAAAAGGATAGTTAGGAT
>SDBV01009926.1_pt1 | contig 12560 bp, 14 predicted proteins | sample 2277081 | NCBI WGS metagenome assembly SDBV01 (sample SAMN10402039, study PRJNA504765) | marine sediment metagenome | isolation source: marine sediment core GS10_PC15, 223 cmbsf | place: Arctic Ocean: Southern Knipovich Ridge | collected 2010 | reverse complement strand
GGTGTTAATAATTACAGATGATGATCGAAGTTTAACTTATTTTCAACTGTTTTTCATAAATCTGAAGAAATGAGTTCAAGAAAATTTGAAAATTTTCTTGAGATATTTTTCATTGTTCATTATTTTCTTTTACAATTTTTTATAACCTGTTTTGAATTCTGTTTTTTAAAAGCTCTAAACATAGGTCTTTTTTCACTATCATCAAACAACTTTTTTTTTTCGGCATTTAAACATTCACTTTCCAACATTTTTTTTTTCGACATTTTTTGACACCCCAAACTTTTTTTTTATAAAATTTAAAATCAATGTTAAGTAAGTTATGAAAAACTTTACTTATAAAATTAACGATAATGTTAAATTTGATCAACTTACTACTATTACTAAAGGAACCCGCTTATTTAGACTTAATTCTGTATGTGTATTTAAATTTCAATTTTTTTAAAATTAACATATACATACCATGAAAAATTCGAAGTTAAAGTAACCAATTCTCTCTGATAATATTGATTTCATTAATAAATTAATGAGTTTCATAAAGATATACAATAGTTTCTTCATATCATTGGAAAGTATTATTCAATTTGTAATCTTAAATCGCTCGAAATACTATATCTAATGCGAAACAAATTAAATATGTTAGAATATATAAAGGCTTTAGAAAAAAAAGGTTTTTATTAAATATTTATGGCTATTCACATGAGATTATTATTATAAATCAAAATTAAATGCTTTTTTTACTTCTTGATATTTCAGACTATTCCCTTGTTTAAAAATTTATACAATAAGGTTTTTTAGCAAGTCCGGTTGATCTTGAAAAGTTAATAAACGTCGTTTCCTCATATCATCAGAATTTTACCATCGGAACTTTTTTTGGTATTATGGAAATTCATCTTTTGATACACTTTAATTATATTCTTCTTCCCCTTCTTGTTTCGAATCCCGCTGCCATTTTTTTATATTGTGACATCCTTATATCGTAATTCTGCTTAATTAGTCTTGTAAGGCGTCTCCCTTCCTCAGTAGCTTGCTTATTAGTTTTTATATAATTATCTCTTTTTATAATTCTTTTCCATGAAAGCCGGAGTTTATTTTTAAATATAGAAAGTCATTCGAAACACTTGCTTACTTGTAGAGACGTCAGGATTATATAACACATACTCATGAACAGGAAGGGAAGAATAACTAAGATATTGATTATTTTTTGTTTTAAATACTACAAAATCCCCTGCGTTAATTAAATCTCCTTGACTTCCCCTAATTTTTAATATGTTTAGAATTTCATGGTTAACATTTAGTGAAACCCTTCCTTCACAATTAATAAATTCTCTTGTTCTTAGCTGAATTGTAATTTTATCATTATTATGTATCGGATTATATGAATGTGTTGGTGATAATTGAATTGGGTCATGTCTCTCAAGGCTTTTTACTAAGAAAAGCTGATCCCTATTTCCCATTTGGTAATTAGACCATAAATCTAAAGTAAAATCCCCCATAGAATCACAAGCTGTTAAATATCTTCCATCTCTCACACGAAAGAAGCTATGCAAATAGGGGTATGTAAAATCTGTAGAAAGCGCCCATTTTTCTAAAGTACTTTCACATGGTTCAATTTCTTGAGAATAATACTCATTGCATTTCTCATGAATTTGCCGTCGATTATAAGGTACACCCTCAGGCCATAAAAATTCTACTTTAGTAGGCCATTTATCAAATAAGGTATAAAAATTTCCAAGATATCTTGATATCCGACTTCTATAGATTGCATCATAATCTGGAATATATTTAATTCTTTCATTTTTAATCCTGAGATCTATAGGAGTTGCAACTAAATAATTCGCAAATCCATCTATGCCAGCTAACATCTCTATCTGAGAAATAACTTGATCAAGTAATGCACCAGCTCTTTCTAATTTATTTTTTGCTATTCTCAGAGTTTCGGGAGGAATCTGAGATCCATAGCCACCACCCAAATAATCTTCTAATAATAAATAATAATCCTTATATTGTGTTGTGCCGTCTTTTATAATACCAGAAATTTCTCGGATTTTTGTTTCTGTGAGAGCAGATCGTATAAAATCTCGGAACTCTATAATCATATTCTCTAATTTATCAGGTTCGTGTAAAACATTTTTTTTTAAATAATTTATTGATTCATCCCAGGCAAAACTTGCAATTTTGCCCCCGAGAAACAGGAATACGTCTATCCAACCAAACGTCTTATCTCCCATCTCTTTAAATTGGAGTGATAAATTACTTTCGGTGTTTATTCTCGCTAAATTCAACAAAGTTCTAATTCCCAATTCATTGATATTAATTTTAATGGTGTGAAATTCTTGTTTATCAAAATATCCAGTTTCAAAATAAAAATTATAACTTTTATCGTGTGATATTTTGACCCACATAGATTTCTGCTTAATACCAATTTCTTCGGGGATACCGATCAAATAGAAATAGACTGATAAACTCTTGTCTGGAATCTGTTCTATAAAATAGTTTGATAAAGATGTGGGACCCAGAGCTCCTAAAAGATAATTCCATGAGTCTAATTGATAAATGCATTTAATTTTATCAAGATTGAGTTCATCATTTTGGCTATTTATGATTGTTTTAATACAAAAGCTTCTTTTATTCATAGCTTTTAGACACTCTCATTTTGTTTTTCAATTTTTGAATCTCCTTCTTTTAAACTTAGCATTCGAATAATATCTTTTTTTTTATGATTATTGAATTGGATTCAATTATACTATGTATTATAATAATTATATATATAAATGTATACCATTTGAAATCCTAAAATTTGACAATCTTGAAGTCCTTTTCCTTCAGATGCCACTTATCAATACGGGGTGCATTGTGAAAGCGAGATCATTATGAACGCCTATGAGAGTATAATGGTTGATTTTGATATAATAGCAAAAATTTAAATATAGAGGATAATGAAATAATAAACATCTTATTAAATTATCAAACGACTGCTTAATAATATTTAAATGGGAATAGTTTTTGAATATTAAACAAAATGTAGATGAGAATCATGAAGAAGTTATTCATCAAATTAATCTATTCCTTTTTGATGATTTTTATAGTTTAAATGAAAAATATTTTATAAGAAGGATTAAGAAAATACAGAAAATTTATAAAATCAGAGTTGTTAAAGGTCTTTTTAGAAGTAAACCAAGAAATGAAGTATTAAACCCTATTGATATAATTAAAGAATTTAAAGATATATATGATATAGAAAATTATATAGGGCATACTTTTTTTATAACTAATGGTAAAATTGAAGAAAATTATTATAGGAAGATTTTTAGAGAAAACTGGAATCAATCTTATGGAAGCGTAATGAGCTTCTATCAATTGGATGAATTTGTTGACAATTGGGGATTATTAAATGAATATATTTCAAGATTTTTAATAGTACAAATTTTCAAAAATACAATTAAACATAATATCAAAATTATTCTTCAAAATTATGGACTTGAGAGCCTATCCCTTTTTCACCGTAAAGATAGTGGAAGATGTATTTATAACTTTGCTAAAGAAAAAAAAATCGCTGCATTTGAAGTGAATGACCCAAAGATTTGCAATCACTGTAAAAATAAGATAAAAAAAATTACAAATAATGTAGAAATCGATAAATCAATTAGATTTCAAATTAAGAAGGAATTTGATTTATTTAATGAAATAATATTTAAACTAAAAAATCCTAGTCTAGGATCTTATTTGAAAGAAAAACTATTTCATAATCCCATTGGTAATTTCATTTTTAGTGGTTTACTTTTTGGAACAATAATAAATATTATTTTCTACTATTTAGAACGCCATTTTGAATTTTTGATAAATCCTTTAATTACATTCTTATTACTGATGGTTTTTATTATTCCTTTAGGTATTATTATAACATATTTCTTCAAGAAAAAATCTTATTAGGAATTTATTGTAAGGAATGTTAAATCTGATTTGAGTTGGATTTAACTTTTTAATAAAGAAATTATATAATTCAAGCATCCAAATATTATAATTAATGTAATAAAAAGCAGATTTGATCTTCTCAAAAAAGAATTAGGGTTTGCAGGTAATTTTTTCCTTATTATTAATATTGCATATAGATCCGTCGGAATATTTTATTTTCATTTTAACATCTGTTCCTGATAAAATTAAAAATTCTATTAGATTATTCCTTAAGTTTTTCAAATTTTTAAGAGAATTAATTGATGTCGAAATACATTTTAATTTTACATTTAATGCTTTAATTAGATTAAAGAAAGGAGAAATCATTAATCAGTTTACTTGAAGATAACATCAAAATAATCATTAAAATCCTCTAATCTGTCATAGTTTCCCATTTGTCTGTAATCTGGATAATCCCCTATCATTTCTAAACGAGTAATTAATTTGAGTTTTTAATCCAAACGACGATTGAATATACTTTCTTTATATTATCTATTGTATCCTTTTGTCCAATTTGTATTGGTGTATGCATTATTTCATTTCTCTTAATCCTTAATTCATCAAGAAATTCAGTTATGCTCTGATCAAAATTCATTTCTTTCATTTTTCTTATGCAAAGTCCTATATTATGGTTTACATCAAAGTTCATATCATATGTTAAAAAATAATTCAAATTGTAATCCAAAATCCTAAAAATTAATAAATTGCAAGCAGTCCAAAGCTCATTCTTAATACATTCATACAACTCTTTGAGATCATTTTTAAAAGACTCCCGAAAATCTGAATATAATTCAGCAAAGATATCACAAGGTTCCTTTTCTTGAATATTGATATATTCCATTATACTTTTTTGAAGACCCATCAAGCAAGTTATACATAATTTGTAGTTCCCTTGGACTTCTTTTCTACAAATTCTACAGTTATTTTCAATCATAATAGATATTAAGAAGATCTAATTAAATAATCCTCAGTACAGTTTCTAATAGGGGGGTATTATATGGTTGAATAGTGTGTCAGCAATATCTTCTCCAGATATTTTATTTTTTTCAAATAGATTAAATAGCTTTGCAATAGACAAAATTATATCTATTGTCTCCATCTTATTATCTAAGTAATTCCTAATTAATCTATGCATATACCTTGAGATTTCCAAAATAAAAACTCTCCTCAAGAAGTACCAATTACTATTGAAAAGGCAGAAGAATATGTGAGGGATGTAGAAATAGCAATTTACCATTTATTACATTTACTATATCCTAATAATAATATTATTACTATGTTTTGTAGAAGGGTATTAGATATGAAACCATGTAATAATTGTAATAAATTAATAGATTTTAAAGAAATGAAATGTGGGCATTGTAGAAAATCCTTAATATGAAAAATAAAATTTAAATTTTATAAATTCATAAAATGAAGTCAATATTAATTAAAAAAAATCAGAGTTGATTTTCCTGAATTTAAAAGAATTAAGAGAAGAAATGATGGATTTTGGTTTTAATGAAAATGATTTCCAAAAAGCTAAGGATATTATCTATTTCATTGGATATGCTCAAGATCTTGCCTGGTCAAAAGAGGAAGGAGTTCTTCAAAAAGATGTCCAAGTAGATAAAAAACTATTAGATTATTTAAAACAAGGAGTTCTAAAACAAGATAATTCAAGATATAAGAATTTTCCAATCTACCGACTTGATACGCAGGCAAATATTATTTTTAATGAACTCGTTTCAGATTTTAAAAATTCTAAGGTTATCAACTCCTTTTTAGAAAAAATTAATCTGCTTAATTTAAAATACTTAACACTTACTTTTAATGATAAAATTAGAACTTTAGAAGACCTTTATATAAATCCTATTTTTAACTCATATTTGAAAGATTCCAAGCAGTCTGAACAGATAAAAGTGAATTTCTCTGAATTAAAGAAAAAATTAATTAATTTGGTTAAAAAAGACAATCTATTTTTTAAGGTGACGGACTTTAATTCAAAACGCATCTCAGAAACCCGAACTTATTTATTTCCTGATATTACTTCTTATTTTAATGAACTCATTCTTCCATTTAAAGATAAATTTAACGAAACTCTTGATTTTCTTAATACCTTATTTCCAAAATTAGATGATAGCATCCAAGATCCTTCAAATAGAGAAGTACTGCAAGATTATATTGAATATATTAGAACTCTTGTAAATGAAAAATTAGAAAGTGAAAAAATAACAACACCATTTAAAGAAGATCTAAAATGTTATTTCAAAATTATAAATAATGAGAAATTTAAATCAGTATTAAGTGAGGAAATTCAAAGGTTCATAATAAAATTAGATCACTATTATTTACCTAATCTGAAGGAGGAAAAAACAGTTAGTTCAGAGCCTAAAGAAGATCCTTATATTGGAAATGAGAAATTCATTTTTATTAGTTATTCACATAAGGATCAAGATATAGTTTATCCCTTGATTTCAAGACTGCAAAAAGAAGGTTTTAAAATATGGTATGATAAAGAAATTTCAACCGGAGATAATTGGCTAAAGATTATTGCTGAGAAAATAGAAAAATGCCATGTCTTTTTAGCGTTTATATCTCCAAATGCTATTGCTTTAAAGGAAGGCGAGAAAGAAACCATTGTAATGAAAGAAATAAAGTATGCAATCTATGACGAGAAGAAAGAGCATGTTTTTCCAATAATTTTGAAAAATATGGTTATTCCTAAAGATTTAAAGCTACTATTAGGAACTATAAATTTTAAAGAAAAATTTAATCAAAAAGATAAGGATTTCCATAAAGATCTAATAGATAATATCAAATTAACTTTTAACTAGCTAATCTCAGGTTTTATTATAATTTTTAAAATATCAAACTGAAGGTTCTTTTGAAGAAGAGGGTCCTAACATGATATTAAAATGATTAAAATCAAAAAGTATTATATAAGAAAAAATAATATAAATATATAATCAGAAATCTATGTTCTATTGATAATTTTAAATTGAGAATTGTAATTCAATGACACTAATCTTTAACAAAAACACAAAAGAGACTGCCACCCACATAATTATAATAGGGGGTGTAATGAGAGTAAAAATAATCAAATTTTCTAATAAATTAAAACTTAATTCGATTTTTTATTCCCCATTTTCTATAATAATTACTTTTTATTTAAATTTAAATCAATTTGATAATTAGCTATTACTCAATGTACTTAAATTTAATTTAGAACAAAAATTTCTAATGAATAAATCATTGATGTGTTTTATTATAAATTAGATAGTGTTGAGATTGGAAACTTTTAATATCTTTTTTTTAGTTCCAAGATTTCTAAAACCTCTTTAAATCTCTCTTCTTTTAATAATCCTTCGAGTTTTCTATTCTTTTTTCTTTCTTCATCTAAATAATCTAAGAGTTTATTAATTTCCTTATATATTAGAGGTTTTATATAAGATGAAGCCGTATTATGCTTTCCTAAAGGATCACTTTCATTATATAGATCCACGATTAATTTAATAACATAATTTAGCTTTAAATCATATTTTTTCGACATTCAATTAATATATCTTCTTCCTCCTAAAAAAAAGATATGTTTTTATACATTTTTGCTGAGTTTATCATAGAAAAAGGAGAGAAAAAGATAGATTCATAACTTAAAGTATCCTTTTTTTATCCTAAAAATCATAATAAAGAGATAATATATAAAATGAGTAAAATTTCAAAGAAAGTTTTTGATCTAAAATTAGATTCTCGCTTTGCTAATAAAGTAGTTGAGGAAGTAAAGAAAAATACAAGGTTTATAATACTAAATCATTAGCAATAAAAAATTGAGATTGAAGTGGAATGTAAAGAAAAAAAATTCTAGCCAAAAATTGTTACAATTTTTTCGTGGTTATTAAATTTTTCTTTATATATGAATAGCAGATAGGTTTGTTAAAAACAAATTAAAGGTGAAAAAACTATTCAAGCAAAAAATGTATACGATATTTTGAATCAAAATGGAAAAATTTTGGTTTATCTAAAGGAAAATAAGGAAAAAGAAGTTTATTCAAAAGATATTGAGAGACTTTTAGATTTTCAAAAAAGCTGGGTCTCCACTCTCATTACACAGTTAGAGAAAGCAGATTTAATTTCTCGACAAAGGACAAAAAATGGATATGTAATATCAATTACCGATTTAGGTCTTGAAACTATTCTCTCTTCGTCCTTGAGCGAGGTAGAGGTTAATATAATTAAAGCTGTAAAGGGAGTAACGGTATCTGGAGATTAGAATTGCAGTATATATAAAATAAAAACAAAACTAAACAAAAAAAAATATAATGTTATTAATTCAGAAAAGCAATGGTTTCTGCGCAGATCAAGAAAAAAAATTTAGAAGGACCTTACTTGAGATTTTTAAAGAAGATCCATTAATATTATACGTAATAGTAAGATTTGGCACGTGGAAGCCAAGAAAAAATAGGAACGGATCAAGGCAAGAATTATTCGATCCAAGAGGACTTATCAAAAATTATGAAGAAATGTGCTTAAAACTTGCAAAATTTAGTAACTTAGTTAATTTTTTAATCAGGACCGATCGAGCACATCATATGCACGATAACCCAGCAAATGCTATAAAACTAACTCGTGAAGGAAGGTGGTTTTTTAATATTTTAAAAGATAAAGAGAGGCAATACATTAAAGAGAGTAAGGAAAAATGTAGGGAAGATTTTGATTATGTGAGAGATCACTACGGAGAGAAAGAATTTGTAATAAATTTTCTAAAAGATTTCAAAATTATATTTTGTTATTATGATTTTATTTACCTTGAATTTAGTGAGCTTTTTGGAAAAATCCCTCGTAAGTTTATTAATGCAAGTATTAACGGTCACGATATTGACATTTCCTATAGAGTTGAATGGGAAAATTTCACTAAATACAATAATTCCTATGTTATGATTGAACTAAAGTGTCATAAAACTGGAAAAAATCATCTCTTTAGTTGGAGCAAGGCAGAAATAAAGGGAAAGATTAGTAATAAAGGTGATTATAATTTAGACTGCACTGACTGTGGGCAGAGAATTAAGGTGCAACACAATTTTAGAGAAGTCACAACAAGGGGTATATCTAAATTTACTGTGGAAGGGGATTTTGACTGCATTAAATCTCCACTAATTAATTCTGATGATTCGGATAATCGAGAAATAATAAAAAGCCATAACAGTTTGGAGGAGTTTGAATATGATGGTTCAGTAGGCTTTCAAGATGTGGAAAAAGCTGCTTCTATTATTGAAAAACAATTTGAAAAACTTGAATATGATGCTATTAAAGAGGCTAAAAATCATGCTAGAGAGAAAAAGCAATCCTGTGTAAATTCATATATAATAACTAATTTTCTAATGAAACAATATAAACTATTTTTCAAAAAAAATTATAGAAATCAGATAGACCGGCAAATATTTGAATCGGAGCTTAAAGAATTTCTAAGACAGAAAAGCCCCTATGTAGTAGATAAAGCCAACTTAAGTCTTAAAGATGATTTACAGAAAGAGAAGGAGCTAAAAGCAAGACTTGAAAAAGAATTAGAGGCTGAAAAGTTAAAAACAAAAAAGGAGCTTGATGAGATAGGGAGAATAATAAGAGCTAATTTCTATGAATTTTCCCAAGTCGCCCGAGATTATGTATTTAATCAATTATCCAAAACTCCTCCAAGAGGTTTGGATGAAAAAATTATAAAAGACTTGGTGAAAAAACAATTTGAAGATAATTATAACGACAAAATCTTAGGATTTAATGAGAATCTATTTTATGAGAAACTAAGCCATTATACGAAAAGTAAGATTTTGGATATAATCCAAAGCTTTAAGGAAAAAGATAAAGAGAAGAAAAAAGCTAAACTTAGAAAACTGTTTATAAAAAAGTTCATTGGATTTATTTCAGGAAACCCAGAAGTAGAAAAGTATAATTTATTAGATTTTTTTAAATTAAATTTTAGTGCCGAAATTGAAAATATCAATCAACCTACTTTACAGCCAGAGAGTTTCAAAAAAGAATTGGAAATCTTGTTACAACAAGAAAAAGATCAGGTAAAAAAACGCATCGATTCAAAAATATCGGAAGAAAAAGAACTTAAAAGAGTAGAGAGTTTAAACATTGAAAAAACGGAAATTATTAGTAACTCTGTTAAGGAATTTAAGGCTTTACTCAACGAGGAATTTCTCGACCAATTAGAAGAAAAAGAAATCTTAAAAGCTACTACAGATAGATTTGAATCGGAAGTCCAAAATTTTAGGAATTTTTCTCTTCGATATTTAAATTTAAGGCTTCAGAGAAAGTTTGACGAAGAAATTAAGAAGATAAAAGATATTATTAAACAAGAAGACCATATGCGAAAATTTAATAAGTACATCTCCGCTAATTCCATAAAGTTCCTTCATTGGGGAGGGCAAGAGGCAATTACGGAGGCCTTAGACTCTGGATATAAAGATATAACTGAAGATCTTCTTAAACAAAAAATATTGGAACAATATCAACAGCACGTAAAAGATAAATTCAAATATACTTTAATTAAGAAAGAAAATTTTGAAACTGTATTTCTAAATTCATTAAATGACAAACTTAAAAGCTTTATCATAATGGTGCGGAATAAATTTAGAGAATACAGAGAAAACCAAGCTAAATTAAATGAAAGAAAGAAAACTGAGATCAAGGAAAGAACTAATAGAATTGTTGAGAAACTAAGGGATAAATTTAACAATTTTGAGTATTGGGGTAGATACAGGGCAATATCCGATTGTATAAAACTTAAGAAAGAAAATTTGGACCCCAAAATTCTTAAGCAAAAAATCTCAGATGAATTTTACAATTTCTTAAAACATAAGATTAAAGGTAAGGTTAAAAAAGCTCCAATATTGATCGAATATGGAAAAATATTAAAAGAAAACCTTGAAGATTACGTTATAAGGGCAAAAATTGAGTTTCAAAAGTTCTTGAAAGGGGATAATAACGTTCAAAGTGCTAATCTTGAGTCAAAAAATCGAGAGGTTCACAAGGATGAAGAATATATTGAAAATATTTTAAAAGATATCAGAAAAAGGTTTCCCGGTTTTGCCCGTTGGGGAAAATCAGAAGCGGAGTGGGATGCCATAAAGCATGAAAAGAGGAGAATAGACAGAAAAGTTCTTTCAGTTAGTATTGAAAACGAGTTTAAGCAATATTATCGTGATTATTTGAGCAATAAAATTAAGAAATCAGTTGCTACTAGGGAATTTGAAAAAGAACTAAAACAAAATTTAGATTATTATCATGCACAATCAGATTTAGATTTAAAAAGAGATGCTCCCTATCTGAAATTTGAAAGGCTTAAGTATAAAGGTGTTGAGCTCAGCAAGCCTAATTTTTTATTACTCATAAAGAGAACTACTATTAGAAATTATGATAGTGAGACTTTTTTTAAAAAGTTAAATTCTTTCAAAGAATTTAAAAAAAGAAAGATAAAACTTACCAACGGAGTTAATTTAGGGCTATATTTCAAGCTCGTGAAGCTAGGGAGGAGATTTCTTAAATATTTTCGATATTGTAGATTGATATGTATTTTTTCTTCGTGGAGTGAAAAATTTACACAGGAATTTCGTAAAAATCTAACAAGTATGTTTATAAACATGATTTTAGGGAAAGGTGCGGGAGAAGATTTTCCCATAACCTCTGGAGCGCAGTTGTCCAAGAAGATCGATACTTGGAATTCACAGTCAAAATATGGCCCCCTCTATATTGAAGAAGGAGTTCTTATTGAGGACATAATAAATAAATCTTCTGACAGGCTCTTACATAGAAAATTGAGTGAAAAAAAATTCATAAAAATTAGCAAAATTGTTATGGACTACGCAAGTATACCGAAGATAGGTAATTCTCACGTGGAACGAATTGTGGGGAAAATTAGCAAAACGTATCAACTTTATAATAAGAAGTCCGAGATTAGGGCTTAATTAATTGGCCGGATAGAGGTAAAATATAGTTATTGAAAAAATAAGAATTAATAAAAAATGATACGAAAATGAAAAAATTTAAGATAAACGATATTTAGATTTCTTGACCAGGGAAGAACTTAATGCTCTATTTGAAAATAAGACGTTTCACGCATTAACAGAGGAAATATATGAAAAATTTAAAGTACATAAATTTTGATAAAAACCTTTTTATCAAGAATTAACAAACAATTATACCAAAAAAAAATGGAAAAATTTAAGATAAACGAGTTTATAACCCTTAAACTTGAGAATGGGACGATAAATATATATGTAAATGGTCAATATTTTAACCAATGTATGTATTTATTGTTTATCTACCTAAGCTTATATGAACAATTCAAGACCGAGTTGAAAACCCATATTAAAGAAAAATTTAATGTTGAAATTAACAAATAACAAATAAAACAAATATAATGTTTTAATAAATAAGATGGGTTAATTTTACAAATGAATGATAAATTAATAATTAACCCCTTTCTATTTTATCTCAGGAGTACACCACCGACTCATTAATCGAGCTAATTCTGGAGAAATTAAATCATCAATAATGAAATCACCGCGTATATTCCTCTCTATTTGTATTTTATATAGGAGTTCGGGCTCGTTTCTAACAATTACAAGCGC
>SDBV01009925.1_pt1 | contig 12560 bp, 12 predicted proteins | sample 2277081 | NCBI WGS metagenome assembly SDBV01 (sample SAMN10402039, study PRJNA504765) | marine sediment metagenome | isolation source: marine sediment core GS10_PC15, 223 cmbsf | place: Arctic Ocean: Southern Knipovich Ridge | collected 2010 | reverse complement strand
TGGTCGATACCGGTCAAAACCTGTTCGAGTGTCAGTTCGACCTCGGTCTCCAGATCCAGGCCATGGTCCTGTTCATCGCCTCGTCTGGAAAAACCCGTTCCGCCAAAAATATCTTCGAACATCGTGAAGATATCACCAAAGCCCATTGTGGAGAAATCGTGCATGCCCGCGCCGCGCAGGCCCTCATGGCCGAAACGGTCATACTGCTGGCGCTTTACGGGATCGGAAAGTACCTCGTAAGCCTCAGCCAGTTCCTTGAACTTCCTCTCAGCCTCAGCCTTGTCGCCCTTGAAGTTGTCGGGGTGGTACTTCAGCGCACCCTTACGGTAGGCACGCTTGATCGTCTCAGCGGCGGCGTTGCGATCGACGCCGATTACTTCGTAATAGTCGCGTTTATGCGCCATTGGTTGGTCGAGTTTATGGTTAGTTTGTATTGAGGATAACCGGCAAGCCGAGGGAAACCAGACGAGATACTTCACGCACAAACATCGAGACGATTCCTACAACAACCAATAAAGCTGCAATCGCCAATGCTGGCATGGGCATCTCCTTAAGATTGGCCAGGCAGGCAACAAGCAGGACAAGCTGCTTTAGCCTGCCCTGCTTCGCCATTATTTACACATTCGTTTATTTTGCCAGACAACTTGCCGGGCAAAGTGAATGACTTTTTTTTACATCTTCATAATACAACGGGTGCGTACCCGCTAGCCTGAAGTATCCACTTTATATCAGTGAATCGCTCCGGCGACTTGATCTTCGGCTTTCTCGTCGTACTCGCTGACCATCAGGTTGGTCGTCAGTAGCAGCGAGGCCATGGATGCGGCATTCTGCAAGGCGGTCCGGCTGACCTTGGCCGGGTCGATAATGCCGGCCTTGATCATGTCAACGTACTCGCCTGTTGCAGCATTGTAGCCCTTGTTACCGTCGAGTTCAGTGACCTTTGCGACAACGATATCACCGTCAATGCCAGTGTTCGAGACGATCTGATGCAATGGAGCGGTCAGAGATCGGATGACGATATCCACGCCGGATTTTTCATCGCCGCGGACCTTGGCTCGCACCTTTTGTACAGCCTCGATCGCTCGAATCAATACAACCCCACCGCCGGGTACGACACCTTCTTCAGAGGCTGCACGCGTAGCATGGACGGCGTCTTCGATCAGGTCGTGACGTTCCTTCATCTCGGTTTCGGTGTTTGCACCTGCGCGGATGACGGCTACACCGCCGGTCAGCTTGGCCAGGCGTTCCTGGAGCTTCTCGCGGTCATAATCGGAAGTGGACTTTTCAATCTGGTTGCGGATTGCATCGCATTGCCCGGCGATGGCCTTTTTAGTACCGGCGCCTTCGATGATAGTCGTCGTGTCCTTGTCGATACGGATTCGCTTTGCCTGGCCCAACATACTTAGTTCGATGCTATCGAGCTTAATACCCAGGTCTTCGCTGATAACCTGCCCGCCTGTCAGCGTTGCGATATCGCCCAGGATGGCCTTTCTACGGTCGCCAAAAGCTGGGGCCTTTACTGCACAGACGTTCAGCACGCCGCGCAGCTTGTTAACAACCAGCCCTGCCATCGCATCGCCTTCGATATCTTCTGAGATAATCATCAGCGGCTTGCCGGAAGTGGCGGTCTTCTCCAAAATGGGAACAATATCCCGTAGCGAGGTGATTTTCTTTTCGTGGATGAGGATGTAGGCATCTTCCAGAACCGCTTCCAGCGAGTTCGGGTCGGTAATGAAGTATGGCGAGGAATAACCCTTGTCGAACTGCATTCCCTCGACGAGGTCCAGTTCATTTTCGGTACCCTTACCCTCTTCGACCGTGATCACGCCTTCGGCTCCGACCTTGTCGAATGCTTCTGCGATCATCTCGCCGATGCCGGTGTCCCAGTTGGCTGATACGGTGGCGATCTTCTTAAGGTCGGCCGTGCCCTTGACGGGCTTGGCCATCAAGGCGATTGCATCAACTGCCGCCTGGACGGCTGAATCGATACCTCGCTTCAGTGCCATCGGGTTTGCCCCGGCGGTAACGTGCTTTACGCCCTCTTTCATGATCGCTTCGGCGAGAACGACCGCGGTGGTCGTTCCGTCGCCAGCGACGTCAGAGGTCTTCGAAGCGACCTGGTTGGCCATCTTCGCGCCCATGTTCTCGAACGGCTGGGGAAGATCGATTTCCTTCGATACCGTCACGCCGTCTTTGGTGACCTTGGGCGAGCCGAACGACTTCTGCAGAAGTACGTTTCGTCCAGTGGGTCCAAGTGTAACTTTAACCGCCGCGGCCAATTTGGATATGCCGCTTAACATGGCTATCCGGGCATCGGCGTCAAAAAGCATCTGCTTTGCTGCCATTAGTTTTGCTCCTTGGCTTATTTTTACGAGAAGGTTACTTCTCGATTACCGCAAGCACATCTGACTCGCGGAGAATCACAAATTCGATCCCGTCGATCTTGATTTCGGTACCGGCGTACTTGCCGTAGAAAATCTCGTCGCCTTTTTTGATCGACATCTTTGCTCGCTCGCCGCTATCGAGTAGTTTGCCAGGCCCGGTCGATACGACCTTGCCGCGCTGGGGCTTTTCCTGGGCCGAGTCGGGAAGAACGATCCCGCCTGCGGTTGTCTCTTCAGCTGCGGACTGCTTTACCAATACCCTGTCATCCAAAGGTTTAACTGCCATTTAAATCTCTCCTTGGTATTTTTTATTCTTTATATTTTCAGTTTGGTTTGAAGGTTAGTTATTTCCGAGTGAGGCTGGGCTTACATCATTCCGCCCATTCCGCCCATTCCACCCATGCCGCCGCCCATGCCACCCATGCCACCACCCATGCCGCCCATACCACCGCCCATGCCACCGCCCATGCCACCGGGCATTTCATCTTTGTCTGTGGGCTGATCGCTGACGGCAGCGTCGCAGGTTAGGAGTATGCAGGCGACCGATGCGGCATTTTCCAGGGCTGAGCGAGTGACTTTGGTCGGATCGAGTACGCCCGATTTGACCAGGTCTTCAAATACCATGGTATCGGCGTTGAAGCCGAAGTTGCCCTTCCCCTCGGCTACCTTCTGGCAGATGACTGCTGGTGATTCGCCGGCGTTTTCAACGATCTGCTTGAGCGGTGCGGAGATCGCCTTTGCGACCAGGGCTACACCTGTTGCCTCATCACCAGTTGCCTTGACAGTATCGAGTACCGCCGCTGCACGAATAAGAGCCACGCCACCGCCGGGGAGGATTCCCTCTGCGATAGCAGCCCGCGTAGCGTGCAGTGCATCTTCGATGCGTGCTTTCTTTTCCTTCATCTCAGACTCGGTAGCAGCACCGACGTTGATCTGAGCAACGCCGCCAGCCAATTTAGCCAGGCGCTCTTGCAGCTTCTCCTTGTCATAGTCGCTCGTTGTCGTCTCGATCTCCGAGCGGATCTGGCCGATTCGTCCCTGGATATCCGAGGTCTTGCCTGCACCTTCGATGATTGTCGTATTATCGTTATCGATCGTGATCTTCTTGGCTGTGCCCAGATCTGCGATAGATACAGCTTCCAGATCTTCGCCCAGATCCTTTGAAAAGACTTTCGCACCGGTCAGTATGCCGATATCGGCTAGCATTGCCTTGCGCCGGTCGCCGTAGCCGGGGGCCTTGACCGCACACACTGTAAGGATGCCGCGCAGCTTGTTGACCACCAGTGTCGCAAGGGCCTCGCCTTCGATATCTTCGGCGATGATCAAAAGCGGTCGCTTTGTCTGGGAAACCTTCTCAAGAAGCGGAACCAACTTGGCTACGTTGGAAATCTTGTCCTCGTGGATAAGCACCAGAGCCTTTTCAAAGACAGCTTCCATCGATTCCGGATCGGTAACGAAGTGAGGCGAGAGATAGCCGCGGTCGAACTGCATGCCCTCGACGACCTCCACGGTCGTCTCCATGCCCTTGCCCTCTTCAACGGTGATCACGCCATCTCTACCGACTTTCTTCATAGCCTCAGCCAGCATCTTGCCGACTTCCATATCGTTGTTGGCGCTGATTGCCGCGATGGAGCGAATCTCATCGTCGGTCTTGATGGGGGTCGAAAGCTTGCCGAGTTCTGCTACCAGTGCAGTAACAGCCTTTTTCACGCCGCGAGCCAGTGCCATAGCCCCAGCGCCGGCTACTACGTGGCGGTAACCTTCCTTGAAGATCGCCTCAGCCAGTACCGTTGCCGTCGTCGTGCCGTCGCCTGCGGTTTCGGATGTCTTGGACGCAGCCTCTTTAACCAGCTGGGCGCCCATGTTTTCGGTCTTGTCGATCAGCTCAATCTCTTCAGCGACGGTAACGCCGTCTTTTGTAATCGTCGGTGCGCCCCAGCCCTTGTCCAGAATCGCTGTCCGCCCGCGTGGGCCTAGGGTACTCTTTACCGCTCGAGTGAGCTTTTCTACGCCGGTCAGCAGCCCTTTACGAGCGCTGGCATCGAACTTGATCTGCTTAGCCGCCATAAACTATTTCTCCTTCTAATCGGTTCGACTAAAGTCGATTTTGGGTCCGTTTATTACCCTAACTTATTTCAATAGAGTCCCTTAGCTGCTGAAACGGCCCTGTAGACCCACCTGAAAGCTGCGCAGCGACTCCAGCAATAACTTTAGCAACGGTTGTGCCTGAGAGCCTAACGGCCTTTATTAGAAGAACTTGTGAAGTATAGCTTGCGATTTACTCATAAAAAAACCTGCCATTCCTGGCATCTGTGCTTTCTAGGTCGAAAGTTTGGCAGGCTTCCACAGGCCGGAGCCGGCTCGTCAAGGGTTGCATCGGCGACGGGTTTTTCATCTAATGGATCAAGCTCAAGACCGACTTTATTACTCCACTGGCATAGGATGGGACTAGTAAATGACCGATCAGGCACCGCAAGCCACCAAAACCACCGCACTGACGCACATAATCCGCATCGTGATCATAGCTGGGGTAATCGTTGGTAGCATCTATGGCGGCGCGGAAGTTAAAGCCATTTATAAGAAGCACTTCCCTCTGGTCAGCGAAGTTGTCCCTGGTGTTCTGTACCGCTCGCCCCAGCCGCACCATACGATGGGCAGGATCATTGATAAGTATTCCATTAAAACGGTCGTCAACCTCAGGCCGAGATCGGAAGACCCCGCAGCCTTCGACGCCCAGAGGGATCGCTGTCACGAGGCGGGGATAGATTTTGTATCCCTGCCTTGGGCTGGTTACGCATGCCCGGAGGATATTGTTGAGGATTTCCTTCGTATCGCCCGGGCTGATGAAGGTGCGGTGCTGGTTCACTGTGAGTACGGCAAGGCCCGGACGGGCCTGCTGGTTGCCGCCTATCGGATATTGCTCCAAGGGTGGTCAGTTCAAGACGCCGTTGACGAGATGCCCCTCTACCGCTACCGCTTTACCGACGACGGCCACGCCGAGAGAGTAGCCCAGCTTCAGCAGATAGCTCGGGATAAACAGCTCTGGCTGGCGCGGACCACTCCCCAGGGCATATCACCAGAGGTAACTCCGACAACTCAGCCGGCAGGGATGTAAAACTTTACAGCTCGATCCAATATCGTTGCATGATTTTCCCGTCGGTCGGGTCGAGGCCTTCGGATTCGAGCAGCCCCCCATTTTTTTGAACAACGCGGGCTGAGCCGATATTTTCCTTATCGCAAGTTACCAGCGCGCGGCCTATACCCATGGAACAGGCCTTTTCGAGTGTGAGCTTCAGCATAACTGTGGCCAGGCCCTTGCCCCGCTGGCTAGGCCTGATTGTATAGCCGATGTGGCCGCCGGAGTGGCGAAGATAGTCGGTAAGTTCGTGTCGAAGATTAACCGTCCCGAGAATCCGCTCACCGCGAACCAGCCAGAAGGTGCTATCGGGGACGAAGCCATCAGGTAAGTTAACTCCCTTGGCTCGATCGGCAGAAAGCTTTACCAGTGAAGTAAAATCTTCCTTACCGACGGCCTGGAAAACTCCCGCTCCGTGGATGTGGTCATTGTCGCTTTCTGCGCGGCACTCGGCGGCGAAGGCTGCGTATTCCCCGGCCAGCCGGTCGGTAGGTTCAATCAGTTGAATTTGTTCGTCGGCCATGGGTTTATCCGTTTATTATATCAAGCACCTGATTGATATTACTTATTCGCGGACCTGGCCAGTTGGCGGCTTCGGGCCGTTTCATAATCAATTGCCGTTCATGGTCCATACAAATATGGACCGCATCCATGCCGAATTCGGTAGCACCGGTAAGCTCATTTCCGTCGCCGTCACCGACGTAGAGGCATTTACCAGGCTCGACGTCTAGCCGCTTACAGGCAAGAGCGTATAGAAGCGGATCGGGCTTGGTCGTACCCTCGCAGCAGGAAAAGACCGTCGCATCGAAAAACTCGCTCATTGGATTTTCAGGCCAAAGTAGCGGCGCTTCGTGCGAACAACTGGTGATCAGGCCAATTTTCCATCCGCCCGATTTGATCTGGGCTAGTGTTTCGACAGTGCCCGGGCGGGGAATAAAAGCATCTTTGTAATGGCTGATCCGTATCTCGACAGCCCTTTCGATTGCAGCTTCACTTGGTGTAGAGCCAAACTGGTCGCAGACGTACCGGAAATGTTCAGCCAGCGTCTTGTGCCCGCCGGTAACACGCAGCCGCCTGATGTCCTTGTCGATCCACATGGCCCGGAACTGCTCGGCGGTGAAATTGCCCAGCTGAGCGAGTACGCCCTTGGATTCAAGTTCGTAAGCAGAACCCCCGCCGAAGTTATCGACGAGCGTGCCGAAGAGATCAAAAATTACAGCCTCGTATTTCATCGTCTTAGCCGCCTGTGTTTACTTGACCGGGCCGAGAAGCTCAGCTACGAAATCTCCAACGCTTTTGACCAGCGTTTCGCGCGATGCGGATTTGGAGTCGGTTATCTTATGGACGATGGCCGAGCCGACAATCGCGCCGTCTGCTACATTGCAAACAGTCTCAACAGTTTCGGCGTTGGATATGCCAAAGCCGACGACGACCGGCGTATCGGTGTGGCTGCGAAGTTCTGCAACCGCTTCGATGGTGCTTTCGGGCAGAGCAGCTCGCTCGCCGGTTATGCCTGCTATCGACATGAAGTAGATAAACCCGCTGGAATGGCCGGCGATAGTCAGTCTACGCTCGGGCGGCGTGTTTGGTGCGATCAGCATAATGTTGCACAGGTTCCGCTCGGTGGTTAGTTGCTCGAGCTTGGCTGCTTCTTCCAGTGAAATATCGGGGATGATGAACCCGTCGAATCCTGCCTCGGCAGCTTCTGTTAAGTACTCGGCTGCGCCATGCCGGTAAACGATGGAGTAGCTTACCATCGCGATCAGGGCCATCTGCCCGCCGGCAGCGCGGTATTGACGGACCATGTCGAATATTTTCTCGCTGGTTACTCCGCCGGCCAGTGCTTCGGTATAGCTGGTCTGGATGACGGGTCCATCGGCCACCGAGTCGGAAAACGGTATGCCAAGCTCGCAAATCCGGCAGCCTCTAGATTCGAATTCGTCGAGCATATCCTTCGTCGTCTCCAGATCCGGATAGCCGGCGGTGATAAAGGGCAGGAGCGTTTTCTTGCCGGCGGCGCCGAGTTCTGCAAAAGTTTTTATAAGGCGGTTGTCACTTAAACTATTCATTTGCCCGCCTCCCGGCGCCTGAGAATCTCGGCGATCTCGTTGCAGTCCTTATCTCCTCTGCCCGAGAGGTTAACCAGCACGATTTTATCAGGCCCCAGCGTCGGTGCGGTCTTGATAACCTGCGCGATTGCGTGGGCCGATTCCAGTGCGGGGATTATTCCTTCGGTTCGCGATAGCGTCACCGTCGCATCGATGGCCTCATTGTCGTTTATTGTGGTGTATTGGACCCTGTGAGTATCGTGCCAGTATGAATGTTCCGGGCCGACGCCGGGGTAATCCAGCCCGGCTGAGACTGAATGTACGTCTGCGGTCTGGCCGTCTTGATCCTGGAGGACGTAACTAAGCGAGCCGTGCAGCACGCCGGGCGCACCGGCAGTAAGCGTAGCTGCGTGATCGCCCAGGCCCATTGACCTGCCGCCGGCTTCGACGCCGATCATTTTAACCTCAGTATCGTCTATCATCGGTGCGAAGATTCCCGCTGCGTTAGATCCGCCTCCAACACATGCGATTATAACGTCGGGCAGGCGGTTTTCGGTTTCGAGCATCTGGGCACGGGCTTCGCGACCTATGCAGGACTGGAACTCGCGAACGATCGTCGGGAACGGGTGCGGCCCGGCGACCGAGCCAATGATGTAGTGCGTGGTATCGACCGAGCCCATCCAGTCGCGGAGTGCTTCGTTGAGGGCGTCCTTCAGTGTCCGCTGGCCTGAGGTTACGGGGATTACCTTCGCCCCAAGCAGTTCCATGCGGAATACGTTTAGCGATTGGCGTCTGATATCTTCAGAGCCCATGTAGACTTCGCAGTCCAAACCGAACACAGCCGCTGCGGTAGCTGTCGCTACACCGTGCTGGCCTGCACCGGTTTCGGCGATGACGCGTTTTTTGCCCATGCGTTTACATAGCAGGGCCTGGCCTAGCGTGTTATTTATTTTGTGTGCGCCGGTGTGGTTCATATCCTCGCGCTTGAGGTAGATCTTCGCTCCGCCGAGTTTTTCGGTAAGCCTGCGAGCAAAGTAAAGCTCGCTAGGCCGGCCTGCAATTTCCCGCAGGCAGCGGTCGAACTCAGCGGTAAACGCCGGGTCAGCCATGGCTGCATTGTATTCGGTCTCGAGCTGGTCGAGGGCGGCCATGAGAGTCTCAGGTACGAACTGGCCGCCGAATTGGCCGAAGTAGCCGGCCCGGTCAGCGTCACTTGGATTTTTTGGAATAGATTGTTCGGACATTACGGTTTCCTTCCAGGTGTGATCTTACAGCCTGGCCCGAATTTTGTGAACCATTGTATTAGCTCTGGCGGTGCGGGGATTTACTTTAATTCATCAGGGATCGTCGCGCTTCGCGGCGGCATTTCGCGACGTAGCCTGCCGGCGAAGTCGCCCACCCAGGGCCACATCTGAACTTCTGCTAGATCGACCTTCGCTACTGCCACCGGTTGATGCACAGTTGCTTGTGCGAGTATCCCGCCGTCGAGGCCGAAAACTGCCGAGGTGCTGCCGTAGGTGCAACTGACGATGTAGGCCTGGTTTTCGATAGCTCGGGCCTTGGTTAGCGTCTCCGAGCCGCCCCAGATTGGCATGAGGATCACTTCCGCGCCAGCCATCGCAAGCTGACGAGCGGGCTCGGGGAACTGATTGTCCCAGCAGATCATCATGCCCACCCGGCCGAAGTCTGTCTCGAATGTCGGGAAGTTTTTGCCTGGAGTAACGCCGCCTTCGATTTCCTCTCGCGGCAGGGAGACCTTGCGGTAGCTTCCAACAAGCTTGCCATTGCGGTCGATCAGGACGGAGGTGTTATAGACGGCCGGTCCGTCGGATTCCAGCAGACCTGCGACGATATAGACGTTATGTTTTGCTGCGACCTTGCCGAGTTGTTCGGTTGATGGGCCAGGGATTGGCTCGGCGCATTGGATGTAGGTCCGGCCCGTGCCGTACATCGTAGCCCCTTCGGGCAGGCAGACGATATCGGCCCCGCGATCAACTGCCTGTCCGATCAATTCGGCAAACTGGTTGATGTTGTCCTGTGCGGTTGGTCCCTTGGGCTTGTAGAAAACCGTTGCCAGGCCCACCGGTCGTGGCTTGGGCGGATCGGTTGGCGTTAAACTTGCCGGTGCAAAGTTCACCTGCCCGTCGGCGTCCCATCGGTATATAAGTTCCAGCCGGGCCTTTACAGCCTTTTCCGGAGCGTGGAAGTCCCACTGAATTGTTCGCCATGAGTCGCCATTGCTGTCCATCGTTCGGGGGTATTCCGGCCTGGAAAGAGCCTTTGCGTTTTCATCCAGCCAGATCACCCTGGCAAGAACCGAGCGGTACAATTCCTCGACACGCTCAGCTTTGAAAAAAACCTTGAACCGATACCATTTTTCCTGGGTTACTCCGACGGTTTTCACCCAGCAGCCGTTGGCATGAAATTGGCCGTCACCGGCCAAGGCCAGCGTTGGTTGGTCCTGATACTTTATCTCGGAGTCCTGCCAGTGCTTGGGGGCAATTTCGGGTCGTTGGCTGTCGAATGTCCACTCCATGTCTTTCTCCTGGTCGCAATATGCCGGACCTGCCAGCATGGAAATAACAGCAAGAACAATTACCACCACCGATATTATCGAATCTCTCATCATGAACGACTCCCGCATGAGTTTCATAATTAACTTTAATGATACCATGGCATTTGAACGGAAAAAAGGTTGGGTGATTTACCCAGTCGCCCGGTTGTGCATTTCCAAGAGCTTGTTGGGGGCGTATAATCTCCGATTCAAGGTTTGTTAAGTCAATTGAGATAAACTCACCCGGCCGGTGATCTCGGCTGGGTAAGGGAAGGTGAAAAACCACAATGGCGACATCGGAAGGTCTTCAGGATAAATTCGAGTTGAACGTTGTTTATGGTTTGCAGGTCAAGCTGGACCCAGCCAGCGGATCGCTAGCCGATGTAATGGCGGCTATCAGCTCAGCAGGTGGGCGAGTTGGCGAGATCGATCTGGACGATGACCAGGAGACGTCGCTGACATATGAACTGCAGGTATTCGTTGCAAGCGACGACCAGATGGATCAGGTTTCAGCAGCTGTCGGGGCTGTCGAAGGCGCTGAAGTTCAAGAAGTCTTCGACCTGGCCATGGAAAGCCACCTCGGCGGAGCATGCGAAATGCAAAGCCGGGCCTCCATAGAATCTAACACGGATTTGCGAATCGTTTACACTCCGGGCGTAGCGAGGGTCTGCAAAGCCATCGAAGCTGACCCGGAAAAGGCGCGTCTCTACACCAACATCGCAAATAAGGTCGCCATCGCCACCAACGGCACGGCTATTCTGGGTCTGGGCGATATCGGCCCGCTGGCAGGCCTGCCGGTTATGGAAGGCAAGGCGGCGATCTTCTGGGAGTTTGCAGGCGTCTCGGCTGAGCCGCTTTTGATAGATACCCTCGATACGGATGAATTCATCAACATCTGCAAGAAGCTGGCGGTGGGCTTCGGCGCGATTCAGATTGAAGATGTAGCGGCTCCGCAGTGCTTTCGAATTACGCGAGAACTCGACGATGCACTCCCGATCCCCGTTTTCCATGATGATCAACACGGCACGGCTACGGTCGTTCTGGCTGGGCTGTACAGCGCATTGAAACAGACCGGTAAGGATATCACCAAGCTGACGTGTGCCATCAGCGGTGCCGGTGCGGCCGGGACCGCCATTACCGACCTGCTCGCTCATGCCGGTGTGGAAGATGTTGTTCTTGCCGACACGGCGGGCATTATCTATCGCGGCCGGGAAGAAAACATGAACGAAGAAAAGGTAGCCCTGGCCCAGCGGTCCAACAAAGCCAACATGCAGGGCACCCTCGCAGATGCAATGGCCGGGCGAGACCTTTTCATAGGCGTCAGCCAGCCTGACCTGGTCTCTCCCGATATGGTCCGTTCGATGGCTTCCAAGCCGGTGGTATTTGCCCTGGCCAACCCAGTTAGCGAGATCACCATAGCTGGTGCATATGCAGCAGGAGCAGCCGTTGCCGCTGACGGGCGAATGATGAACAACGCACTGGCCTATCCGGGCATATTCCGTGGGGCGCTGGATTCCGGCACTGAGCGGATTACGACCGATATGCTGATGGCAGCAGCGCACGCCCTTGCAGCCGCTACCCCCGAAGGCGAACTCATGCCGGAAATGATGGACCCAGCCACGCACGAAGCAGTCGCTGCAGCAGTTGAAGACGCTGCAGAATAATAACCGAAAGAGGCGAATATGAATGCCCTGATCGTTTATGGCGGATGGGAAGGCCACGAGCCCGATAAAATTGCAGCCATCCTGTCTCGCCAGCTTCGCGAAAACGGGCTGGAGGTCGAGTTGGCTGATAGTCTCGATCCTCTCGCCGATGCCGACAAGCTTGCCGGTCTTGACCTTCTCGTGCCGCACTGGACGATGGGCGAGATCCCCGGCGATTCAGCCAAGAACGTATCGCAGGCAGTTAAGGCAGGCCTCGGCATCGCAGGGATGCACGGCGGGATGGGCGATTCGTTCCGTGAATCTACCGAATGGCAGTTCATGGTAGGCGGCCAGTGGGTGGCACACCCTGATGGGATAATCGACTATCGGGTTCACATCGTCGACCATGGCGACCCAGTTACCGCAGGGCTTGCTAATTTCGATATGCACTCGGAGCAGTATTACATGCACGTCGATCCGTCTAACCATGTCCTGGCGACCACCACTTTTGAAGTTAACGGCTGCACCATGCCCGTCGCATGGAAGAGAATGCACGGGGCCGGCCGGGTTTTTTATTCATCGCTTGGTCACGTAGCCCAAGACATAGAAAAATCATCCGAAGCACTCGCAATTATCACTCGCGGGATGCTCTGGGCTGCTGGAAGCAGGGATAAATCATAACAAAGTTGATTACTTTACCCAGGAGTTGTTAATGTCAATCGAGAAGGTCAAGATCGGTTTTGTCGGCTGTGGTGATATCTCCCGTGCCTACTTCAAGCTATGCAAAAAGTTTCC
>SDBV01009924.1_pt1 | contig 12561 bp, 15 predicted proteins | sample 2277081 | NCBI WGS metagenome assembly SDBV01 (sample SAMN10402039, study PRJNA504765) | marine sediment metagenome | isolation source: marine sediment core GS10_PC15, 223 cmbsf | place: Arctic Ocean: Southern Knipovich Ridge | collected 2010 | reverse complement strand
CAATTTCACCGCTTCCTCTCGGAACTCCTTACTGTATCTTCCTTGTGGACTCCTTTTCAATCTGACACCTCCATCTTTCTATTTTACTTGACTTTGGTGTCCGTTAAATCCATCCTACCTCAAATTGCTTGTACTGTTACTTAACAAAGAAGTATATTGTTGAGTAACAATCGCTTGTTTTGTATCCCCACTGCACATAAGCTTAGATTGTTACCTCAAGCTCAGTTGAAACTGGACCTATAGGCGTAGTTGTTGAGAGAGATAAACACCGTCGGTCACCCCCTCAGCTCATCTACCTCGGCAAAAGTATAACTGGATTAGTTGAAGGACGGGTTAGTATTTATCGTGTTGTTACATAACCATGATATAGTGTAACTAGGCTAAAGCTCTGAAATCATAATATCCAGTGGAGGTTTATGATGGCACATTCTGATGATAAGCTGGATAGGATATGGGAAAAGGGTGCCAAAGTACGAGGTAAGAAGGCGGACCTGTATAGAAAGGACTCGGAAGGTAAAATCATATACAAACCTAGCTATGGCAAGTCCTCGAAAATGGGATGGGAAGTTGACCACAAAAAACCCAGGTCCAAGGGAGGGACTGATAACATCCGTAACCTAGTTCCCAAACACTGGAAGAGTAACCGGGCTAAGTCGGACAAATACTAAACGATGCTAAAAAGCCTTGCCATCCAAAGGAGGATTCATGTTGCTCAGGATCGAACTTTTGGACCTTGCTCGCGCACGAATACGTGATGCAGAACTATTATATGGCAAGGCTAGATATGACGGGGCAGCATATTTGTCTGGGTATGCCGTGGAATTCTCCTTGAAAGCTCGAATTTGTAAGCAACTCAGGTGGCCGGGTTTTCCATCGGAAGATAACGAATTCAAAGGGAAAAGTAGCTTCAAAGTACATGACTTTGACTCCCTTCTCTCGTTTACTGGAATTGCACCCAAAATACGTGCCAATTGTAGTGCCGACTGGTCTACTATGAAGGTCGGGTCTCCTGACTATCGCTACAGACCCATTGGAAGCGCAGCTCAACATGAAGTTCATGGAATGATTGCATCCTCCAAAGTATTGATGAAAAACCTGATGTGAGAATGCATCAGTATGATTCACACAGGCGATGAGAATATTGGAAATAAGTACCAAGGAGTGCTATACAAATGGCACCATCGCCCGTACTAGACTCAATCTTGTTGAATATTCTGTCACGGTACCCGCTTTCGAATGCGAAAGTCCTTGACATGCTTAAGGCCAGCCAGCGTAACGACAATTATCTCATTGAAGATGTATCTGGGCAACGGTATGTTCTCAGGCGCTACCGTCGAAATAATCAAGAGACTCGCGTTAGGTTCCAGCTCTCTTTCCAACAGTACCTTGAGAATTCCGGGTTCCCCACTTCAAAGGTCGTGAAGACTGTCTCAGATGAAGTGTTGGTGCTAGAGGAGGACTCACCCTGGGCATTGTTTCCTTTTATCGAAGGTAGTGAATACGATTTTGGACGGGTGCAGCAAGTTGTCGAAGCAGCGCGGCGTCTCGCTCAGTTTCACACGATTGCTGATGGGTTCCAAGGACGTGAAGTCGTACACGATATCAGCCGGATGCCTAACTGGTGGACGGATGCCGAGAGAGAAATCCATATGCTAGGGAAATTCTTCGCTGGCATGGGAGTAGATAACGAGATCAACTGCATTCGAGACTATGTGATTGAACTCACAAACGAATGGCCCTCGGAAAGAAACTCCGATCTTGGGTTGGCCTGGGTGCATGGGGACTACCACGGTCGTAATATGGTCTTCGTCGGAGATGAAATGCGAGGGCTTTTCGATTTCGACGTGATACATCGTGGTCCCAGAATCGAAGACATCTATAGAGCCATCTTCATGTTCGGACGACAGCATAGGGGTTCGAGTATCATCCGTTCAAATGTGGCACAGTCATTCCTTGAGGAATACACACGGAACATAGAGCTAAGCCAATTGGAGCTAGAGGCGCTACCTATATTCGCGGTACTTGATAGCATCCCTTTTGAGTCATATTTCACCATGCTTAAGCGGGATAATGAAGACCCCGTTTCTTACCTACGCAGCTTTGTAGAGACAATGCGTGCGATGCATTCTGAAATGAAGCGACTAGAGCCGATTTTCAAAGGATGATTCGTCTGGAAGGAGAAGTATGGCCTTCAGAATAGCAACTCTCAATCTCCATCAAGGATTCAAGCGCTGGGGGGAACGACGCGAGCTGATAATCGAGCAACTTGGGATCCTCTGCCCAGACATACTGGCCTTGAACGAGATATCGGTGCCTCTTCAAACTGGGCGCTGGCTACAACGGATGGCTCATGAGCGTCTCGGGCTCCGTTACGCACTCGTACAGCAGACGAAGTCTGGCTATTGGACCGAGGATGAGGCACAGGGACTGTTCACCCGCTTTCCAATCATAGAAACCAGCAATTTGGACTATCTGTCTCGTGGCCGCGTTGCGCAAGTCGTTCGCCTTGAGATTGAAGGGCGGCAAGTGGATGTATATGTGACACATCTGCATCACGTCCGAGGAGAAGACGGGCTGCGCCAATAGCAAGTGCAGCGTCTGTTCAAATGGGTAGAGAACCGCAATGATGTAAGTGCATGCATCGTGTGCGGCGACTTCAACGCCACACCAGACTCTCCATCAATCCAGCTCATTCCCAACTCTTTCCACGCCATCCAGACGGCTCCCACATTCCCGACGGGTCTTCGGGAGCAGGGCGAATCGCCTTCGGCGTCTACTCCTGAACGTCTTTCCCTTTGCTACGACTACATCTGGATTACCGGTGACCTGGAAATCCACAAGGCTGGGCGGTGCTTTGACCAACCTCACCCCGATGACCCGACACTCTGGCCCTCGGACCATCTTGGTGTATGGGCAGACCTAAGGTTGCACTAAGGTCAAAAGCTCGATTGGGGCCAAAGAAGAACAATCACTGGTTAGCTTTGTCTTCCTTACCTACTTTGAGTGCTTCGATCTTGAAATGCCAATCTTCGTGAAACCATTTTTTTATTGATGAAACCTCTCTTCACAATGCCTACCAAGGTACAATGATATAAGGTCATCTTTTGCCGAGTAGATCTTCAGACCGTTCGGATCTCCCGTGAATCCTACCTGTAATTAAGACCCTTCATACTTAAAGAGCCAAGTCTGAAAGGAAAGGTTACCACCAGAGCAATATTTTTGTTCAACTATCAGAATACCCGTGGAGTCAAGTAACAAAATAGCGGATTGTTTAACTTAGGCAACAATTGCTCATGTAGTTGGCTCTGAAGAACTTAGTAGAGGGAGAGGGCTCGATGCTCTGGTTCAACTCACCAACTGGTTTTCTCCAGAGCATTCCTAAGCATACAATTCTCCAACCTTTCAAAGGAGCACCAGTTCTCTCCGCTATGAAAAACGTAGATAGTGCTGATTGGTTTCGGGAACACCCATAGGTTCATTCCCCTCCTGAGAGCTTCAAGGACCTTCGATACTCTGCAATCACCAACTTCAACAGCAATGTCGCCAACTACCAAATCATAGTAATCCTTATTAAAGAGAAATTCATCCTCTTTCGCTTGTAGGAACTGGCCTGTAACGAGGGGGGTTAGATCAGCATCATGATGTAGGTGACCCCGTTCGGCGTTCCAATTGGACATGGACTTGTGTTGCACGGGTCTTGTCCTCATCATCACTGCTGACAACCGTATCGCGCAAGCAAGAATAACCATGTTGAGGAGATTCCGATACTCAATGCCACCAAAATCGTTTGTGAAGACTCTATCCAATGCGATGAGCTCTGCCTTTAGGTCAGGGAAGGCACCAATGTGTTCAGAATAGAAATTAACAAGACTGAATTTATCACCGTTGAGAACGGATATTATCCTACAAGCTTTCTCAACAGTAAACTGTCTGGGCATTGATCTCCTTTTACTTTTTTCTTGCACGTCCTCTTTAACAACTGCTACCAAGACAAAGCAGTGAGCAATGCCAGCCAAGTGCGCCTCATGCTGGACTGAAGTTCACCCATAGCTATGAAGACAGTCTCGCAAAAAGGACTCAGCGATATCTGAGGCCAGCTCGAAGATGGATCCGGCAATTCTCCGTTATGACCAACCGCTATCGCTAGGCCATAGCCTGCTGCGATACGCTTGAAGTCCGCAGGCGGTACCTGTTTCCAGACACCCCAATGCTGTCCAACTAGTCCGATGTTCTGGCATTGTTACAAGTCTGCACCGCCGGCTCGTTACTGTGCGTCGTCAGCATTTATGGCACATCACAGATTATCGCACCTCAGCGAAGAGACAGAACCTTGAACCTGCCTGCATCCTCACGACCTATCAAGCCAGTGACAATGCTCCGTCAGCGAATAACCGTGCTACTGGTGTTTTGGTGACTTTTGCTAATGGAGCAACTTCAACGCCCATCACAGGTCTCTGCCTGTTCTCTGTCGAGGATAAGGCAAACTGGCCTACCATTCCGTAATGCCTGCAACCTATCTAGTTCCTGCAACTTGTGCTTGACCACCTCACTGAAGCATTGTCGAAGCCAAGGGCTATATTCTTTAGGATTTCTGATCAGTTTTTGCTCAAGTTCTTCTATGGGTACCCATTTCCAATCAGATACCTCGGCAGGATCAGGATTTGGATTCTGATTCGAGACTCCGAAAAAAACGTGGTCAAACTCATTTTCGGTAAGACCGTTTCCAACATCCACTCGATAGAGAAATGTAAAAGCCTCGGTTAATGTGACTACAAGTCCCATCTCCTCACCAAGTCTATGTTGTGCGGTCATAAGAGGAGTTTCTCCTGGTGAAGGATGGGTACAACATGTATTAGTCCATTTCTTGGGGGGAATGATACTTGTTAACGGCACGCTTCTGAAGTAAAAGCTCCTTTCTATCGTTAAACACAAAAATAGATACTGCCTTGTGCAACAATCCCCGGCGATGAGCTTCCATTTTCTCCATTGCGCAAAGTTTGCCATCTTGATTAAACAGGTCATGGCCATATTCATCAACTAGAACGACGGAGCCTCGTTGTTCCATTAGCCTTCCTAATTGCTCCCCAGAAGTTCTTCCACCTCTTCCACCAATGCGATTGAATCAAAGGGCTTGGTAATATACCCGTCTGCCCCCACTTCCTGAGCTTTCTGCAGGTCAGAGTTCTGCACCAGGCCACTCAGCATTAGTACTTTAATGTGGGACATAGCTGGGTCTGACTTCACTGACTTGCATACCTCATACCCATTCAGTTTTGGCAGCCGGACATCCAATACGATAATGTCAGGATTATCTACTCGCGCAATCCGAAGCGCCTCTTCGCCATCCTTGGCACAGAGAATTTCATAATCTCCGAGATCGCCGAATATTACGGAGAGCAGCTCAAGAATATTTTCTTCGTCTTCGACTATCAGTATCTTCTTGGTCACAGTCATCCTCCGAATAACGTGAAGCTCTTTCAGCCGGTCCCACTAGAATCCTGCATTGGAATTGCTACAAAGAAAGTTGAGCCTTTGTTCAGTTCGCTCTCCAACCAGATCTCCCCTCCCATCGCCTCCGTCCATTCTTTCGCAATATAAAGACCCAGACCACTTCCTCTAATACCTTGGGTCTCAGGCCTCTGTATGCGATGAAAGGTCGTGAAAAGTAAGCCCTTATCCGCTGGACCGATGCCAATGCCCTCGTCAGCAACGCTTACCACTATACGATGCCGCTCCACGTCATTATGGACCGAAAGCGTGATACGCCCACCATTGGGGCTGTACCTGACAGCATTACTTAGTAGGTTTCCTACAACCTGACCGAACTTATCGCGGTCTATTAGCACATCAGGGAGGTCAGGTTCTATATCAACAACAAATTTATGCTTGTCGGTGCTTTCCTCTGCCACGGACAATACCTCCCCAAGGACATCGGACAACCTCACTCCCTCTAGCTTAATGCTGGCCTTGCCGGACTGAATGCGGGTGACGTTCAATAAGTCGTCCAGCATGGCGCTAATCCTCTGGCTGTTATCAATAATGTTCTTGAGCCATCGCCTTCTAGTAACATCGGGTTGATCCCGACGCAGTAGAAGCTCAGCATAGCCCAGAATAGAGGTCAGCGGTGTGCGGAGTTCGTGAGAAGCAACGGAGACAAAGGTATCTCGCATGCTGACATCACGGATCAGCATGGCACTGCGTAATGCTACAGCGGCTACGGAAGCTAAGCCTTGCAGCAAATATACATCGTCGGATGAGAAATCCTGTCTTGAAATCTTTGGTGATAGGCAGAGAATGCCAACTTCTTTCTCCCCTGCTACAAGGGGAATTAAGAATTCGACAGCCGAATCGATGCTTGACGCTGGATTGGGAAACTCGATTCTGCTACTCCGTTGAGATATTAAGGTTATTAGTTGCTTCTGTTTACCTGTATCAGTAAATGTGCCTTGGGCTGCGCTTACCTGAAAAGAACCGGACTGTGCCTTGAAAAACAGACAACCGCCGGCTAAGTTCAGTGTACGAACTGTGGCGCCAACTATGAGGCGCGATATGTCAGTAAAGTCATTGAGCGAGTTCAAAGATATACTCAAACTTTGGATTATCTGGCGATAATCATATCTGTCTTTGTAGAAGAGTCTGTCTACCAGGGTCTCGATCCCCTTTTTTGTTGGGCCAAAAAGAGCAGTTGCCACGCCACCCAATGCTAGAGCTACAATAATTTGCCCTGGAATCCCAAGCGACTTCTGGAAAGCCACAACAGTGAAAATGGCGGATGACAAGATGGTCGCCATTACTACCGTAATCAGGCCATAGATCACACCCCGCCTGATAACAACATCGATATCCATTAGCTTTTGGGTGACCACGGCGTACCCCATCCCCAGCGGTATGAACACCATGAACAGAATACTGAAGCCGGGTGGTACGACGGGTTGCCTCCATATCGCCTGCGGGAGTATATTAAGGATCAGGAGAGGAACCAGAGCGGCGAGACAACTGATTAATACTATTTTCATTTGCTGTCGAGTCTTGACGGAAGTAGTGTGAAAGTAGTTGAAGATTACTGTGCCAGCCACAGCCAGGAATCCCGCTCCATATTCGAATAGCCTGAAGGTGCGAAACCCCAGTAAAGGTTGACCATCAGCATAACCGATAACAGGGAAAAGCACCAGTGTCACCGCTGCTGGGAGATAGATGAGATACACCAGGGGATTATTGTGAAGCCAGGCCCTTTCCTCGGGCAGGATGAGGAAAAAGTGTAAGAGCAACCACGGGCCAATAGCAGCGGTGATAATCGCAAACCAGAACGCTGCAGGAATTAACCTTTCTCCCGCTATTTGGGCACTTAGGGCTAGCCCGAAGGTAAGTCCGCAAAGGCATAGTAACAATGCCGCCCTGTTTCCCGGTCTCTTGAAGAAAACGTAGCACCCGGTTATCCAGAATATGAGACAAACAACGAACAAGGTTGTCAGTTCAATTAGAGATTGTGAAGATGGAGAGCTATCCTGGAGAGCCACTGATTTCTGTTGCCCGCGGTCATCGACAACGGTCAGTTCTCTAATCAACATTCCAAAAACGACACCGGCCTCTCTATATTTCTCCAGGAAGGTTTGTGCCGGTTGACCATTGATCTCTATTGGCCTGTCTCCTACCCTTATCCCGGCCTGGATTGCCAGGCCGTTGGCGTCTACAATTTCGACTGCCCAACCTTGATTATTCATTGAAAGCGTAATCCCCATATAGGGCTTGCTCACGCTCAAGGCAAAGAACGTTAGGGAAACAGCCAGGATGCAGAAAGCGAATAAGGAAAACAGGAACACTCTAAACCGCTTACGGTCTGTAATCAACCTGTAGAACATATTATCGGATTGGCTCCTGCGGACCTTATTGGACTCATTCCAAGAACAGCTTTAGTCGCTCCACGCTGGCTCCTGCCGCCTCGGCTTCAGATAGGACATTCCGAGCTCGCTGCTTAAAGAACTCCATCTTTATCGTTGCGTAATGGATCGCGCCGACGTCGAACAGCAGATCCCTGATTTGTCTGAGATCAGGTGCGGATTCACATTGCTTGCGGAATGCGGCTTCCAATCGACTCCGAGTCTTACCATCCGTTTGAGTCAAGGCGTAGATTACGGGCAGTGTAATTCTACACTTCATGAGGTCGCTCCCCCCGGTAATGCCTTGAATATCGTTAGCGATCTGAGATGCCATGCCAAGATTGTGACCGAATAGAGCGAATGTGTCAATCAATTCTTGATTCGCAGTGGCCAGCAATGCCCCGATACAGCAGGCACATTCTACCGTAGAGGCTGACTTCATGTTTGCAACTCTAAGATATGTTTCTTCCGAAACAGCTATCCCCAGGGTAAAAGACAGGTCCAGATGCTGTCCGGCACAAGCGGTAGTATAGAACGAATTAACCGCATCCATAACGCGGACTATGATGTAGTCCTCTACACCTCTTCCCTGAAGTCGTACAATCGCCCTCTCTGCCAGGATGAGAAGGGTGGTGGCTACGTTTGTAGCCACCGCGGAACCATATCTGGCTACTAGTGACTCGGAGGAATCCGCGTCTTCGATATCATCGAAGACTTCGGCGGCGGCCTTAAGGAGTTGAAGAGCTGCGGCTGCTGGGAGTACCTGTTCACAATGCCCGGAGATAGCCTCGCATACTATCAAAGGTAATAAAGGCCAATGATGACTATGTCCACTTTCATTGGATATCCCCTGCATGTCTTTGATCAGAGGTTCTTCAACTAAGGCATATAAGCCGGCTACGTCATGCAAAAGAGCTAGAATTTCCTCTATTTCCTCTCTGAGTAGCTCAGCCTGTCTCTCCTGCCACATAATAAGATGACGGTATGACTTTATGGACTGGGAGAAAACCAGTAAATGGTAGGATCGATAGCTGCTTCCAGTTGCGGTGAATCAGCAGTCACCAGTCCCAGTTTGACATGCGTGTTCAACACTGCCTTTCTTTCCTGCTCCGTTAGATTGAACTCAGCAAGAACGCTATCCGGGTTTGACACAAACTGGAGCCTGGTTTTTTCATCGCTAAAGATTTTTTTGACTAGATCTTGTAGCGCCTGAGTTTTCATGTACCGACCTCCTCTACAAAAATGGGATTCTACAATTCGCTATCTTACCTCTATGCTAAGTGGCTATAAATATAGCCTTGATTTCGCTAAATGTCAATAGTTAGGTGTGCGGTGTTGGAACTCTTTGACAACTTCTGTAGGTCGTACAGGTCTCGAAACCTGCGACTCAGCTGCCCAAGAAATACAAGGTCACGAGCTACCTGAAGGGGAGCCCTCAGCTTGACCAATAGAAAAGAGGAATTAAGCATATGACGGAATTACATACTGTTCAATTGAGGTCACAGTTGCTTGGATTGTGGCCTGAGGAATTGCACAATTGCTTATTTTGTTACCTCGCTGCAAAACCTAGCGTTCTGTCGCCTCCCATCGAAAGTTGTCTAAAAACTATGCCTTGGCCACTTGACATTTGGTATTACCTAAAGTAAGATGACATCATGTGCGCTAAGATTGGCAGACCAAAGACAGGTAGAAAACCGAACTTCAGTATTAGGATAAATCCGAGTGCTCTTCAACAAGCTAGAGATGATGCAGTTAGGACTAAGAAAACCTTAGGGCAATGGCTTGAAGAGGCCATAGTCGAGAAAACCAAAAGGGAACAACAGGAGAAATAAATAATCGAAGGAGGTAAAAAGATGAAACAAAGGGCACCTGCTTTACCAGATTCCCCTACCTTCCAACAGCTTTGGGAGGCTCTTGGCTCAAAGCTAATTGAGACGGCACAAGGGCGCCTGCTTTACACGCAGGGGGTCACTGGTTCGAGTCCAGTACCGCCCACCAACATTTGAAGCTAAAAAGCCCTTGTGTTACCTAATGCACAAGGGCTTTTTCCAAAATGGCACAAATCATAGTTTATGTCTTCTCTCTCCCTTTATAGAATCTCACTACAATGGTTTTGCAGATATCGAGTATCCTAAAAGCTACGTTTCTTTCTGAAATGCGTGCTCGAAAAGATAATATTAGGAACTAAAGAAGGTTACTAGCATCAAAGTACGGTTCAGATTTGAAATGTAAATGTTTTCTTTTAGCCTGGATTAATTCTCCAAGGTCGATGCGGTCTTTCAGTACATGTTCGATATCATCTCCATTCATAAGGATGATACCTTTAAAAGTATTTTGTTTTAGCAAGTTTGGTACATTTTGAGACCAACCATTAACAGATATAAAAATACCCCATGTGCCAGCGCCTGACCTATCCATTTCCGAATATAAACTGTCGGCATCCCTGTGGCTTGATAACTCTCTTTGCCATTTGCACTCTATCAGGTAATAGACTCCATCATGCTTACAAGAACCATCTATTTGTTCTCCGTTTTCATTTCTCCTGAAGCTCTTATAAACTTCAACCTTATTGAGTGTGAACATTCTATGTATGAGCTTCTCAAGTATTATCCCGCGTTCTCTATTGTCTTGATTGTCCTTTTGTTTGTGATAATCATCAAGTAAGATTAGGCGCTGGAACTGATTAAAATATCTAATGTAAATGGGGCTATTCTCACCAATGACTTGTTTGAGAAAGGCAAGCTTTCCGTGTAAAACAGCTTTGAATTCCGGTGAAGGTTTTTGAGGGTTTCTATGCTTTCTAATAAAATGCCGCTGAACATAATCAGTCTGAGCTTGTTCCAGACGATTCCTCTCCCAAGAGTGTAACATCGCTCTAATTTGTTTTACATAGCTTCTTCTTACATTAACCTTTGTGTTAACAGTAAGACCTGTTGCCTCTTGGTGAGCATCGTACGCTCGCAACTTTATCTTATCGTCATTAATAACAAACCAATTGGCATTGATAACACGGGTCAGTTCATCCCCAGTTACAATCCGACCACCATTTTCTTTTTTGGCTAGAGATTCAGGAAAAACGGGTACATTTGTTGAGAATGTGAGGTCATCAGCATACCTGGTGTAAAGACATTTAGACCGTTGGGCAAGTCTCCCTATTTCACCATCAAGCTTTGAGCAAATCATATTACTTATAATTGGTGAAGTGGGGGCTCCTTGTGGAAGATACCCATCACAACAGCAAAGCTGAGCAAGCACGGTAGCGGCATCTTCACCGAGAAGATAAGGCTTGCTGATAAACATTCCACGGATTCGTTGAAAGCTAATCGTTGGAAAAAAGTTCATTAAATCTACGTTTAACACCCATCTTTTATTGACGTGCCTACGAGCATTCGAAATCACGTTATGTTTGTAGATGTAGCTATGAACTGGTTCCTTATGCTTGTAAACCTGCTGCAAAACACTATTGAGTTTTCTTTGGAGAATTTTTATGGCGGATATTGGAGCCTTTATTTCTCTTACACCGCCAGATCTTTTGGGGATTGTAAAAGTTGTATATTTCTGAGAACTGGTAGATCTATATAAATGATACGTCAAATCCGAATATTTTACTTCCAATAAAGCCGCAACATCTCTTGCATTTGTAAGAGCTAAGAACTTTTCTCTCATTTCTTCGGATTTAGTTGATAATATTGCGCTCATAATTTTAAAGAAGGGCACCTATGGTTTTTATTTCGCCTATTGCTGCAGCAGCAAGCTATGCACATCTGAACATGAGCATACCGCTTATGGCAGACCTTGAAGGTAGAGACCTTGTCGCGTAAATCGCCAACAGGATAATACTCCATAGATGCCCTAAGAGGAATAATATTCTTGTCCTGAAAGAAATTCAAGTTTGACTTAAATCGACACTAATCAGATTTAGTGATAATATTCAGCTTTGGTAATACAATATCATCAAACTTGTTGGCAGCAGCTTGTTGTAGTCCGGGGGCTACGTGGCTGTACGTGTCAAGGGTTATCTGGATAGAGCCATGCCCTAACCTTTCCTGAACTATCTCGGGATGAACGCCCTGCTTTAGCAATAATGAAGCATGGGTATGGCGTGCGTCGTGAAAACGTATTCCGTGCAAACCACAACGCCTTACCAGTTTTATCCACGCATGGGTAACACTATTCGGCAATAATGCCGAACCATCATAGTGACTGAACACCAGGTCACTATCAGATAGTGCGGGATACCCTAAAGATTCCCTCAGTTTGTTTTGCATCAACAGCAAACCGGACTCTGGGAATTGAAAATAACGAGGGGCCAAAATAGAGATATTCTTCAGTTATGGCTGGCTTTATCAATATGCAGAATATTCAAAAGGTTTTATGGTTAAAGAATAGTTGTTTCAACGCAGGTATCAACCCCCCTCTTCTCGAAGAAAAGTTCGGAAACTGTCGCCCAAGACCCACCATAATACATATTGAAATTAGAATATATCGAGTTCCTGGCTGGTTGACGAGCTTCTTGAAATGGAGTAACATACAAGGGATTAAGGGTAGCCGGGAGAGATTTGATATCTGAAATCTCTGGTAGAAGGGGGTGGGGCTTATGTTTAAGTTAGGGCCATGGGAGATCGCACTTATCCTGGTAATTATCCTGATTGTCTTTGGGGTGGGCAAGCTGCCACAAATAGGC
>SDBV01009923.1_pt1 | contig 12561 bp, 10 predicted proteins | sample 2277081 | NCBI WGS metagenome assembly SDBV01 (sample SAMN10402039, study PRJNA504765) | marine sediment metagenome | isolation source: marine sediment core GS10_PC15, 223 cmbsf | place: Arctic Ocean: Southern Knipovich Ridge | collected 2010 | reverse complement strand
GTAGGATCAGTTGGGAAATACACAGATAATATAGTTAATTTCCCGCTCACCCCGGATGGATATCATATTGACATTGAACATTCAATTGATCTTATTAATCACATTAATCCAAAAGTGCTGATTCTTGGTAAAAGTCTCTTCCTTTTTCCGGAACCTGTTAAGGAACTGTCTTCTATCTGCAAGAAAAAGGGAATTATAATTATTTACGATGCTGCACACGTTCTTGGACTTATTGCGGGAAAACAATTTCAATCACCATTAAATGAAGGGGCACTGCTGATAACTGGAAGCACTCATAAAACATTTTTCGGTTCGCAGCGGGGAATTGTAATCAGCAATACAGGTGAAAAGGATTGGAGAGAAATTGATAAAGGGGCATTTCCCGGATCTTCCTCCAACCATCATCTTGATACACTTGCAGCTTTGTCTATGGCTACGTATGAAATGATGGAATTTGGAGAAGAGTACTCAAAACTGATTATTAGCAACTCAAAAGCTCTCGGGGAAAAAATGTATGACTGCGGATTTAAGGTTGAGGCAGCAGAATTCGGTTTTACTGAAAGTCATCAGCTGGCGATTGATGTTTCTGAATTCGGCGGCGGCGATTATATAGGAAGGCATCTTACCGATAACAATATAATTCTAAACATGAATCTACTTCCTTTTGAACCTTTGGCAAATGTTAAAAATCCGGCAGGGGTCCGTATAGGTGTTCAGGAGATGACCCGTTTCGGAATGAAAGAGGATGAAATGGGAATAATCGCCGGGTTGTTAAAAAAATGTATTATTGACGGCAAATACATTGGTGACGAAGTTATTGAATTCAGACGTCAGTATCAGAAGATAAACTACTCTTTTGATGATATAGAGATCTCTTCATAAAAAGAAATGATTATGAAATTAGCTCCAGCCTTGCGGGAATATAGATCGCTATCTGGTTTGTTTCCGGAAGAGCTTAAGGTTACCCGAAATATGCTCAGTCCTGTGACGCCTGGATCGCCGTAATTACAACAGTGTTAACTATATCCGGAATAGTGCAGCCCCGGCTTAAATCATTCACAGGAAATTTTAATCCCTGCAGTACAGGACCAATCGCCGTAACTCCGGCCGATCTCTGTACTGCTTTATAGGTGTTGTTTCCCGTATTCAGGTCCGGAAATATAAAAACGGTCGCTTTCCCGGCTACATCACTGTCCGGCAATTTGGTTCTTGCTGTTTCCGGGTCTACCGCCGAATCATACTGCATGGGTCCTTCGAGTTTTAATCCAGGATAATATTCATCAATCATTTCGCGGGCAATCCTGGTAGCTTCCCGGACTTTATCTACGTCCTCCCCCTTACCGGATTTTCCGGATGAATAGGAAAGCATGGCGACAACCGGCTCAACTCCAAATGCTTTAGATGTCTGAGCCGAACTCAAGGCAATCTCGGCCAGTTCCTGTGCATTTGGATTCGGATTAACAGCACAATCACCGTACACCAATACTTTATCCAGACACATAAAGAAAATACTCGATACAATAGAAAATCCAGGTTTGGTCTTTATGATTTGCAGTGCAGGCCGGATTGTATCGGCTGTACTGTGCACGGCACCGGAAACCATTCCGTCCGCATCTCCTTTATAGACCATCATTGCACCATAAAAGCCGAAATCACACATAACATCATGGGCATTTTCCAGTGTAATTCCTTTATGTTTTCTCAATTTATAATAAGTTTGAACATAATCATTAAAGACTTTCGATTTTTCCGGTTCAATGATATTTATATTGGTCACCCGGAGTCCTTTTTGAGCTATCTTTTCCCTGATTATTTTTTCATTGCCCAGAAGAGTAATATCACAGATTTCCCTCTGAATGAGAATATCTGCGGCTTGTAAAATCCTTTCCTCTTCTCCTTCCGGCAATACAATGTGTTTCTTCTGCGCCTTTGCCTTCTTAATCAGTTCATATTCAAACATTTTTGGTGTTACCGAAGTGGTGCGGGTAGTAATAATTAATTCTCCCAATCTGTCAATATCAACATTCTGTTCAAATACTGCCACGGCCCGGGATATTTTCTCTTTATCATCGGGTAAGATTTTTGAATGCATTTTACTTACTTTCAGGGCAGCAGGAAAAGTGTTCTCCTTAACTAAAAGGATTGGTAACACATTTGGAAATCCCTTAATAAGTTCCCAAATTGGTTCTTCAGGTCTTATCCCGCCCGTTAAACAGAGTCCGGAAATATCAGCCGATGTTTTGGAAGCAGCCGCCGCCAGGCAGGCAACAATTACATCCGATCTGTCTCCCGGAGTAATAATAAGTGAACCGTAGTCTATTCTTGGCAGGAAATTGTGCAGCTGCATGGCTGCAATGGTAAAGTTGTGGACATGCCGATTAAGCTGTTCTTTGCCATAAAGCACTTCGGCTTTGGTAAAATCCGCTATTTCACCGACGGTGGGTTTCCCAAGGATCTCCTCATCCGGTATGGCGTATATAAGCTGATTCTTCGCCAGGCCTTTTTGCCGTAGAATTCCAATAATCCTATCATTATCCCTGGCTACTGTGCGGTTAACAATTGTGGCTATTGTATAACAGCCTTTTTCCTCTAAAGATTCAAGTGCCAGTTCGATGGACCTGATTGTATCCCTAATATTTTTATTATATATATTAGCGACCAGCAGTACAGGAGAGCCAAGGTTTTTACTGATCTCTCCATTAATATCAAACTCAAATGCTGCTGTTGAACTGGCAAAATCTGTCCCCTCACATAGAACGAAATCGTACTGCTCTTTAAGCTTGTTATATTTTCTTATTATTCCCTCAACTAATTGTTCCTCTCTCCCAGTGGATATTAGCTTACTTGCCTCTTTTGCGGTATAGCCAAAGGTGGCCTCATAGGGTATATCCAACTCAAAATGGGAAGTAATAAGTTCAATATCGGCATCCTTTTTATTACTCTTCGGACCGATATTGATGATTGGGCGGAAAAATCCAACCTTATCAATTTTCCTGACCAGCATTTCCATAACTCCCAGAGAAATTGCCGATTTCCCGCTTCTCGCCTCGGTTGCAGTTATATACAGATTATTTGACATTTTCTTCTGTCCCCCTCATTTTTTAATCATCCGGAATAAATCCGCCTACTTTTTTTCTATAAAACACCGGGATCTGACCAACGGACATTTTTATCTTAATCTCCTGTGAGGATATCCCTGCCGAACAAGTACTTGTATTTTAATCTATAACTTCTTTTTTGTCATCTTTATAATGTATTTCCAATGATCTATTGGAAGGATTGAAGTTCCGGGGAAAATGATTAACATTCCATATTACATTATAGTAATAAAAGTGTTACATTCATCACATGATCATCATCCTGAAACCTAATGCCAGACCGGCCGATGCCAAAGCGATAATGAAAAAAATCTCCAGGGTCGGGCTTAAACCGCTCTACCTCCCGGGGGTGGAACGAATTGTCCTGGGAGCAATCGGGGACGAACGAATCTTAAGAGATCTCAACCTCGAAAGTGAGCCTATGGTTGATGTCATTAAACCGATCTTAAGTCCCTATAAGCTGGTCAGCCGGGAGATGCATCCGGAAGATACCCTGATTGATATAGAAGGAATTCAGATCGGGGACAGTAACTTCACAGTAATTGCCGGTCCTTGCTCGGTGGAAGACCGAAGGCAGATCATGGAAACAGCCCGGATAGTTAAACAATATGGCGCAGTCCTGCTGCGTGGTGGAGTCTTCAAACCCCGTTCAAGTCCTTACAGTTTCCAGGGCCTGGGTGAAGAAGGCTTCAAACTCCTGAAGGAAGCATCGGAACAGTACAGAATACCGACGGTAACAGAAATTCTGGACGAAGGTGACCTGGTTATGGCAGATCAGTATGTATCTGTACTCCAGATTGGTGCCCGCAACATGCAGAACTTCAGGCTGCTGAAGGCAGTAGGAAAGAGTACCAAGCCGGTCCTGCTCAAGCGGGGGATGTCCTCAACAATCGAGGAATTACTATTAGCAGCAGAATATATTTACTACGAAGGAAATCACAACATTATTCTCTGTGAGCGGGGCATCCGAACTTTCGAGACAGCCACCCGCAACACTCTGGATCTGAATGCAGTAGCCTACCTGAAATTAAAAACCCACCTGCCGGTGTTCGTAGATCCTTCCCATGGCACGGGAATAAAGGAACTGATCTCCCCTATGGCCAGGGCAGCTGCAGCCTGTGGTGCCGATGGGCTGCTGGTGGAAGTACATGTGAATCCCAGGGAAGCCCTTTCGGACGGGTACCAGTCCCTGGATGAAGCTGAGTTTGCAGAATTTATGACCGGTCTTGATCCTTTTGTCCGGGCGGCAGGGAAGTCATTCAACTCCGGCCAGGGTGAATAGAGTTTAGGGTCAGCGAGTTTAACACCCCTACTCCTACTTCCTTCTGCAAAAAAACTCTCCGGCACCTTGTAAGAATCCGGCCTCCTGAAGTATTATCCATTCATGCTGGATTTGAAATTCGTTAAAGAAAACAGAGATGCTGTTATGGATAATATCCGCAACAGATATATGGAAGTAGATGTTGATCATATCTTAATACTCTACGATAAACGTAATGAGCTTATTCAGAAAACTGAAGATCTTAGGCAGAAAAGAAATGAAAATGCCAAAAAGATGAAAGGTAAGCTGGATGGGGAGATTAGAACTGTACTCATAGAAGAGGGAAAGGTTCTAAAAAATGATATTGCCGCGTCCCAGGAAGAATTAAAGTGTGTAGAGACAGAACTCTTCAGGGAGGCTGGCAGAATACCCAATATGGCCCACCCTGATGCACCTATTGGTAAAGAGGATAAAGATAATACTGAAATTAAACGATTCAAGGGCCCAACAGAGTTTTCATTCAAACCAAAAGATCATGTAGAGCTGGGGCATGAACTGGATCTGATTGACTTCGATACTGCAACAAGGGTATCAGGTTCCAAATTTTATTATCTTAAAAACGAAGCAGTTTATCTGGAGTTGGCTCTTGTAAGGTATGCACTGGATATTGTCAGGAGCAAAGGATTTACACCGATAATTACTCCTGATATTGCAAGGGAAGATGTTCTTGAAGGTATTGGTTTTAATCCCAGGGGGGAGGAAAGCAATATATATACTCTGGAAGGAACAGGAACATGTCTGATAGGTACTGCCGAAATAACCCTTGGCGGTATTCATGCAGACAGCATTATTGATCCTGATATTCTCCCCATTAAGATGGCAGGACACTCACACTGTTTTAGAAGGGAAGCAGGGGCGGCCGGACAGTATTCCAAGGGTCTCTACAGGGTTCATCAGTTTACGAAGGTGGAGATGTTTGTCTACTGCCTGCCCGAAGATTCTGAAAAATATCATCAGGAACTTCTGGATATAGAGGAAGAAATATTCCAGGGACTGGAAATTCCCTATCGCGTAGTGGATACATGCACCGGAGATCTTGGTGCCCCTGCATACAGGAAATATGATCTTGAAGCGTGGATGCCAGGACGGGGTGAAACGGGTGAATGGGGTGAAATTACAAGTACGTCCAATTGTACAGATTACCAGGCCCGGAGGCTTGGTGTCAGATACAAAGAGGATGGGAAAACCCGATACCTGCATATGCTTAACGGTACGGCAGTCGCTGTATCAAGAGCAATTATTTCAATAATGGAAAATTTTCAGCAGGAAGACGGAAGTATAAAGATACCATCGAAGTTGGTACCATATACAGGTTTTTCTGTTATAAAAAAGGCGTAGAGACGCCCAAATTGGGCGTCTCTATGGCATAATATCTATAAACAGGCAATGACACAAGGTATAAAATGCAGGAAATCCTAAAAATACAAAATTTAAAATTCCAATACCCGGCATATCCAGGTTTATTTTTTCCACCTCTATTTGACGGTCTGAATCTATCGGTCTCAAAGGGAGACTTCAAGGTAATACTGGGTAAACCTGAATCGGGAAAGACTACCCTCCTCCGAATCATGCTTTCACTTATTCCACGCTACACCGAAGGTTCTATCTCCGGAACATTAGAGTATAAGGGTGAATCCATTAGAGGATTTATGCCCTATGAGTTAATAAGGGGAATAGGAGCAGTATTTCAGGATCCGGATGAACAGATTATAACAACCGCCTGTGATTCTGAAATAGCATTCGCTCTTGAATCTATGGGAATAGAAAGAAAGGAGATAGGAGAAAGGGTTGATTATGCATTCTCGGTTATGAATATAGAGTATCTGAGATCCAGGAATCCAGCGACCCTGTCCGGAGGAGAAAAGAAGAAGCTGCTGATTGCTTGTCTATTTGCTGTTGACCCTGACATTTGGGTACTTGATGAAACGATAGAGGAACTTGACCCGGCGGCTGCGGAATCTATTATGAAGAACATTTTGACAGGAAGCAGAACTGTCATACTGTTTGCTTCAAAGATGCTTGAAATTTTTGAAAAGCTGAACCCGGAGTTCTACATTCTAAGTGAAGGTAGAATATTAAACGCGCAAACTACCGGAAAAAAGAAATTCGACCGCCTTTTAATAGCGGAGGGGCTTGTGATAAATCCCGGAACTGCCATAGACAGGGATACTATAGGATCCCGATATCCTTCTCTACTGGAAATCAATGACCTAAACTACCGGTACCCTGATAATAGCGATTTTGCATTATTTATTGATCAATTCCATCTGGGCAGAGGAGAAATTATCTCTCTTGTAGGGAAAAACGGGTCTGGTAAATCCACACTGGGCAAGGTTATTTCCGGCCTAAAGAAACGGGACAGCGGAACTATTTCCATAGAAGGCAGGAACAATCTTAATAAAGCATGCGCATACATGTTTCAGAATCCGGATTATCAGATTTTCCTTCCAACGGTAAAGGAGGAACTGTCTTTCGGCCATAAATTTTCAGACGATGTAATTGAAGACGCAAGAACAAAGTTCTCCCTTCCAGCCAATAATGTGCCTCCCTCTCTTATGAGCTATGGAGCAAGAAAGCGACTGCAGGGTGCTGTCTATTACATCCTTGAGAAAGATATCTTTATTCTTGATGAAGCAGATTCAGGACTCTCCCTTGAAGACTTTTCAAATCTTGTTTCTTCCCTCTACAAACCTGAGAGAGGCATACTGATCATTACTCATAATCTAAACCTGAGCGCTCTGTATTCAAACAGGATTTATATCATTGATGAGGGTAAGATAGTGAAAGAAATTAACAAAGACCTCCTGGAGAACATGAGTTCCCATTTCTCAGCAACAGGACCAGCTCAATGATATCAAGCGCATATATACCTGGAACTTCTGTTCTTCATAAAACAGATCCCAGAGTAAAAACCGTAATGCTTCTGTTTTTCTCTGTAATATTGTTTTTCCAGATATCAATAACCTCACTTACAGTAATTCTCCTGCTCCTTTCAGGGATGATTATTCTGAATATTGGATTCGGCAGGATATTGCATCCTGTAAAAATGATCCTTCCTTTATTGCTCTTTATTTTCGTTCTGACTCCCCCGTTCTACAGGATAGGAGAAGTTCTACTGTCATTCAGGGATATTATAATTCTTACAGATTCGGGCCTTTTTCAGACGCTCAGGCTGGCAATACGGTTCACAGGCATCACTTTTTCATTCTATCTTTTTTTCAGCACTACAACCATGGATGAATTCATTCTAACTCTCAGGTGGTTCAGACTTCCTCACAGATCGGCATTAATTATTACAATTTCTTTAAGGTATATTCCATTCATGGTTACTCTTTATAACAATATAAAAGATGCTCATAAATTAAGAACAGACAACCCGGCCCGGAGACGGATAGGGAATAAAATTTATTCAGTTTTTCCTGTTCTTGTCTCAGTCCTGATACAATCAATAAAATCTATTCCGACTCTCTCCATGTCCCTGGAGCTTAAAGGTATTGGGTTGAAAAATAAGCGAACACAATATCAAACCATTGAATCCCGTACTCCTGTACTATTGCAAATTATTTCCGCAATTGCTATTGTTGCACTGATAATTCTAACCGCTGTTTCTATATAAAGGAGTCTTTCATGTCAGAGGAGAAATCAGAATCTACTTTTATCAACCTTCCGGCTTTTAAAATTGCATCACTTGCAATATTAATCGCGGTTACTGCCGTTTTCACGCTTATGATCCGTATTCCTGTAGCTCCTACCAAAGGATATATAAACTTCGGTGACGTCGCTATATTCTTTACTGCACTAACATTTGGTCCCGTTACCGCTTTTCTTGCAGGGGGGCTTGGTACAGCACTGGCAGATTTATTTGGAGGTTACCCGCAGTGGGCGCCATTCACATTTTTTGCCCACGGTCTCCAGGGACTGGCTATAGGACTGATACTCAGAAAAAAAATTAATGTACCATGGCTCCTGCTCGCCTTCATCGCTGCTACATTCATAATGGCTGGCATCTACTTTATTACAGCTGGTTTCATGTATGGTTTTGGACCTGCTGCAGTAGAGATACCAGGGAATATTTTGCAGAATCTAGCTGGTGTGGCTGTCGGAGTTCCCCTGGCTGCAGCAGTAAGAAAGGCATATCCACCTATCCGGAATTACAAATGGTAGGAAGGAAAGGAGACAGGAGGAAGGAGAAGGGAGGACGAAAGATTTTCTAATCTTCTATGGTTCCCGGTTTTCCTCTCTTCGGTCTCCGGCCTCCTGTCTCCATCTTCCTTATTTCCTGCCTTCAGCCTAAAAAGCTATATTTATAATACTGAATCCAGGAGTTCATAGTATTTATCTAATCCGGTCGAAGATGAAAACATTATGCTTATCCTGGATTCTTTCGGGTTTAAACCTTTTATATAGACAATCTCATCTTTAATTGAAAAACTGCCGTCCATTGCATGAATAATAATATCATAGTTTTGAACTTTATTAATATGAATAGGTACCAGGAGGCTCATTCCACTCTTGTTGGCGTCTACTGTATCTGCATCAAGCAGTTCACCTGTACCGAGGTCTACTTTGAATTTCTTTAACAGTTCAGGAAGATCTCCGGCTGGAATTCTTGAGCCATTTCTTCTCTCTTTATCTCTCTGACCTTCTTTCATGGCTACTCCTTTTCCTTTCGGCCTATCCCTGAACTTTAGTCAGTCTTTCCTTAATATTAATCCCACTGACTCGAGGCTGTATTTATTGCAGGGATATACTACTTTGTTAACAAATAGTCTCAGATAGCATCTATCAGACTTTTTAGATAACTAATTTTCTTATTACAAGCCGCAGTCAAACTCCCATTCTCCCGGGATGATTTTATCCTTGAGTCAGTCCATAACCATCTAAATTTATTAAATAAACGCTTATACTCATCGTCACTTATTCCCTGCCAGTACTCTTCTTTTATTTTTTTCAGTAAGAGATAGCTATCTCCGGGAGAACTTGATTCAGGGACAATGTACATGTCCAGAGGAAAGCGGGCATTATATTCATCCCATAAGGAAAGGTTCCGGGCTTCTGCAGATTTTTCCTGCTTCTCCCAGAACTCAAGTATATCCATTATATGCCGTACCGGCTCAAAAGATTTTTTCCCTCCATCATAGATAGCACATGCTTCGAGTGGAATTATCATTTTTTCAAACTGGGAAAATTCATATTCGGGGGTTAATAGTGCACCAAATTTGTAGTTTTTTAGAAGATCTGTATTGGGAAGAACATTATACAGAGGTAATTTTTTATCACCCAAAGCAAATCGCCCCTCGATATAAATAAGAATAGTCTTCTCATACTCCGGATGATTTTTCTTAAAAATCGAGTCCCATTTTTCGAGAACATCTTCAGCCTTGCTGCATCCAATTGTTGCAAAGACAAAATTCTTTATCCGAAGGTTTTCTACAGTTAAATAATTATCCAGGTAATGGAGACTGTTATCCAGAGAGGCACCGGAGGCTACAATATCAGCACTGTAAATCGTAGCATTATCGGGTATCTGAAACTTTCTGTATGAATCATCAGATATTTCAAATTCTCCATCCTTCTCATGTCTCTGACTCGAAATATAAGAACTTGAATGCCATTTATACCCAAATGCTTTGTGAAGGGCATTTCTCATTTCAAAATTGAGACCGCCTCTAAGAATATGGTACACATTTACCTGTTTTGAACTTATCCGACTAAGATGTTCTATGTTGTTAAGCCCTTTCAGTATATTTGTAACACCATTTTTCATAAGGTTAGTAAAATCCGAGTTTACTATTTCCGGAAAATTCAGCATGTTCCTTGTATCACTGGTAGAAGCAACATATCGTTTTAGAACAGAACGGCCCGGGTTACTTTCGATCGAATATAAGGATACAGCCTCATCTTTAAACTGACGCTTAAGATAATCACCCTTCATTGTTACTCCTTAGGTTGCATAGGCGAGCAGCAACGAAGTTGCGACCAGCCTTATGATAATCAGATTATACTACGGTACTCTATAAATTTCAAAACTAAACGGAAGAAAGAAGGTAATTTATGCTGAAGACTGTTAGGCTGTTAGGAAAACCATAATAGCCTTCCTACCCTTCTTAAGCAAAAACAGACTGCAAAAAGAGATTCTGCATAATAAATAGAAAAACAAAGGATAAAACTCCGGAAGCAATTGGAGTTGCAATCCATCCCATCCCTATCCGGCCTATTACCCTGAAATCAATATTCTTTCCTGATTTAGCAAGACCAATACCAAGAACTGCTCCTACAACTGCCTGTGAACTTGAAACAGGTACTAACGGCCAGCCAGGCAGATTATGACTTAGAAGCCATGTCTGCAGCGCCGTTGAAGCAAACAAAAAGAGAACGAGAGAACTTGCCAAAACAACTATAAATGCTGCAACAGGCGAAAGTTTAAAAATAGAGTTTCCAACAGTCATCATTACCCTTTTTGAATAGGTAAATATTCCAACTGCTATTGCAACTCCACCTAAAAGAAATAGAAGCTGTACACTGGAAAGAGAAAAAACATCGGCAATATTTACATCGTGAAAAGGTGAAACAGGAATAAATACCCCCATAACATTTGCAATATTATTAGCGCCAAGGCTGTAGGCTCCAAATGCACCTACGAGAAGAAGTGCAACCCGTGTATAAGAGTCCTGGCGAATAATACTTATCTTTAAAAATTTAAGAAGGAATTTTACCAGAAAAAACAGGCTGAAAGAGAATAATGCGGCAAGTACAGGACAGACTACCCAGGTTGTAACGATCTTGGATAGAGCTGAGGCATCAGTTGTTTTCCCGGCAAATATATTCCATCCTATAATAGCACCTACAACAGCCTGAGATGTAGATACAGGAAGTTTAATTTTAGTCATCCAGAATACAGTAAATGCAGCTGAAAAAGCTACTGTAAATGAACCTGCTATTGCATTTACGGCACCCAGCTTGCCCAGTGTGTGAGAAGCACCGGCTCCGCTTATAACAGCTCCAATTATAACAAAAATCGATCCTACAATAGCTGCTGTTGTAAAACGCAGCATCTTGGTTCCAACGGCTGTACCAAATATATTTGCTGCATCGTTAGCTCCAAGGGACCAACCCAGGAATAAACCACTGGAAAGAAAAATTAATACCAAGGACATTAGTTACTCCAATCTCATCCGATTATATGCTGCGCTTTATAGTTGCTACCGACAATCTCTCACATACATCCTGTGCATCATCCGATAGCTTGCCTATATGCTCAACGAATCTTCCGATATGGATTTTCTCAGCAAGATCGGAAATAATTTCATTTGAACCAAAAAGCTTTCTTTTTATACGATTCTCAACTTTATCAGCCTCGTGCTCATAAAAATAAGTCTTATTTATATAATCATTGATCAGGTCGTTATTTTTTATATAACATCTTGCTGCCAAAATCGTAAAATCAGCAGCCTTGCAGGATGCTTTTACAAGATCCATGAAATCGTTATTAAGTTCTTCGGGAATTGATGGTTTTTGGATGTCGAACCGTATCAGGATTTCCTCTGCTGTATCTATTACATTATCGATAGTCTCAAGAAGACTCAGCATATCGCCCCGGGATTCGGGTATAAGCATATTTGTATAAAGATTATACCTTATTACCCTTCGCAATTCATCAACAGTAGATTCCAGCTTTTTAACTTCCTGCATTCTCTTCAAAAATAAATCATATTCATCATTAAGATAATTCTTAATTGCCTCGGAAAACATCATTACAGAATTGGATATATTATCGAGTAATGATTCAATATCCCCCTCAAGCTGGGTAACCCGACTAAATAGTAGACTCATTTAACACTCCTATTACTTTCATTTTATTACAAAAAAACATTTTAATAAAGTATCATTTACGACTTAAAAATAAAAAGCTATACTATCCATGGAGGAAATATGAAATATTCAGGTCTTTTTACCGATTTATATGAACTCACAATGATGCAGGGTTACATGCTCCAGAATACAAATGAAGAAGTAGTATTCGATATGTTCTTCAGGAAGCACCCTTTCTCCGGGGGATACTCCATATTTATCGGACTTGGTGATTTATTGGACAGACTCGAAAATATGTTTTTTTCTGATGACGATATATCATATCTACGA
>SDBV01009922.1_pt1 | contig 12561 bp, 8 predicted proteins | sample 2277081 | NCBI WGS metagenome assembly SDBV01 (sample SAMN10402039, study PRJNA504765) | marine sediment metagenome | isolation source: marine sediment core GS10_PC15, 223 cmbsf | place: Arctic Ocean: Southern Knipovich Ridge | collected 2010 | reverse complement strand
GGGTTACTCTCTCATCTTCAGTAAGTGTCACGATGTATTTCTTCATATCCAAGCCTCCTGGATTGATTATGAAGAAAATTTACTGCACTCACTGCGACATTACAAGGATGACATGACACTAGTGAGATTGTTCAGCACGACGGTATTTATCCCATTCTCTTCGGACAGCTGCAGGGTCTCCATGATCTTTTCATCAGTGAAGTACTGTTTGAAGAGGCTGTTGGTGTAGATCAGGTCCCTGGCATGGGCATAACCGGCGACCAGGTTGCCGCCGCATATCAGTCTGCTGATCTTTACATCACCGATTTTACCAGTCTGCAAGTTGCCAATATCATCGCCGGGGAGTTGCTCCACCGGTTCTCTTTTCACGCTTGCCAATAAGGACCGCTCTTCAACACTCAGCCCTACAAAAGGAGCCGCTGCTGACGCCAGTATGGCCTTTATTATGAAACTACGACGATGCATGATTTCTCATTTATATCAATTACTTCATTTGATCAATAAACTGTTGTATCTGCTTGCGTAATTGATCGTTCTCTGTAACCTGGATCACCTTCTCCAGGGCCTTCCTGGTCTCCTGAGGATGGTCGCTGACCGTTGACCGGGCGATCATACCTACAGCCACTCCCGCTTCCTGCTGCAGGGCACTATCATCCAGGCAATCAGCGGCCATTTCCAGCGCGGCAACCGTTCTCATGTTTGTCAATTCGGATAATACCATTTTCTTTTCACTCACAGCCGAGGCCAAATCCATGGCTTCCTGATACAACTTAAGTGTCTCAGCCTCCGAACGATCGCTGTCAAGTCCTATCAGGCGGATATGACCGCGCAGAGCCAGGACCCGGTGTATTTCATTTTCAGAAGTTCGTGCGACGTTCAGCAAGTCAGCCAGCGGCTCCGCGGTAGGCCAATTGGACAGGGAGCGGATGGCCGCAAGCTTAATCTCGTCATCGCGGTCCTTCAGAGCCTTGCGCAACACGGGGAGAGCCTTGCTGTCGCCGATATTTGCCAGTACCTGTAGCAGCGAACCCCGTACGACAGTATCCTTAACCGGACGCAGCGCATCCAGCACCGCCTTAGCCTGGCGGTCCTTGCGCGCTATCTTATGGGCAACGGCAACGACGGTATTCTCGGCCTCCTGCCGCTCGGCATCGTCGGGGGCCTGAATCAGCAGATCGATCAATGCAGGCAGCTCGTCCGGGTCAGCAACAAGCCTCAAGGCCTTGATCGATTCGATTCGAACGTCACGATCTGAATCCTTTGCGGTCTTGAGTAGAGTCTCTACGGCAGAATATATCCGGCGCTCACCCGCGCTGCGCACCAGTTCGGCTTTGACTTTGGGATCAGCCTGCGGGATGCCGGCAATAATTGCAGTATTGGTTTCCGGGCCACGGAGCCGGTTGAGGCTTCCACGGGCTACCTCCCTTTCCGTGGCGCTGCCGGATGCAGCCGCCTGCGCCAGCAGGGGAACAGTGGAGTCATTACCCAACATCGCCAGGGCTTTAAGGGCGGCGATGCGAACATCTGCTTTATCACTTTCCGTTGCGGCGAGGACCGCGTCCCGACAGGCAGGATCGTCGCGATCTGCCAGGGCCGCCAGCAGCTGCATCTGACCGGCAACGGAGAGGTTGCCCAACTCTCCGGTCAGAGCGGTTATATTTTGTGTCTTGGGTATTTCCCGCACAAGCCCGATGGCCACCGGCTCCATGTCCGGATCGCCGCCTCGAAGAACGTTGACAATCTCTTCCGCGGCATTTCCCGCCTCGGCGAGAACCATACCCCTGAGTGCAGCAGAACGAACCGGCACGGGCTCGCCGGAGACATACAATTGCCGGTAAATGGCTTTAGCCGGTGGCTGTTCACCCTGGGCCACGAGCTGGTCGGCACACTTCAGATAAGAATCCAGAACCAGCCGGCGCAGTTTGCCGGTGGTCTTGCCTCTGGCTTCGGCCAATGCTATAGTAGCTTGAGGATCAGCGATCCGGCCCAGAGCGGCCACAGCGGCCATAGCTGTCGCTGCGTTGGCGTCGTAAACAAGACTGCGCAGAGCGGTTACCGATTGGCTATCACGGCGCTGCCCCAGCGAGTTGATGATACCAACCGTCACTTCACCACGTGCCTTTGGCAAAGCCTTCCGGAACGCCTCGTCCGCGGCGGCCCCGGGAATCCGCTCCAGGGCATACCGCGCCATGTCCGAAGTGGCTGCGTCGGTAAGCATTGCAGCTAGAGTGGGCACGGCTTCTTCGGTGCCACTGATGCTGAGCTGCCTGCAAACAAACTGCTTGCCCGCCAGCGTCGCATCCGACTGGAGGACTTCCAGCAAGCGTCGCTCAATCAGTTTCAGATCCTGGGGTGAATCATACGCGGAACGCACCAACCTGGTCAGCGCGGTCAGCGGTTCACGGCTCTGACCGTATTGATAAGTACCAATTTCCTCCAGGAGCTCACCCAACGACGGCGGCTTATAGCCCTTCCACCTGCGAACTACGGTTGCGGTGGGGAAATCCTCGGGAACCTTCTGTGTAACCTTGCCGGTCGCCGCCCATTCCGCACCTCGCTGGAATGTCACGATAAAACCGACGCAGTCCATCGCAGGGATCAGTGAACTGTCGCGAGGTCCCACGTGGCCGAACACGTCATGGAAAACTCTTCCCTTGCCGTATTTAATGGTAAACAAAACCGGCTCGTGTTCTCCGGTGCCGCCGCGCTGGCTGGTATCTGCGTAAGCAGTTGCCAACACCGTCAAATTCTTGGCTGGACCACGAAGTTCGCTGTAAAGTTCGTCCGCCGCACGCATCCACTTCTCGGGCAGGTCCTTGGTGATGGGATGCTCGCGGTCTCGAGTAACCACCTGGTATTCGTGTGCTGGTGGGTGGGATCCCCCTCTGCCGGGAGAATTATCTAAAACAACCTTGCCATCGCGGAAACGAACATAAGGACCCGACCTCTCATCTCGGTTACCCCATCCGCCCAGACCGATTATTTCGTTGAACTCCTTCCACTCAGGGAAGGCGTTGTCTGCCGCGTGATAGACGACAACCCCACCGCCGGACTTAACGTATTTGACAAACGCATTTTCGGTCTGCTCAGGCCAGGAGTCTCCCTCGTAGTCCAGTACCACCACATTGTAGGTAGCAAAGTCGGGTCTGAAATTCTCCATATCACCGCCAGCGGGGGGGCTGGTGGCAATATCAACATTGAACAAGCCGGTTTGCTCTAACAATTGCTTCAATATCGGACTGCTTACTTTCCAATTGTGGGAGCGATTGCATTGACCATTTACAATAAGCGCTTTCAAGGGTCCTGCATCCGGAGATCTGGCCGGCGAACAATTCCAGAGCAGAAGGAAACACCCGATGGCAAGCAGTGCAAAGACGAAAAACTTTAACCTTTGATTCATTCGGTTCATTGTTATTCCTCAGTCTTTTTTATGTTAGGAGATAACCTCAACAAAAAATGCCAAGTGATTCTTTTTATTTGTCGATACCATGCTCATCCACGATTTATAAGTGCCATGGACTGCGCATGGACCGAGACAGCAGCCGGTTGGCATCGGGATCGTTGTTGAAACGTTCCCCGGCTGGGTCCCACCGCAGCTTGCGGCCCAGCTGATAGGCGATGTTGCCCAGGTGGCAAACGATGACCGAATGGCGGCCAGTGTCCACGTCACAGATTGGTCTGCTGCGAGTACGGACCGCCGAGAGCCAGTCGGCGTAATGGTTGCTGCTCTGGTACAGATGTATTTCCTCAGGACCGATGACTTCCCTGGCGAGCCGCTCGGGCCAGGTGCGTATATAGCTCCGGTTGACCTCTATTTTGCCTTCAGTGCCGGTGAATAGTACCCCCTGGCCCCCAAAACTGTCCCGGGTCATGGTGACGCCGCCGGCGTACCGGTAGGTAAGCACCGCGTTGTTCTCCTGGCCCGGCGGGATGATTTCCACGGGGCCGCTGTCGTCCATGCCCAGCCCCCACTGGGCGATATCGAAATGGTGCGCACCCCAGTCGGTCATGCCGCCGCCGCCATAGTCCCGGTACGACCGCCAATTGGGAAAGACATCGATACTGATATGGGGGGAGAGTTCCGAATGATATGGCCGCCAGGGTGCCGGACCGAGCCACATGTCCCAGTCAAGGTAGTCCGGCACCGGCTCGGCGGGCAGATCACAGTTAACCGGCGGGCCGCCGACATCCACCGTCACCGTCTGGACCTTGCCGATGCGCCCGTTACGCACCAGCTCGCAGGCAAAGTGGAACTGGGAATAGGAGCGCTGCATGCTCCCCGTCTGAAAGACCCGGCCATAGCGCCTGACCTCGCGCACCATGGCCCGGGCCTCGGCAATTGTCTGGCAAAGAGGCTTCTCACAATAGATGTCCTTGCCGGCCCGGGCAGCCTCGATCACGGGAATGGAGTGCCAGTGGTCCGGCGTGGCGATCACCACCGCGTCTATGTCGTCCCGGGCCAGCAGCTGCCGGAAGTCCCGGTAGGGCTTGCAGACTTTGGCGCTGCCGGCAGCCGACTGCTCGGCATAATATTGATCCGCCAGCTCCCGGGCCCGTTTCAGCTTGAGCTCATCCACGTCACACACTGCGAGAACCTGGGTGCCCGGTTCGTTCAGAAAGGCCCGCAGCAGGTAGGTCCCCTGCTTGCCCACGCCGATAAAGCCCAGGGTGATCCGCTCGCCGGGCGCCAGCGCACCAAACACCGATGAGGGCACGATGGCTGGCAGGCTCGCCGCACCCACCGCCGCCCCCACTGCCTGGCGGAGAAACCGACGACGGCTGATTGGTCTTTTGCTCACATTCATCCCACTTTCATCCAATGGAGGTAAAATAGAACCTATAACACTACTATTCTCATGACGCCAGCCCGGTGAACTATAGATGCCATGGATTGCGCATGGGACGGAACAACATACGATTGATCTCAGAATCGTTTATAATCCGTTCCTGCCGGGGATCCCATTCCAGTTTTCGCCCGGTCTGCATGGCGATGTTAAGCAAATGGCAGATCGTTCCCGTTCGATGACCGACCTCGGACGGTGCCACCGGCTGCTGACGGGTTTTGACCGCGTTGAGAAAATCCTGATGGTGTCCGGGACTTCGTCCCAGATGAATTCCATTGGGCCCGACCGTCTCCATCAGCAGCGACTCCGGCTCAGCCTCAAGAAGTCCGCCGTGGATGTGGATGAATATCCACCCGTCGCTCCCCTCAAACTTCAGACCACGCGGCCCTTGACTGCTGCCGAGCAGGCGAACACCGTTGGCATAACGGCACTCAAACTGATATTCTATGAATGTGTTGAACAGGCCCGCAGCCGGGGCCACCCCCCGCCCGATAATTTCCACCGGTCCGGTGTCATCGGTGCCGCCCCCCAGCTGCGCCAGGTCAATGATATGGGCACCCCGGTCGGTCATTTCCCCGCCGCCGTAGCTCAGGATGAACCGCCACCAGAAATGGCACCGCAGCTGAGTATAGGGCACCCAGGGAGTATGCCCAAGCCACATGTCCCAGTCCAGGCCTTCCGGCACAGGTATGGGCGGTTGGGCAGCGGCGGTGGTTCGGACCTTCTCATGATGAGGTTCGTCATTGGGCATGTTCACCCGGATGGTGTGAAGATTCCCTATGCGGCCATTACGGACCAGTTCACAGGCAAACCGCACGCTGTCCCTGGACCGCTCGTGACTGCCGGTCTGGAGGACCCGGCCATACCGATTCACGGCCTCACAGACGGCCCGGCCCTCGGCGATGGTATTAGCGAGGGGTTTCTCACAGTAGATGTCCTTGCCGGCCTTAGCCGCCGCCACGGAGATAAGCCCATGCCAGTGGTCGGGAGTGCAGACAGTTACGGCGTCTATGTCACTGCGGGCCAGCAGCTCCTGGAAGTTGTTGTAGGTCGCGCAACCGTTAAACCTTCCTGACGGCGTTTGATCGGCGTAATGACTTTCCACCGCCTGCCGGGCCGGCTCCCGACCGTGCGTTTGCCCGCCATTGTAAAGGCTGCTCTCGGTTTCGACATCGCAGACGGCTACCACCTGCACCTCCGGGTTGGTGATAAAGGTCCGCAGGTTCGCCGTCCCCTGGCCGCCCATTCCGATACAGCCCATCACGATCCGGTTGCTCGGTGCCACGCTGCCGGCCTTGCCCAGCGCGGAAGAGGGCACGATATACGGCAGAGCCACGGCCCCAACGGTTGCACCGGTTATCTTCTTCAGGAACTGACGACGGTTAATATTCTTGTTTTGTGCCACAGATGAATTCCCCTTGGAAACTCCCTACAGGTGCCAGGGGCTGCGCATCGGACGTGACAGTAATCTGTCGGCATCGGCGTCATTTATAAAGCGTTCCCTCTGCGGATCATAGTTCACTTTACGTCCCAGTTTCAACGCAATGACGCCCAGGTGGCCTATCATGATCGATCGGTGGGCGACCTCAACCGGCGCCACCGGCCGGGACCGGGTACGCACGCAATTAAGGAAGTCCTGCTTGTGATCATCGCTCTTGTAGAGATGAATCTCATCCGGCCCGATGACAGAGTTAGACAGGGATTTGGGGTGGGCGTCGATCTTGCTGCGATTGACGAAAACCCATCCGTCGCTGCCCTCAAACCGCACACCCTGGGGAAGCGCCCCCGCCACGATCATGGTAAAGCCTTCAGCATACTTGCAGGTAAAGCGATAATTCTCCACCGTATCATGGAGACTGGCCCTTGGGAAAACGCCCGTCCCTTCGATTTCAACAGGGCTGGTCAGCTCGGTCCCCATGCCCCATTGGGCAATATCACAATGGTGCCCGGCCCAGTCGGTGATCTGCCCGCCGGAGTAATCGCTGATCCAGCGAAAATTCCAGTGGCACCGGCTGGGATTGTAGGGTGCCCACGGTGAGGGCCCCAGCCACATGTCATAGTCGAAACCGTCCGGTACCGGCGCAGGCTGGGTGCCATAATCACGAATATCGCTGAGATTAGGCAGCCCGACCTTCACGATGTCCACTTTACCTATGCGCCCGTTACGCACCAGCTCGCAGGCAAAGCGGAACCTCCGATCGGAGCGCTGCTGGCTGCCGGTCTGCCATACCACACCGTATCGATTAACGGCCTCTACAATGGCTCGACCCTCGGCGATATTGTAGGCCAGGGGCTTCTGGGCATGGATGTCCTTGCCGGCCCGGGCAGCCATGATCGCGGAAATGGCGTGCCATTGGTCCGGCAGCGCCAGCAGGACCGCGTCAATATCGCTGCGCCCGATTACTTCGCGGAAATCGTTGTAGGTGGCGCAGTCACGGTTGCCATACTTTGTGTTAACTCTGTCTCGCGCCTGGTTGCGGTGATCGGCGTCAACATCACATACGGCGACAACCTGCACCTCATCCTTGTTAAGAAAGCCGTGCAGGTCACTCATGCCCTGGCCGCCCGTCCCGATGACGCCGATCACGATCCGGTTACTCGGAGCAACACTGCCGTCCTTACCCAGCGCAGAAGAGGGGATGAGGTATGGAAGTCCTGCCACTCCTGCGGCTGCTGCTGTGGCTCGCTTGAGAAATTTGCGCCTGCTGATGGTTCGAGTCTTTGACATAAATCTACGCCAATTGTTCAGTGAAAAAGGTATCGACCTGCCTGTCTCTCTCTGGTTACCGGCAAAGGCCCGTTCGGCTTCGATCCCCTTTCAGTAGTCGGCGCCATCGCCACTATATGAGTAAATATCTACCCCTAAGAATCTCCTGTTTTCGGCACTCAGAGCGTCGACGGCAACCTCATCGGGCGACTCCTCATGCGATTGGCGGCATCATCGCCCTTAAACTCCTCGCGATCCGGATTCCATCTCAACGTGCTCCCACGCAGCATGGCGATATTACCCAGGTGACAGAGTGTGGCCGAGCGGTGACCGATCTCCACATCGGCAATGGGTTTCTTGCGCAGACGGATGCAGTCCAGGAAGTTCTGCTTATGGTCCCGGCTCTCGTAGAGGTGAATTTCATCCGGGCCGATCCTTTCTTGCACCAGTGAGGCCGGTCCGGCTTCGATAATCTCACGGTTGACAAACACCCAGCCGTCAGTCCCTTCGAACCTGACCCCCTGGCCGCCAGTCATGCAGGTCAGCTCCACACCATCGGCGTACGTGCAGCGGAAGTCCACTTTCGTGGCCGTGGTAAACAGCCCGGAGGTGGGAAACTCACCATGACCGGTGATTTCGACCGGCCCGGAGTCGTCCATCCCCAGGCCCCACTGGGCGATGTCCAGGTAATGGGCGCCCCAGTTGGTAACCTGCCCACCGGAGTAATCCAGGATGAACCGGAACTGGTAGTGGCAGCGCTGCTCGTGGTAGGGCTGCCAGGGAGCCGGTCCCAGCCAGAAGTCATAGTCGAATCCTTCCGGCACCGGCTGAGGCGTCCAGGTGGGGCCTGTGGTCCTGTTGTTTCCGGGAATTGTGACGCGTACCGTGTGCAGCTTGCCGAGCCGCCCGTTGCGGACCAGTTCGCAGGCGAACCGGAAATTTCTGTTGGAGCGCTGCTGGCTCCCGGTCTGCAGGACACGGCTGTAGCGGCGTACTGTGTCACTGAGAACACGGCCTTCCTGGATCGTCAGCGTCAGGGGCTTTTCGACAAACAGGTCCTGGCCGTGTTTGGCCGCGTCGACAGCCGGCAGCGTATGCCAGTGGTCCGGTGTGGCGATCAGAACCGCGTCGATGTCACTGCGGCGGGTCACCGCGCGGAAATCGTTATATGCGGCGCAATCGTTATTGCCGTACATCTGATCCACAACCTGCTTGGCCTGGTCGCGATGAACCCTGTCGACATCACAGACCGCGACGACCTGCACCTCATTGATATTCAGAAAGCTGCGCATGTCACTTACGCCCTGAAGGCCCGTTCCTATAACGCCCATCACGATCCGGTCGCTCGGAGCAACTGTGCCGACCTTTCCCAATGCCGATGACGGAACAACATAGGGAAACGCCATTGCGCCAGCCGTGACGCCTGCTGCCCTTTTCAGAAATTGGCGACGGCTGATTTTTTTCCTGCGCCTCATGGACACCTTTTCATGGACACCTTACACTGAAAAAATATTTCTTTCCTTATGTCAATCACGCTCAAAGGCGGCGTCAAAGGCGACCGCCGAAGGCTCGAAGTCAACTTTTTTGACGAACTCGAGGGCCTCTTTCGCGCCGAGTTCGCGGTTCATGCCACTGTCCTCCCACTCCACTGACAGCGGACCGTTGTAGCCTATATGGTTCAGGGTCCGAATGATCTCTTCGAAATTAACGCCGCCGCGGCCCAGTGAACGGAAGTCCCAGCCGCGCTCCGCCTGGCCGAAGTCGAGGTGCGAAGCCAGGATGCCGGTGCGGCCGTTAAGCTGCAGTGCAGCGTCCTTCATGTGCACGTGATAAATACGGTCCGAGAACTCCTTGAGGAAGAAGACCGGGTCAACCATCTGCCAGTGCAAATGACTGGGATCGAAGTTGAAGCCAAAGGCCTCACGATGGCCGATGGCATCCAGGGCCCGCTTGGCCGTGACAATGTCGAAGGCGATTTCCGTCGGATGCACCTCCAGGCCGAATTTCACGCCGCACTCGTCGAACACGTCCATGATGGGATTCCACATTTCCGCGAAATAGGCAAACCCCTTTTCGATCATCTCTTCGGACACCGGTGGGAAACTGTATAGCATATGCCAGATGGAGGAGCCGGTAAAGCCGTTGACAACCTTCAGGCCCAGGTTCTTCGCCGCCCGGGCGGAGTTCTTCATGGTTTCGACGGCCCATTGGCGTTTCTTTTCCGAGTCGCCGGCACAGTCGGCCGGGGCGAACCCGTCGGATCGGCTGTCGTTGTTCAGGTCACAGACCAGCTGCCCCGCCAGGTGATGACTGATAGCGAAAACCTTCAGGTTATTCTTTTCCAATATTTCCAACTGCTTACGGCAATACTTCTCATCTGAAGCGGCTTTATCCACTTCCATGTGATCGCCCCAGCAGGCCAGCTCCAATCCATCGTATCCCCAACTGGACGCTTTCTGGGCCAATTCCTTCAATGGCAAATCCGCCCATTGTCCGGTGAATAGTGTTACCGGTCTAGTCATCGGTTAACCTCCTTTGATTTTACCTGTAACGGCCATTGGCCGTTGGATTTTGTTTTTATCAGCAATTAGAACTTTTATATGAAAAACAGCAAATAAGCGTCCGGCATTAATTATGAAACCCGTGTGGGTGGTACCTGAATGGAAAAACGTCCTCCAGCCACCAACGTTATTAGCGTTGAAACGTACAAATAAAGTTAATCTGTTCCGGCAATAGAAGCAAGCAGCTCCGCTCTCATCAGCGCCTGGGGCCTGCCCCTCTGGGCCCTGGGCGTACCCGCCTCGGGGAGTCCGTAGCCCAAGCCTCGACGTAGCCGTCTACGGCGAGTCCGGGCGAGCCTGAGCAGCGGCATCCTCGCCATGCTGTATATCCCGCCAACGGCGGGGCTGGCCGCCTGGCTGGGGGGCCTGACTGGTGACTTGTCCGGCGCCTGCCTGGCGTGCCATCCTACCGGCATGTACGGCAGACAGGTAGCGTAGCCTGTCCCGCGTCGCGAAGCATAGCGGGGCGTAGACGGATTGGTGACTGGTGATTGGGGGCTTGGGGCTGGGGGCTGGGGACATTGTCGATTGACGATTGAGAATTGATTGGGAATCCTAGCGGGGGAGGGGCATTTTCGCTAGCGGCTGCGACCGAAACCTGTTGAAGGGGAGTAATTCAGGTTTTACATTTAATAGTGAAGAGCACACATCAAGCCTGGCAGAAAAGCAACACGTGTTTCGACTGACCTGGCGGATTGATCCGTCAGATGCCGGACAGGTATATAGTAAAAATATCGTACATTACCGGTCAGATATCCCTGACACTTTCGGGAAAACAAAAAAATAGTCAACCGAATCAAAAGGAGGATTATTCATGAATAGCAAACCTGTTGCCAGATTTCTAATTATATTTTTTCTTCTAAGTCTACTGCCTGCCATGAGTTCTGCTCAAGGGAGATCCACTTCCGCATCAAAACTACCGGTAAAATATGAGGAACTGACGGCGCCGGAGTTTGTGGAGGCCGTTGAACTATCCGATGGCATATGCATTATTCCCCTCGGCATCCTTGAAAAACATGGCCCCCACCTGCCCCTGGGTACTAATCTGCTGGATGTCCGTGAGACGGCACTGCGAGCCGCGAAAGAGGAATACAGCATCGTCTTCCCGGAATTCTATTTCGGCCAGATTTATGAGGCGAAACATCAGCCTGGTACGATAGCATATAGCCCCGGATTAGTCTGGAACGTGCTGGAAGAGACTTGCGACGAACTGGCCCGTAACGGCTTTAAAAAGATCATACTGGTCAACGGTCACGGAGGGAATAACAATTTCTTGCCTTACTTCTGCCAGGCCCAACTGGCCAGTCGCAAGGACTATGCCGTTGTCTTATTCAGCCCGGGGAGAGACACCACGACCGCAAGGAAAGTGGAAGCCTTGCGGAAAACCACTACGGGCGGGCACGCGGGAGAGACAGAGACGTCGATGATCCTTGCTCACAGGCCGGACCTGGCCCATGTCGAGCGGGGAGCAGATCAATCCGGAGAGGACCAGGCACGACTGGAACACCTGGATTACGGCTACACCGGGATATGGTGGTATGCGCAATACCCCAATCATTATGCCGGCGACGGCAGTGAGGCCAATCGCGAAATCGGCGAATTACTGCTAAACGGTCGAGCAAGCCAACTGGCGGAATTGATCGGAATATTGAAAAAGGATAAAACCGTTTTAAAGCTGCAACAGGAATTTTTCGACAAATCGGAGAATCCGCTTAAAACGAAGCAGTGAAGATTTTATCCGGGTCTTCAATAGTGATTTTTCAATAAATAGTGATTGCAGGTGGCCGTATATTACTGGTTATGTGGCTACAAACAGCAAGAGGCGACCGTTTAAGAAGCCAGTGACCAGTTGAATGATTATCAAACTCGAAGGAGGAGTATTATGAACACAATATCGTTTACAGCCGCGCGCTTGGCATTGACCGTCCTGCTCATTTGCCCCGCTTTAACTTCTGCGCAGGAACTCGAGCCGATCCAGCTTTTGCAGCCGCAAATGGACGGCGGTAAACCCCTGATGCAGGTGTTGAAGGATAGAAGCTCTTCGCGCGAATTCAGTACTGAGAAGTTGCCCCCGCAGGTGCTTTCAAATATGCTCTGGGCGGCGTTCGGAGTAAATCGCGCGGATTCGGGAAAGCGAACCGCACCATCGGCGTCGAATCGGCAGGAAATCGATATCTACGTCGCCACCGCCGATGGCCTTTACCTTTATGATGCGAAGGCCCACACGTTGAAGCCGGTTCTGGCGGAAGATGTCCGGGCTGCGACCGGGCGTCAGCCGTTCGTGCAGGAGGCGCCGGTGAACCTCATCTATGTGGCGGATTTCTCTAAGATGGGTGAGATGACAGCTGAGGATAAGGTTTTCTATTCAGCTGCCAACACGGGCTTCATTAGCCAGAATGTTTACCTGTACTGTGCTTCCGAAGGATTGGCGACTGTTGTACGTGGGCTA
>SDBV01009921.1_pt1 | contig 12562 bp, 11 predicted proteins | sample 2277081 | NCBI WGS metagenome assembly SDBV01 (sample SAMN10402039, study PRJNA504765) | marine sediment metagenome | isolation source: marine sediment core GS10_PC15, 223 cmbsf | place: Arctic Ocean: Southern Knipovich Ridge | collected 2010 | reverse complement strand
ATCGACAAGCTTTTCCTTGTCTTTACCGCCATGATGATCGCTCATCTTATGGGCCCCCTGCTATATAAACAACTCCGTAGAGATATATCGTTCGCCCGTATCAGGTACTATCGCAAGGATATTTTTGCCCTTGTTCGCCGGATCCTTTGACGCTTCGATCGCCGCATGGACCGCTGCACCGGAACTGATTCCGCAAAGGATTCCTTCCTTTTTCGCAAGCTGGCGTGCTGTTTCCATTGCATCCTCGTTCGTAACCTTAACAACTTTGTCAACCACATTCATATCAAGAACATTCGGTACAAATCCGGCACCTATACCCTGTATCTTATGCGGGCCCGCCTTTCCACCGGACAGCACCGCAGAGTCCGCAGGCTCAACAGCGATAATCTCGATATCGGGTTTCTTTGCTTTCAAAACTTCACCGCACCCGGTGATCGTTCCGCCGGTACCTACACCGGCAATGAAAATATCGATCGCTCCGTCCATATCGTCCCATATCTCCACAGCCGTCGTATTCCTGTGTATCTCGGGGTTAGCAGGGTTATTAAACTGCTGAGGCATAAAAGCCTTCGGCATACCCTTAACAATTTCCCCGGCCTTATCGATCGCGCCGTTCATGCCAAGCTCTGCAGGAGTAAGGACGATCTCTGCCCCCATTATCTGCAACAACCGCCGCCGCTCTATAGACATAGACTCAGGCATCGTCAGCAGAAGCTTGTATCCCTTCGCAGCACATACAAACGCCAGACCAATACCCGTATTACCGCTCGTAGGCTCGACGATCACAGATTCATGATCGATGGACCCGTCCTTTTCCGCGGCCTCTATCATAGAAACCGCGATACGGTCCTTCACACTGCTGCAAGGATTGAACGACTCAAGCTTGACAAGTATATTTGCTTCCGAGCTCCCTAGTTTATTTATTCTCACTATCGGCGTACGGCCGACAACTTCGACCATATTATTGTAAATACCCGGCATATTTGGACTCCTTTCTAAATCTGATAGTTATCACCTTTATCGACACCCCTGGTCTTATCGACAAGATCCTGCAAAGACATTGAATCAAGAACTCCCATAATAGCATCATGTATCTGCGCCCAGACCTGTCGCGTAACACAATCCGTACAACGCGGACAATAATCAGGATGCTCAAGGCACTCGCTAGTCGTCAGAGGCCCTTCAAGAGCAACAAATATCTCCCGAAGCCTGATCTGACCGGGCGGTTTTGTAAGAGTATACCCGCCACGGGGACCGCGAACGCTTCGGATCAAACCGGTTGCCTTAAGCATAGCCATAAGCTGTTCGAGATATTTGTTAGAAATATCTTCCTTCTCGGCAATCGTTTTTATACGAATTGGACCCTCACCGTATCCGACGGCAAGCTCCAATATTGCCCTGAATCCATATCTGCTTCGTGATGATAATTTCATATTCTTCTCCTAAAACTCTACGAAAATACTAGTCTATGCGTTTTTGACTGAAAAGTCAACAAACATGTTAAAAAAAATGACACTTTTAGACATCCAAAGTCTTCTTCTGCGAAAACAGCTAAATAGACAGCTAAATCGCAATTTTGAATCATAAAAGGCTTATTTTATCCTTGACACACTCTCATTTATTGGTTAAAATCCGACCGGATGGCTTAATTTATTTAAGGAAGACAACTATAATGCCAAAAAACATAGCAAGAAAAATCGCCTTCATAAGCTCCTTTCTACCTCGTAAATGCGGTATCGCCACTTTCACCTCCGACTTGATTAACAATGTCAATATAGCTGCAGGAAAGGACTTCGAACCGCTGGTCGTAGCAATGCAATCTGGCGATGCCAACCAGTACTCCGACCCGGTAAAGTTCGAGGTTCGAAGAAACGTAAAGAACGACTACATCTGCGCAGCAGACTATATCAACTTCAGCCACGTTGACCTCATAAGCCTTCAGCACGAGTTCGGCCTCTTCGGTGGAGACGGGGGATCATACCTCAACCTCCTCCTCAGACGAGTAAACGTCCCAATCGTAACAACACTCCACACGGTACTTAACGACCCGGAGCCGCATTACTATCGCTCAATGGTCGATGTCTGCGAAGCTTCACAAAAAGTCATCGTAATGAACGAACGAGGCGTAGACATGCTAAGGGACATATACGGCATCTCACCAAAAAAAATAGAACTCGTACCGCACGGAATACCAGACCTGCCATTCGTTGACAGCAATTATTACAAACACAAATTCGGAATGGAAGGACGAAGAACAATACTAACGTTCGGGCTCCTCGGAAGAAGCAAAGGCATAGAGATGATGCTAAACGCAATGCCCGATATCATAAAAGCCGACCCGTCGGCCCTATACATTGTTCTCGGTGCAACACATCCGGAGGTCATAAAGTTTGAAGGAGAGGCGTACCGATTCAGCCTCAAACGGATCGTAAAGGACTTAGGACTCCAGGAAAACGTCATCTTCCACAACCGCTTCGTAAGCAACGAGGAACTGAACAACTTCCTTTGTGCCGCCGACCTTTATGTAACCCCTTATCAAAACAAGGAACAGTTAACAAGCGGCACACTCGCATTCGCAGTAGGCACCGGAAAAGCCGTCATATCAACCCCATACTGGGCTGCAGAAGAATTGCTCGGCGACGGAAGAGGACAGCTCGTAAAGTTCAACGACCCAAAGCATCTCGCAGAGACCGTGACCGATATCTTAAAAAACGATCCACTCTTCTACTCACTCAGAAGAAAGGCATACGACTACGGACGAAACATGACCTGGCCGATGATCGGAAAAAAGTACTGGAAAATATTCACTTCAAAAAAAATGTCAACTCCTTCACCGGACAGAAGCTTATCGCTCGCCGCAGACGAAGCCGTTTCAATACTAGAAGTACCCGAACCACCGCTCGGACACATGATAAGAATGACAGACGACACCGGACTGTTCCAACATGCAAAGTTTACCATCCCAGACAGGGAACACGGATACTGCACCGATGACAACGCTAGAGCTCTCGTCGCAATGGTAAAGTACTACAACCAATACGCAGAACCGGAAGCATTAAGGCTCTTCGACATATACCTGTCATTCGTTCACCACGCACTCAACGGCGACGGAACTGTACGAAACTTCATGAGCTTCGACAGGCACTGGATAAAGAACGAACCGGCACACGATTCGCTCGGAAGAATGCTATGGGCATTCGGAACGATCATGGCAAAACCGCCACTGCCAAGATACGTACCGATCATCAAGGATCGATTCGACAGATCGGTAAGACACGTACCGAAACTTTCAATACGAGGACAGGCATACGCCATATTCGGAATGGCAGACTACCTCAGCCAGTTCCCGGGAGCAAGCGACATAAAGCGATACCTAACCATCGCCGCAGACAACATCTGCGATTCGTTCAATACAAACTGCAGATCCGATTGGGATTGGTTTGAGGAAATGGTAACTTATGACAACGCCGCATTGTGCCACGCGCTGTATGTAGCGGCACAGGTGATGGAAGACGAAGAATATCTCCAGATCGCAGAAAAAACTGCAAAGTTCCTCATGGACTGCACATTTAACGGAGAGCACTTCAGCTTCATAGGATGCAACGGATGGTATCCCAGGGGCGGAACAAAGGCGCAGTTCGACCAGCAGCCGCTCGAGGTCGCAAGCACAACAATGATGCTAAGATCCGCTTATAACGCAACTTCCAACCCGGAATACTTAAAGCTCCAGCGGAAAGCTTTCGACTGGTTCCTAGGCAAAAACGACCTGCACGTACCGGTATACGATTTCAGAACAAAAGGAAGCAGCGACGGGCTTGAGAGAAACGACGTTAACCTCAATCAGGGTGCAGAAAGCATGGTAAGCTTCCTGCTAAGTCTCCTGTGTATCGTAGAAAGCTACAGCACCGGCAAGGGGGGAAGCGAACAAAAAAGTTTTTTTCCGGAAATGAATAAAGGTGCAAACATCAGAATACAGGAAGTGATCGCAAAAAGCCAATCAAGAGTCGAAAAGGGCAAGGTTTTAGAATAACAATTACATTTTGTACCGCTTAAACCACAAACGGATCAAGAGGTTATCACCCTAAAGGGTGTCGCGCGTCGATAAGGACAAGGTTTTAGAATAACAATTAAAACCTGTATTCCGTCTTGTCATCCCAGCGAAAGCTGGGATCCATTCTTGGCGAGTAAGAAATGTCAAGCGTGTTGTCATTCTCGCGAAGGCGGGAATCCATGATAAATAAGCTTCGCCGAAGGCGATACCACAATTTTTCATTTTAATTTTTGATATTTAATTTTCTTTTATGAAAATTGCGACATTCAATACTAACTCTTTACGCTCCCGGCTGCCCATCGTTCTTGATTGGCTAAGCGAGCACACCCCCGACGTTCTCTGCGTTCAGGAAACAAAGGTTCAGGACAAGGACTTCCCGCTTGACGCTTTCGATGGCTCCGGCTATGACGTCGTCTTCCTCGGCCAAAAGTCATACAACGGCGTAGCGATCTTTGCAAATACCAAAATGACCGACATCGTCCGCGGCCTGCCAGGAACCGATCCGGATGAGGCCAGATTCATAAAAGCCACCGTCGCCGGCCTGCACATCGTTAATACCTACATCCCGCAGGGACGAGAGCCAAAGTCCGAAATGTTCGCCTATAAGTTGAGTTGGTATAAGCAGTTAAAGAAGTACTTCGTAAACAACTTCAAACCCACAGACAAAATAGTCTGGCTCGGCGATATGAACTTAGCTGTCCAAGCGCGGGATGTGCACGACCCCGACGGGAAGTGGGGAAGCGTCTGCTATTGTAAAGAGGTACAGGACGCGTTTGCTGATGTGGAGAGCTTCAGGTTCACAGATTGCTTCCGGCTTCATAATGACAACGACGGCGAATACACCTTTTGGGATTATCGTGTGCCTAATGGCTTTAAACGGAACATCGGATGGCGGCTGGACTACATAATGGCCACTAAGCCGCTCGCCAAAAAATGTACCAAATGCTACACCGACAAAAAACCGCGCCAAAAAGAAAAACCCTCCGATCACACATTCCTGGTAGCTGAGTTCGATATTTAAAAGCCAAAAACAGTTCTACTGAATTTGTGACTTGGCGATCTCGATCACTTCAAAACTAAACTCGCCGCGAGGGATCGTTACCGATGCCTTTTCTCCTACCGCCAGCTCCCAGATAGCATTTCCTACCGGCGAGTGAATTGAAATACTTCCTTCATCGATATCCGCATCGTTAGGTCCCAGCAGTTGATAGGTTATCTTATCCTTAGTGTTGACATCCAACAGGGTCACAACCGTTCCGAAGTTAGCCTTGTCACATTTAACTGTCGTGCAGTCAACTTTGTCTGACCAGTTTATTTTGGCTCTTAACTCGCCGAGACGTCCGTCGATAAAGCCAAGCTGCTGTCGGCCGTAGATGTATTCACCATTTTCCTTTAGATCGCCCGCCTGGCGAGCTATACCAACCCGTTTACTGACTACCTCACGTTCTTCCTCAAGCTCTGCAAGTTCCTCATTGAGCTTTTTGAAACCTGTTTGTGAAATTGGTACATGTTCTTGCATCCTGAAATCATCTCCATCTATTAAATAATCTGTTTTCCAATATAACAGCCGACGATTATAACAAATATGGCAACAGTTTGCAACTTTTCTATGCGACACTCAATGTCCATATGCCACGACCAGATTCTTCAGGTGACAAAATAGTCCCTCTGTCTCTTAATTTCTGTTTTGTCCATCTTATTTCATACTGCCATTTATATGCCATTTCACCCGATGACGTGATCTCATTTTGATGATTTTCCCATACAACCCTGCACACATCTACAGGACGACCACTTCCCCCTAATATATCTAAAGCTTCAATAACCCATGGAATTAAATCATAACGATCGATAGGCATTTCATTTCCTCCTTTTCCTTTTAAGTTTACTCATATATTATTCCGTTACAGGCGTTTCTGGTGGTGTTGTAGAGGCATCTTTGATCATCTGTTCAATTCTGGCTATTATTACGTCAACTGTTTCGCCACGTTGTTTTTCCTTAGAACTTGTATATAAGCTATCAATAATATCCTTTGTATTTCTGTACAAGTCACTTTTTGGGATTGACTGTATTTTTCCGACAATCCTACACAAATTTCGTTCTGACTTTTCTAGTCTCTGCACAACATACTCTTTTGGATAATTACTTCTTATAATATAACTGATTGCGTTAAGTGTGCAATTAATAGCATCTACGTTATTCCCAGCAGATTCATATAGTTTTTCGTTAAAAAGATAAACAACCCAGAGTTCCTGGTAGAGTTTCCCTTTTGTTTCCTCAGATATCATGTTAATACTATCTTTTGTCGTTTTATCTAAGTCAACAATTGTATCTGCTACTTCGGTTTTCAAGCTTTCAATAGCTGCTTTAATTTCAGTTTTCAAACCGGTTTCTAACTGCCCAAGTTTATCTGTAATCTCTGTAGATATTTCGACAATACTCTTATCTGTCTTGTTTTCAAGTTTAAGAATTGCTTGTGCTACCTCCTCTTTTGTTCCGTCAATCTCAGTGCCAATTTTAGCTTTCAAATCCAGTTCTAATTGAACAATTTTTGACTGATTATTCACTAGTAATTTTTGCGTGTTTTCATTGTCTTTTCTTATCTTATTAAAATCTGTTTCTCGTTTTTTCTCCCTATTCCCTAAGTACCACAAGACGATAGCTACTATGAAAGTAGCAACAGCCAGCCAAAGAGCTAACATGTTGAATATATTATTCAAGGCATTGCTGTAGTATCCTTCGACCTGCGTAATAATTGTTCCAACGTCCACTTGGCCAGTAGCCTGCTCTATTTTAATTGGTGGAATCTCGACTTTAACTTCCGGCACTTCGAATTCTATCTTTATAACCTGTTCTGAAACCTGAGGTTTAACTATAACTGTCGCTTTTTCAACTTCAGATGCTTGAATCACACCTGCAATGATAAGCAGTAAAATAATCATAAGGCGATTTGTCATTTTTTCTCCTTCTATTTCTTCTGCTTTTTAGCAAGCACATTTAGCTCGTCGCTAATTTTACGACCCTTTTCCCAAAACTCCGAAAATTTATCTGACGCCCTTGACTCTGAAATTGTCTCAAGTCGTAAGATTATTTCCTGCAATAAAGCCTCTATATTATGTGGGATTTCAAAAGGCTTAAGCACTATTGCATGTTCTATTGATCTTGCCAGTGATCGATAAACATGAACACCTAATTCTAAAAATTTATCTGTACCTGCCCCATCCACTCTATCAAACTCTTTCATTCTTTTTGAAAAGTTTTTGGCAATTTTTTGCAAAGAATTTCCAAAGTCAATTGGGGCACACATACGAGTATCAGGATTGTTTGGATCATACCATGCATCCTCAGACAATGCTGTCGACTTGTCACTAGGTTTTGGCAGTTTGCCATCGAGTAATTGTTTAACTTTCACATCTAAATGCTGGTAAAGATTGCCTGTGAATTCATCCTTAGTATTAAACTCAGAATATAACCCTCTTGCTTTCATTTCATTTTTAAAATCTTGAATCCTTCCAAATTCTACACCATCAATATCGTCTGGTTTTTGCTTAACATCCCTAGTACAAAAATACAACATTACTCTTGCTTCGCCATTTTTCTTAATAAACTCCTCAATCTCTTCAACTGTACCTGATGGCGCATTGGGGGTTGGTGTGCCTAATTTAGTCCAAAAAAGTGCAACCAAAAGATCAGCACGATCAATTATCTGTCTATTGAGAATTGCCTGTGGATGTCCGCCTAAAGATGGAACTGCCCCAGATTCCCACATTGAAGCCTCTAAGTGAGTGGGAGCATGAGCATTACTCCAACGTGTAAATAGTCCAGGTATCGCATCTCTTTCCGCCTGCAAATCACCTGGTGATGCTATAGCAATATGTACAATCCTTCCGTCGTCAACCATATTCCCTCACAATTCAAATTAGTTCCTTATTCAACACATCATTCATTTTCAACTTTGTCCATTCTAAACCCGACATCCACAAAAGTCAAATCTGCACGCGTTTATGTGTTTTTTTGTTTCTTTTCGTTCATAACGCCCACTTTTAAACACTTTTTAGCCCTTTTTCTTTCTTTTCTGTTCCCTTTTTTCTCTCTTTTTTCCTCTTATCCTCTGTGGCAGATTATTTTCTTTTATTTTGTTAAAAAATCACAAAACAATTTGACTTGTTATGTTTTTAGTGTATAATATATATGACTTAAGATAAGTCACCATCGGCCAGTAGGCCAAGGAGAGCATATCTCGCCAGCAGGCAGAAAACCCAGTTCAGCCGGAGGCTGAAAGACGCTGTAGCGTCACGAATCACAACTCACTAATCACGAGTCACGATTACAGGTCAGCGCTAAAAAATGGAATTGAAATATGGAACGAAAAAAAACAAACCCAATTTTAGACACCCCACTTGTGGGCCAAAAACAAGACAATATGCGTTTAAAGGCTAAAAACGATACCCAGAAAAACACAATATATGCAAAACAAACCCAATTTTCAAAAAACGGGCTTGTTTTTAGCTCAAAAATAAGGGAAGTCGCGTTTAAAGCCTAAAAACGATGACCAAAAAACGCAAAAACGAACAATTATGAACAAAAAAACGCAAAAACACACAAAAACGCGCATAAAAGCGCACGAAAGGAGACTGTTTCACAAGTTAGCAAAACTTAAAAACAAAGCTACATTTCAAGCACAGCTTCTACTTCTGAGAGGTTTTCTGAGATGTCGTTTGACTGTTCTTTTACCGGATTGTTTTCGCCGGTTGGTGCGATGGGTTTTTGTTTTAGCAAATCTGACAGGTTTTTTGTCATGTTCTCTGCCTGGAATGCGGGCAGTTCATAAACCCAGCCAGTGTGGAGCTTATCAAACTTATCGGCTGCCTGTTTGGCAAGGAGCTTGGCTTCCTTGGCTTTTAGCTCCTCATCGCTTTCAACAACGCCGCGCTGCATTTTGACCTGCGATCTGTCCATGAAGTCTGCATCGCATTTAATAAAGAAGGAAGCCGCCCTGCGAGCGATGGAGATGGTATAAACGGTCGTATCTTTGAGCGTGCATTTATAACTGGTCGTAAAGTCGAGCTTTTCGGCGGCTGTGGTCCGGACCTCTGTAAAGCGCAGATCGCCAAGAGCGGTAAAGACCTTCTTTGCAAGAGCGGTGTCAACATCAACGCCTGCGGGAAGATCGACAACTGTAACTTCGCCGGTGTCGCCGGCTGGTTCTATCTTATAATCGCCGGAAGGTGTGGTGACGGTAACGCTTTCGATGTTCGGTTGATCAACTTTCAGCAAGAGCTTTTCGATGTAATCGCCGGCTGTGGTATACAGCCACGGGACGTTGGTAATAGCGTACACATCGTCGCTTGAGATCAGCTTTGCATAAGCGTTACCGGTATCCGGATTTGTCTCTGAGATAACCAGCCCTGCCAGCGGCTGATTGCTGCTATCTGCGAACTTTATTACGTAGCGTGCGGTATTTTCTGTTACGCCGATCTCGGCGTGGTTTGCGGGATTGGAGGTTATAAGCTCTAATGTTTTTATGTCGAGGCATTGCGTTAACAACTCGTTTACCGTATCTGTCTTTGCTGGGTAATCGTCAAGGCTTACAACTGTAAAGGCTGTGCCTTTTCTTGTCAGGATGACCTGATCGGCTGATGCGCCTATTAGAATAGTTGCAACAGCGTCAGTGTTTATTCCCTGCAAAAGGTAGCCCTGGCCGGCAGGTGCGGCGGGCCCTTTTTTTAACAGGCCGGACTGGATGCCGACGAGTACCACCATAACGATGGCGGCGATCCCTAAAACAGTAAGCTTTTTGTCAGTCATATCTAAACTCCTATACTATATTACGCGTCTGATGCGTGGCTGATGTAATGCCTTTTGGTAACGGTTCGGCGGATGCCGAGGGCAACGGCGATGATCAACGTGATGATCGGCCCGGGCAACGTGCAGAAGTTCATCATTTTCTGCTTTAATGCGTCGATCCGCTCGCGTTTCTTCATTTTTATAAGTCTTAGCTGGCGTTGCGCGGCGTGCATGTCCTGCTCGATCTTCTTCTTTTCGGCAATGATGGTGTTTCCGATGACCTCCGGAGCATCTCCCCTCATGGATGATAGGACCTTGTTAAGGTCCTGCTGGAAGCCTGCGATCTTTACGTTTATCTTTGCCTCTTCGCCGGCAGATTCTACCTCGGCGGCTGTCTCGATGTCGTCAACCCTTGTGAACGGCCGTTTGAAGCTTCCGCGGGAACGGATGGAGATAAGATCGCTGGAGCCTGCGAGGTCCTCTATGGCGTTAAAGAGCAGCGAAGCGTTATCGGCTACGGGCGTAACGCCGAAAAAGCTCTTTTGGTAAGCGAGGATGTCGCTGATAAAGTCAACATCTGCAAAAACGATAACAGCACAATCTTCCGATGCCTCGGTAAGCCCGGTAAGCTTTGTGGTTTCCGGTTTGGATTCGGGGTTTTGCGGATCGGCGGGTGTGGTTACGCTTACGCCATCGGGGAATGCTGAACCGAACTTTCCGGTGACGAGGTATGCCATATTGACCGGCGATGAGCCGTCGAAAAATCTTCTTAATATCGCAGTGTAATCGGGGTTTAGCAATTCGAGAGGCGAGGATACTCTCCAAGTGTTTCCACGTTCGGTCGTCGAGAGCAGCGGCGTGTGCTTTAACCCGGAATCTTCTGCGGCAGTAACATTCAAGACGCCGGGGAAGAGTACCCTAACTTCGTTAAGGTCGGAGGTTATGACGCTGGACGTGTTGAAACTTTTTTGCTGAAGGCTTAACAATGCCAGTATCTTTTCGGGGCGTGTGTTCGGTCCTGGAGAACCTGTTACAGCAAGCGATCTGTCGCCGGCGAAAGTGTAGTCGGGCATGTCGAGTCCCCAGTTATTGAGCAGCTTCTTTGCGTTAGAGCTTGTGGGCTCGAACTGCCCCATCTGCATAGCTGCCATGTCGGGTGGGTCCGAAACGGCATGCGGATCGACGAACACTATCGCCCTTCCGCCTTTTAGTACGAACTGGTCGATGGCGAAGAGGGTTTGCTCGGGCAGCGACTTGGGGTGGACGAGGAGGAGGATGTCAACATTTTCTATTGCCTGGGTGTCTGCGGGGACCGATGAGACGTCGAACTTTTGCTTCAGGTGGCTTACGATGGTCCATGGCTGTTTTGGCGTTTGACCCTGCATTCTCATCATCTGTGCCATGTATCCTGTTACGTCGTCGCCGGTAACGGGCAGTGAGCTTAGGACGCCAACGCGTTTTTTGTCGCGTGTTATGGCGGTGTCTATTAGATAGCTGATGTCGTACTCTACGAAAGTTTGACGGTCGGGCGAGAAGAACTCGATAACTTTTTCCACGCCGAACTGTGTCTGTATGACGAGACCGAAAAAGAAGCTTTCCTCTTCTGTAATTGAAAATCGTGTTAGGCCGTGCCGGATGGCCTGGGCTTCTTCGTCGGAGAACGGACGCGGGTCGATGACCTCTAGCTGTACCTTTCCGTTGGAAGCTGAGACGTATTCGTCAAGCAAGGCCCGTACGAAATGATAGTAATTATTGAAATAACGAATCTGATCCGGGCCCTTCATGGCGGCGGTCCTTGTGTAATAGAGCCTTAGCTTTAAGGGCTGATTGAGAGAGCCGAGGATGTTCTTTGTTCCCTGGGAAAGCGTGTATAGCTGCTGGTCGGTGATGTCTGCACGCCATGAAGTGTTCTGGCACAGAATGATCGAGCAAACGGTTATGACGGTAATGAAAATGACAGCAATAATGGCACGTAGTATTCTGTTCATCAGCTTGCCTTCCTTTCATCCAAAATGACGCTGCATGCGGCGATCCATCCGACGATTAGGATAATAAAGTATGCGATGTCGGAGAACTGTATGACGCCTCTTAGGATCGATTCAAAATGTGTTTGCAAACTCATCGCCTCTATCGCGGCGACGGGCCCTGACGGTAAGATCGACGAGAGGTAGTTAAGGGTCGTTGGCATTCCGGCGTAAACAAGAACCGCGGAAGCTACGACAGCAAGAATAAAACTTATGACCTGGTTCCTTGACAGCGCCGAGAAGAAAGAGCCGATAGCGAGGAAAGTACCTGCCATGAAAAGGCTGGCGATGTAGCCGGCTACGATAATACCGATGTCTGGGGTTCCGAGATAGCAAACGGTTATCGGGATGGGGATCGTAAACAACAGTGCGATGGCGAGAAAACACCATGCGGCGAAAAACTTGCCGAGGACGGCCTGCGGGACGGTTATAGGTAATGTAAGCAGCAGCTCTATCGAACCTGTTTTGCGTTCTTCGGCCCAAAGCCGCATGGCGGTCGATGGGACCATGAAGACGAAAAGTAAGGGCAGATTGATGAAGAAAGGTCTTAGGTCGGCTTGCCTTAGCTCGAAAAATCCGTTCTTGAAAGTTAAGTAACCTGCGAAGAACAGAAAGATGACCAGAAAGACATAGGCAACGGGTGTTGCGAAATATCCTTTTAGCTCCCTTTTGAAAACCGCTTTAAAGCCATTCATATTA
>SDBV01009920.1_pt1 | contig 12562 bp, 13 predicted proteins | sample 2277081 | NCBI WGS metagenome assembly SDBV01 (sample SAMN10402039, study PRJNA504765) | marine sediment metagenome | isolation source: marine sediment core GS10_PC15, 223 cmbsf | place: Arctic Ocean: Southern Knipovich Ridge | collected 2010 | reverse complement strand
GGCCCTTCTGCAAATCTTCATTGGCAAAAAGCAATGTCTTGGGTTAGAGATAACACACCTACTGAAAGCATTTTTGTGCATTGGTGGGACTATGGTTATTGGGTTCAATATCTCGGAGAAAGGGCTACAGTAACAGATGGAGGTCATGCAAATGGGTTTTGGGACCATTTAATTGGAAGATATGTTTTAACAACACCTTATCCTGAAACAGCATTAAGTTTTATGAAGGCTCATGATGTTTCTTACCTTCTAATTGATCCTACTGATATTGGAAAATATCCTGCTTATAGCAAGATAGGCAGTGATGCGACAACAAATGATAGATATTCTATGATCCCGACTTTTATATTAAATCCTTCACAAACACAAGAAACATCTGAAAAAGAGATAAGAATTTATTCTGGTGGAGGGGGATTTGTAGATGAAGATATAATATACAATCAAGAAGGAAAAGAAATATTTTTACCTTCTCAAAAAGCTGCAATAGGAGGGATTATCTTAGAAATAAATAAAAAAGAAGGTAAAATTTTCAACAAAGTTTATGGTGTTTTCTTCTATAACAATGAACAATTTCAAATTCCTTTAAGGTATGTTTACTATGATGGGGAGATTATTGACTTCGGAGAAGGTTTAGAAACAGTCATATATCTTATTCCTTCTGTTTCTTCTTCTAATCAAGGAGTTTCTATAGATCAACTAGGTGCGGCAATTTATTTATCTCCAAAAGTAATGCCTAGTTTAGTTTCACAATTATATCTTTTAAATAATGTTTTTGAAAATTATAAAGGGGTTGATTTAGTTCACTCTGAGCCTAGTCTTATTGTGGCTAGTTTAAACCAACAAGGAGCTAATTTAAATGAAATTATATATTCTGGGGGGAGTATCCAAGGACCAATAAAAATATGGGAAATCAACCATCAAGACAATATAATTGCAAGACAAGAATTCTTAAATACTGCTGGAGAGTATGCAGAGTACGATAATTTAGATTTCGTAAAATAAAATGAATAAGAAGAAAATTGCTTTATTCCATCCTTGGCTTAAAAGCAAAGGAGGGGCAGAAAAAGTTGTCTTGGAATTATTAAAAGATAAAGATAATGAAGTAGATCTTTATACTTGGGTTTATGATAAAGAAAAAACCTTTAAAGAATTTGAAGAATATTCTGTAAAAGTAATCGCTCCTAAGATGGTTAAAAAGATTTCTAGGTTTTATGTTTTAAGAGGGTTATTTTTTCCACTAAGTTTATTTTCAAAAATTCCTTTGGAAAAGTATGATATTTTTCTTATATCTACTTCTGGAATGGGGGAATTAATAACTTTAAGAAACTACAAAAAAGGAAAAACTTTTGCATATGTTCATACAATCTTAAGAGCTACTCATAAAGATGAAATTGCTTGGAACCTAAAAAATAGATATAAAACTCACTTTTCAAAAAAGATTTATCTTTTTGCAACTAAAATATATAGGGCCTTAGAAAAAAAATCTTAGAAAAAAATAGATCATGCCATATTTAATTCTGAATTAAGTTTGGAAAGGGCGAAAGAACATAATCTTTTGAAAAACAAATCTGTAGAGATTATTTACCCCCCTATAGATATTGAAAAATTTAGTAAATTAAAAACAAAAAAAGGAGATTATTTTTTATATCTTTCTAGAATTAATAATCCAAAACGTCAAGACCTACTTTTAAAAGCTTGGAAGGAATTTGTTAGAAAAAACCCAAAAGAGAAATTAGTTCTTGCAGGAAATATAGAAAATAAAAAGTTTTTTGAAAAAGTTCAAAAACTTGCAGAAGAAACAAAAAATGTAGAAATTAGAACCAATCTTAATGAGAAAGAATTTTTAGAATTATATAAAAATTGTAAAGCAGTAATTTTCATTCCTTACAAAGAAGATTTTGGGATTGTGGCTTTTGAAGCATTAGCCTTAGGAAAACATTTAATTGCCATTGATGAGGGTGGTTTTGTTAAACTTATTGAAAATATTCCACAATATCATAAGATTAAAGAAAAAGAATCTGAAAAAGAAGCCATAAAAGAAATAAATAAAACCCTTGATAAATTTCTAAAAAGCAAAATTAAGCCAAGAAAAATAAAAAATATAGGAAATAGCACACATAAATTTAAAAAGAAAATTAAAAAAGTATTACAATGAAAGAAATAGTCTCAATAACAATTCCTACATATAATTCTGAAAAAACACTAAAGAAAACTCTTGAATCTGTTAAAACTCAAACATATCCTAATATAGAGTTGATTTTAATTGATAGTAATAGCACAGACAAAACTTTAGAAATTGCAAAAGATTTTGGAGCTAAAGTTTACCAATATGAGGGAACTTTATTAGGGGCTAGAGAACTGGGTGCTAAAAAAGCAAAAGGAAAATACGTTTTGCTTGTTGATTCAGATCATATCTTGGAAAAAACAACTGTTGAAAGAGGTGTTGAATTATTAAAGAAATTTGATATGTTGTGGCTTTATGAAAGAAGTTGGAAACCAAAAAAATTACTTGAAAGATTATATGATGCAGACAGAGAATTAGTTCAAAAATATGCAAAGGATTTTATAAATCCAATTGGAGGAGTTATTCTTCCTAGATTTTACAAAAAAACTCTTTTAATTAAGGCTTTTTCAAATATTCCTAAAAAAATCCTTCCTTTATGTGTTGCTCATGATCACGCAATCATCTATCTTGAAGCTTATAGATTATCGAAGAATGTTGGTAAATTAAATAAAGCTATTTGGCACATGGAGCCTTGGAGTTGGGCTAATCTTTTTAAAAAAACATATAGATATGGTGTAACTACAAGAAAACTTATAGAAAATAATGTTTATCCTGAACTACTTCAATCTAAAAATAGAGGGAGAAAAATTAAATTTGAAGATCTTGGATTATCCTTAAAAAGTAATATTTTAAGATTAATAAGGGCCATACCTTATCTGTATGGATATTATACAGGAAAGAATAAAAAGATACCTGGATTGTAATTTTCTAGAAAAATGATACCTAAACAATCTAAAACAACCTATAAATTAAGAATTAAAATTAAAAAATTAATTTTAAAATTTCCTTTTTTATATAAATTAATCCATAAAACGATTAAGAAAATTAAAAAGATAGATCTTGATGAAGAAGGGGTTTCTGGAGAAGAGCTAAAATTCTTATTAGATCACATGGGAAAAGGAAGAATAGTTGTCGAAATAGGTGTTTTTGGAGGTCAAACTACGAGAAAAATAGCTGCAAATAATTTTGTTATCGGCATAGATCCTTTCTTAGGGGATTCAGAAACAGGTACTTTATTAGGAGAATATCCTGAAGATGTTTATCTAAAATTTATTACGAATACGCTTGGAAGAAATGTAGTCTTAGTTCCTTTGACTTCTGAGAAAGCTTTTAATTTTTGGAATAAAAATTTAAAGAAAAAGATCATAGATTCTATATTCATAGATGGTTTACATACCTATGAAGGCCTTAAAATTGATTTTCAATGGTGTAAATATTTAAAGAAAGATGGGATTTTAGCTTTTCATGACACTAATTTAAAAGAAGTTGATGAATTTCTTAAAGAAAATTTATTTTCAAATCCAATATATAAATATTTAGGAAGTAAACATTCTATAAAAATTTTTAAAAAAATAAAATGAAAAAACAACCAAAAGTAACCATACTTACTGCAACCTATAACTCAGACTTAAAACTCTTAAAGGAATGTCTAAATTCTCTCAAAAAAGAAACAGATTATAAGAATTACAAAGTTGTTGTTTCTGATAATGGGAGTACAAATGGAGTTCAAGATCTTATAAGAAAGGAATTTAAATGGGTTCATTTGATTGAAAACAATAAAAATTTGGGTTTTGGAGGGGGAAACAATATAGCAATTAAATATTCCCTTAAAAAATACAACCCAGATTATGTTTTTCTGTTAAATGATGATATGAAAATTACTAGAAAAGATTGGTTAAAGGAGCTTGTAAAAACAGCTGAATCTGATCCAAAAATTGGTGTTGTTGGAATAAATCCTGTTTATGAAGATGGAACACCCCAAAATCCAGGAGGGTATATAAAAGGACCACTTATAACCATAGATAAAGAGATTAAAGGAATGCAAGAGGTAGATCATACTACAGGTATATGTTTAATTAAAAGAAAAGTTATAAATAAAATAGGCTTAATTGATGAAGTGTTTTTCCCTTACCTCCTAGAAGAAACTGATTATTGCCTAAGGGCAAAAAAAGCAGGATTTAAGATTATCTCTAGGGGGGATATCAAGCTTCTTCATTACAAAGGCCAAACTATAGAAAAAGTGGATAAGGAATTAAAAAGAAATTTTATAAGACTCAAAAATGATCTAATTTTTTCCTTAATAAATATGAAATTGCATTATGCCTTCATAAGAATTTTCTTTTATTTGCCTTTAGTTATGTTTTTAAAGAAAAAAGATGAAAAAAAAGATGTTTCAATAAAGAATGCTAAATTTAGAGGCAATCTACTTAAAAATTTAGGTGTTTTAATCAAAGGATATTGGTTTATGCTAAGTCACCTAAAACTTATCTATAGAAAAAGATTAGAAAGAAAAAGAAATAGTAAAATTTGGTATTAAAATAGAAAAAATAAGCTAGTTCAACTACATAAATACTTAAAAATAAAAAATACAACATAAAATCTATGATAAACAAACTTGTAATTGCTCCACATGCTGATGATGAAGTTTTAGGTTGTGGAGGACTTTTAGATGAAAATTCTTTTGTATATTATTGTGGCATTGATGAAGACCATCTTTCTCCAGATCCAAAATATAGGATAGGGTTAGAGGCTAGGCTAAAAGAGATTGAAGCTGTTTCAAATCACTTGAAATTTTCTTGGAGAGTGAACGAGAAGTCAAAAGTTAATAAATACAAAAAAAGAGATTTTATTGGTATTTTTGAAGATTTGATTAATGAGTTTAAACCAGAATTCCTTTTTATGCCTCATAAAGGAAGTTACAATCAAGATCATAAAGAAATTTATGAAGCCTTACAAGTGTCTTTAAGGCCACACGATAAGAATTTTTTTGTGAAAAAAGTGTTACTTTATGAACAGCCTCATCTCTTGCTTTGGCCTAATGAAGTATTTACTCCAAATTATTTTGTTCCAATAGACCTTCAAAAAAAGATTAAAGGATATAATTTACATCTCTCTCAAGTAAGAAAAATGAGGTCTCAAGAATTACTAGAATCTATGGCAAGAATTAGGGGAGCTCAAGCAAATTGTGATTATGGTGAGGCATTTGAGATCCAAAGGTGGGTAGAATGAAATTTGCTTATTTTGGATATAGAAAATGGGCAGAAGAAATTCTCAGAAAATTAGAATTAACAGATCTTGGTGTTGACGCGTTCACAATTCCACAAACAGAGTATTCTAGCCTAAATTTTAGAGAAAAAAAGATTGGTGTTTTTAATCCAAAAGAAGTGGGTTCTTTAGATTTAGAACCTTATGAAGCACTGCTTTTTTATGGATGGTCTTGGATGATTCCAGAAGACATTGTTAAAGAAAAAGATTGTGTTTGTTTGCATCCATCTCCATTACCTAAATATAGGGGGGGTTCTCCTCTACAACACCAAATAATAAATGGGGAAGATAAAAGTGCTGTGACTTTGTTTAAAATGGGGGAAAAATTAGATGATGGACCCATATATTATCAAAAACCATTTTCATTAGAAGGAAGGTTATCAGATGTTTTTGATAGGATTGTAGATGTTGGTTCTTCGATGACAATTAATTTATTAGATAATTTTGAAAATAATAATATAGAAACATATCAACAAAATGAAGCAGAGTCAACAACATACAAAAGAAGAAGAAAATCAGAGAGTGAATTGACTTCTGAAATGTTAAAGAATATGGGCTCTCGGCAAATACATGATTTTATTAGGGCTCTGCAAGATCCTTATCCAAATGCTTATATTGTGGGTAAAGACAATAGGAAAATCTACCTTACTGATTCTAAATTAGAAGAATAAAATTAAAACCCATACTGAAAATATAAATCTTGATGAGAAACCATCCATTTTTTTAATTCGATTAATTGTAGTCTTAAAGATTCTTCGCAAATCATATCTGGATTTTTATTTGTCTTGTCGACTGTTTCGGTTTCCTTTCTATTTAATATTATCACTTTTTTGAATATCTCTTTTAGATCATTTAATAATTCAAATTTATTTACTTTTTGCTTTGTTCTTAGATCTAAAGTGTTATTTAATTCAGAGTGTTCTTCTAAAATAAGTTTTATTCTTTTAGCTAATTCTAAGGTGGTAATTCCATCCCAATAATGATTTACAAAACCATTTACTTCTTCTTTCTGATTCATAAACCAATGAAATAGTCCAGAACCACTAGTTTTTAACTCAGGCCCAATTATGCTTGTCCTAATAGTTAAATGGTTGGGATAATTTAATTCTCCAGCTCTTTTGCTTCTTCCATAAACATCTAAATCCTTCCAACAATCAGTGCTTAAATGAATTACTTTTATTTTAAGGGACGTGCATAATTTTGCTAGCTCGTGGGGGAACAAAGAATTAATTTTTATTGCTAATGTTGGATTTTTTTCTGATTGTGATTTTAATATTCCAATAAAATTGATGACATAATCTATTTGTTTTTCAGAATTAAGATTAATTAACTTTTCTTTCCAGCTTCCATTATCTTCTATTTCAAAATCACCTCTATCAAAAGAGATAATCTCCCAATTAGTATTTTCTTTTAAAAATTTTGAAGTGATATGCCCTGCCATTCCTTTTGCGCCAAGTATTAAAATTCTCTTCATGATCTTTGTTCTTCTTGCCAACCTTCGCTTTTAAAAACGTCTTTTAATTCCTTTTCTGACAAATTATGGCCATAATATTTATTTTTGTTTGCTTCTTCTTTTGAAAGCCAACCTTCTTTATTCAAAATGTTTTTAATCTCCTCTTTAATTAACAAACGTGTGTTTTTTGAATTAAATTCATCTAAATGTATTTTATTATGCATTTTATAATGTTCTTCAATCTTAGGAAGTGTTATCTGAGGCAAGATTATGAAATAATCTCCTGATTCAACACACCTCGGAGACTCATATCTTGAGACAAGAACCTCATATAATTTTTCTCCTGGCCTAATTCCTATTTTCCTTATTCTAGTAGTTTCATTCCCTAATTCTTCAATCATAGCATGGGCTATATCAATTATGTTTGCGGAAGGCATCTTCATCACAAAAACTTCTCCCCCCACAGAATCTTCTGTAGCTTTAAAGATTAAACGTATTGCATCTGGTAAAGAAAGAAAAAATCTTGACATATTCTCATCAGTTATAGTTACTTCATTATTTTTTAGAATCTGGTTTTTAAAAAGAGGTATTACACTTCCATTTGTTCCTATAACATTTCCTCCCCTAATACAAACAAAAGCTGTGCTATTTCCTGACTCGACATTTGCAGCAGTAATTAATTTTTCCCCGCAAGCTTTAGAAACCCCATATAAGTTAAAAGGGTCTACTGCTTTATCTGTAGAAATATCTACAACCTTTTTTACTTGATTCTCAATTGCACACTCAATTACATTTCTTGTTCCTACAATATTAGTTAAAACAGACTCCCAAGGATTTTCCTCACAAACAGGTACGTGTTTTAAAGCTGCTAAATGGAACACATAATCAACATTTCGCATAATAATTAATAATCTGTTCTTATCTCTTACATCTCCGATAAAATATTTAACATTTTTATGTTCAGAGAATTTAAATTTCATTTGAACTTGTTTATGTTCTCCCCTACTATAAATTCTTATTTCTTTTGGGTTGTATTTTTCAAGAATCTGTTTAGTGAGTTCATTTCCCCAAGACCCTGTTCCTCCTGTAATTAAAATTGTCTTGTTATTTAACATGTTTCGGGGAAGAATATTTCCTTTATTAAATTAATGCTTGTGTGTCATCTAGACTATTTCTCTTTTCTGTATAGAAATCTTTATAAGAAAGGTGTATATTGAAGAATTAAATATGAATAAAAAAATATGTTTTATTAGTAACGATCCGGCTTTTTTAGGTGGAGTCAGCCTCTATACTAAGCACCTAGTAGATATTCTCAAATCTAAAAATAAAGATCTTGAAATAACTTGGATCTATAGAGGAAAAGAAAACAAAAATTTTAATAAAGAGGGTGTTAATTATATTGAACTTAAGGTTCAGGAAATCCCTTTTTTAGAGGAAATCTTTTTTAATAAAAAAATTAAAAGATTCTTGGAAAAGAATTACTTTGATATAATTAATTCCCATGCATTAGGGGGTTATTGGATGAAATCTTATAAAAAGAAAAAAGGACAAAGAATAACACATACCTATCATGGATCGACATATTACTTTTATAAAAATCACTTAGGGAGACGTAATTTTCTAAAGAAATTGCTTGCTTTTTTTCTCTTATTATATGGTTTTGTGATTGAAAAACCAGCTATAAAAAAAGCAGATAAAATTATTTGTGTTTCTGAAAAAGTGAAGAAACAAATAGAGAAATTATATGGAAAAAAAGAAAATATTGCTGTTATAAGAACAGGTGTTGATTTAAAAAAATTTAAAAAAAGAAATAAAGAACAAACAAGAAAAAAGTTTGGATTAAATCGCAATAAAATTTATGGGTTGTATGTGGGAAAAGGAGGTTTTTGGACAAAAGGACTTGATAGAGTAATTAAAATTTCAAAAGAAATTCATAACATAAATAAGGATTATCTATTAATTGTGGCAGGAGCCGATTATCAAAAAACAAAACATCTCCTAAATGAAAAATTTATTATTTATATGGATGAAGTTAAGAGAGAGCAGGTGCCTTATTATTATAACATGTCTGATATCTTTTTTTGTTTGTCAAGATATGAGGGGGGTGCACCAACACTTGTAGTTTCTGAAGGAATGGCATCAGAATGTTTAGTTGTTTGTTCAAAAGATTCTGAGCAAGAAATAATTAATAATGGGAAAAATGGAGTAATAATTTCCTCTTTTGAGGATGAAAGTGCAAAAAAGATAATTTCCATACTACAAAACAAGAAAAAATTAAATAAAATAAAAAGAGAATCACTAAAAACCATTAAAAAATATTCCCTTGAAAATTGGGGAAAAGAAATAGTTAAAGAATTGTGTGCTCCTTATTACTTAAAAGGGGGATAAATCCTATTAAAATGAAAAAACAGCCAAAAGTAGCAATAATAATAGTTAGTTGGAATAAAAAAGAAATTATAAATGATTGTCTCAAATCCTTAGCAAAGTTTACAGATTACAAAAATTGTAAAGTAATTGTTTCTGATAATGGAAGTACTGATGGGGGTGTTGAATTAATAAAAAAGAAATATAAGTGGGTTGATTTATTAGAAAATGGTAAAAATCTAGGTTTTGGATTAGGAAATAATGTTGCACTTGATTATTCTATAAAAAAATATAATCCAGATTATTTCTTATTATTAAATAATGATACAATTATAATAAAAAAGGATTGGTTGAAAAAATTGGTTGAGACAGCAGAGTCTGATTCAAAAATAGGTTTAGTGAATGGGAAATTAATCTTTTCTGATAGGAGATTACAGTTTTTTGTGATTAAAGGTAAGAATTATTATTTGGATGAAAATGAAACTGTTAAAATCAATAAAAATGATGAAAAAGAATTAAATAAAATTCAGGAAATAAAAATGGCTAATGCGGCATGCGTATTAGTCAAAAAAGAAGTTATAGAAAAAATTGGAATTTTCGACAAATTTGTTCCTTATTATGGAGAAGAGACTGATTATTGTAATAGGGCTATAAAAAATGGTTTTAAAATTGTGTATGATCCAAGATCGATTGTAATTCATCTAAAAGCCCAGACAATAGATGCCAGAAAAGTCACAAAAGATTGGTATATTATGAAAAAACAATCTATAAAAGTGGCATTGCTAAATTACCCTGTTCGGGAGATCTTATATTGGGGATTAGTACATTTTTCTGCTATTTTTGTGAGTAAAAGAGACAAAAAGATTTCATTTAATTGGGATTTTTCAAAAAGATTCTTATTACTGATAAAGGCGTATCTAGAAACTCTCCCATATATCCCTGAATATTTATACAAAAGGAAACACAGGGATGAAAAAATATGGTGGTTGGGGTAGAAAATGGTAATTATTATAAGAAAAATTAATTTTTAATAAATTTAGAGTATCTTTTTTTGTTTTTTCTTATTTCTTCTGGAAAAGATTTATCTATTTTAACATATCTAATTTTATTATTCCCATTAAAGAGGTCTTTTCCTTCTTTTATTTTCTTTTTTATACTCATTAAATCTTTAAACTTAGGTTGATCATTTTCAGTATGCGAAATACTCTCTATTTTATTTACTATACTTTTTGGACTTCCAAGATATGAAAAATGCCAACCCCCTTCCGAAATATTCCCCATACCTTTTTTCAATCCAATAAAAAGTCTCAAACGAAGATTTCTTAATCTTCTAAACCTTTCTGCTTTTAAATTAAAAAATCTTTTAAAATTCCTATAAGTACATGCTTTTGTTCCTGGCCAAAGGTCTTTTACAAATCCATTTAAATAATAATAAAACATTTTTTGACTAAATGTGGCCATAATTTCTCTTTCTAATATTCTTTTCATTAAACCTAATTTCTTTGGATTGGGAATTTCGTCTAAATCTGAAACTAAAATTATGTCTTCTGCTTTACAATTTTTTAATCCTTTTTTAATTTGATTTCTTTGGAATATTTCTGGTCTAAACCTTCCAATTCCTAATAAAGAATTTACCTTCCAACTTTTAAAAAGAATTTTCCCAGGTTTAGGCATATCCTCTACAATTATGTGGATAATTTTCTTATCCCATTTTTTAAACCTTTTTTTATTTTCTTTAAAATATAGATTTTTTGGTTTTCCAGAATGGGTTTTTGTTGCTTCTACTATCACAAAATAATCTACATAGGGGTCTAAAATTCTTAATCGAATTTCCAAAAGATCTAATTCATTATAAAATATGAAGCAATCATATATTTTCATTGCAATTCAAACTTCTTTTGATATAAATATCTTTTTATACTGTTAATAGTGATAAACGCTTTTCACTCGCGGCCTCCTATGTTCTTTCTTATCACAATCTTTAAAAAAGAAAAAAAGCTTTAAAAAAGATGAAGATTAAACAAAAAATAAATAATTTCTTAGGTAGAAATCTTAGAATAGAGGTAATAGGAACAAAAAGAGAAGCTGTTAAATTTGCAAAAGAGTATTTTAAGGATAAAAAGATAATTGCTGCAGAAATAGGTGTTTTCTTTGGAGAAAATGCAAGAGATATTAATAAAAACTTGAATATCCTGAAATTTTATTTGATTGATCCTTATGAAAAATATGAAGCTTATAGAAATGATGGATCATATCCTCTTTTAGAAAAGGCTAGGAAAAATGCACACAAAATAAATCCTTTTAGAAACAATATTTGGATTGAGGAATTTTCAGATAAAGCAATAGATAAAATTAACGAAGAAATAGATTTCATCTATATTGATGGAAATCATGAATATGATTATGTAAAAAAAGATATAGAACTTTATTGGAAAAAATTAAAAAAAGATGGGGTAATTGGAGGACATGATATGCAATACTTAGGAGTTAGTAAGGCTGTTCTTGAATTTGCTAATAAAAAGGGTTTAAATGTCTATTTTAGAGAAAGGAGGGATTGGTGGATGGTAAAGGAAAAATGAGATATACTTTTATTTCTGGAAGCCCAGGGGGATTTTCTAATAGGATAAAGACCTTAGTATCTGTGCAAAGATTAGCAGAAAAATTCAATGTGAATTATTTGGTTTATTGGCCAAGGAATTGGGCATGTAATGCTAATTTTCCTGATTTGTTTGATACAAAAATTAATGAAATAGATGGAAAAGAATTAAAAGGAATAATCAACTCTAAGAATTTTAAAAGATATTTTGATAATGAAAATCTCTTCAAAAAAAGTAAAAAACGATGGATTTTTTTCTCTGGTTGGAGATTAATTCTTTTGGAAAAAGAATTAAAAATAAATTTTTCAAGAAATCCTTTATTTAAAGACAGAAGGAATCTTGACTATGAATTTGAAAAGATTCCTTTAAAAATACAGGAAGAATTTAAAAAATATTTTAAAAAACTTAAACCTTCTTCAAAAATTCAAGAGGAAATTAATCTTTTTTCTAAAAAATATGATCTAAATGAGTTTGTTGGAATACATATAAGGCGGGGGGATTTTTTAGAGTCTGCGAAAGTTTCTACAGATGATAAATTTATCAAAAGAATAGGAGAAATCTTACATAAAAATAAAAACCAAAAATTCTTTTTATCCACAGATTCAAAAGAAGTAGAAACCAAATTAAAAAGAATCTTTGGAAACAAAATTGTTTCATTTAAGAAGCCTGAATTTAAAAGAGATGATGAAAAATTTGTTCAAGAAGGGATTATTGATCTTTTTTTGCTCTCAAAAACAAAGCATCTTTTAGGAAGTTATCTAAGCAGTTTTACGGAAATATCTTGGTGGATAGGGGGGTGTGAATCAAAAGTAGAGATAA
>SDBV01009919.1_pt1 | contig 12563 bp, 10 predicted proteins | sample 2277081 | NCBI WGS metagenome assembly SDBV01 (sample SAMN10402039, study PRJNA504765) | marine sediment metagenome | isolation source: marine sediment core GS10_PC15, 223 cmbsf | place: Arctic Ocean: Southern Knipovich Ridge | collected 2010 | reverse complement strand
AACAGCTACACGTGGGAGGGCTATAAGGCCTTAATGCGGCATTTTGTGCTACCCAAACCGAAAATTGTTCATACTAATGTATAAATTGTGCTACTGAAAGCGAAACGTAATATCAGAGGAACCGAGTACGGGAATTCTGTACGCTCGGTTCTGCGAGGGGATAGGTGGAGTAATCCGCTATTCTATCTCAATTCTACTTTCGACAAAATTTAAAACCATGAGAAATCTTCGTATTTTATTCCTACTGCTGTTATTTATTGGTCCATCGTGTAAAACCCTGATGACCTATACGAACGTTCTAAAATGTGATTTTAGAATGAAAACACTTACAAACACAAAATTGGCAGGAATCAGTATTCAAAATTTGAAAAGCTTTTCAGATTTAAACTTTCTAAATGCCGGAAGTCTTACAAAAGCATATTTGAGCGGTAACATACCTCTGAGTTTTCAGCTGAATATCGAGGGAAAAAATCCGAATACTACGGCAGCTAAAATAGCGAAATTCGACTGGATTCTTCTGATTGATAATGTGCAAATGGTCAGTGGTACGAATCAACAAGAATATCAAATACCGGCAAATGGGGGGACTCAACTTATTCCATTAAATATATCAGTGAACCTGTTGGAAGTGATTAATAATGAATCAAAAAGCGCTTTGCTCAATTTTGCGTTTAACCTGGCCGACGCCGGAAATAAACCTACTCGTGTAGCTATAAAAATAAAGCCTACAATTTATGTGGGCAGCATCCCGATTACCTATCCTGGCTTTATTGATCTTGGAACTGAATTTGGTGGATAGCACTAAATAATTATAAGTCCTGTTCTAATTCATGATAATAATTCAGAAGCATTGCCAGTTCTTCCTCATCACTTGAAGAAATTTTTTCCTTTTTCGCAAAAGCTGATAATTCTGATTGGTGTTTGCCAAGCGATTTTATCAGCTTTTTTACAGAAACTATTTTTTCAATCTCATTTTGGTTTTTCATCAGATAATGCTTGTCGTGCCCACGTTCAAACCGAGCTGGTTTTGGATCTACATATGGCTTCGCCTCTTCTTTTTGTAAAAAATCAACTTTCATTTTAGTAAGAACGGTAGGGAGCCGGTCATTCCACATTTGGACAAATCCTGAAACGGGACCTTTCTTATCCTTCTTTATATACACAAAAATCTGATCTCCAATTACGACTTTGTCAATACTATTTGGATCAGCAAAAGCCATTATAGTATTTTTTTCTTTATACTCGATTTCGTCATTGTGCAGGTTATATCGTAGTGGAAGTTGAGAGATTTTATATTTTTCATCGTAATACACTTCGCCAAGCTGAAATGCTTCATTTAAATATGGAGATCCTTGAATTTCAACGGAAGAAGGATTAATTGTCTTATTCCAATTAAGACGCCCCACCAGGTTTCTGATTTCGCTCGCTACATACGTGTCCTGAGCAAAAAGTGAAATTGGCGCCAGGCAAAGCAGGACAAAAACAGAAAAAATGGCCTTTCTCATCATTATATATTAAGTTTTGAAAAAATTATTTAATTAACAGCAAGAGGCAATTTCAACTAATCACATCAGTAATAAAATCATATTTAAATAAAATTTGCTTTTTTGAAACTCTTTTAGAAAATCAAAGTTTAGTTTTATGTAAGAAAATCATTTTCATATGGTTGCATTAAAAATCCTTATAGCCAATTTGTCACTATTTCTGTTTTATCTCGCAGAAAATGAATGGGAACTTAGTCTCGAAAAAGATAATATCAGTGTTTTCACAAGAGAGGTAGAATTTTCAAATTTTGATGAGTTTTTAGCTGAGGCTAAAATGACAGGAACAATTGAAGATTTCAAAAAAATTATTACAGACATTGAAAATTATTCCGATTGGGTGCCTGACTGTAAGTCAATCGAAATACTTGAAACACCCAATCCGAGCAATATCACCTATCATATGAAATTGAAGGTGCCGTTTCCTTTTACTAAGAGGGATATTGTGCAACAAATCATATTAAATGAATCTGAAAATACGCTGGAGGTTTTAATACATAACCATCCCAATAAAGTTAAGAAAGATAAAAAATATGTGAGGATGCAAAAGGCCTATGGAAAGTGGACTATTCAGGAAGTTTCTAAAAAGGAAATTTCTGTCAGATTCCAATATTTTGCTGATCCCGGGGGAGATATTCCCGCCTGGTTGGTCAATTCTTTCATTGTTAAAAATCCTCACAAATCGCTTGTAAATATGCGTAAATTGATGGAGGAATAGGTGCGTCAAGCTTGATATCTAAATAACCTCAAGATTTTCAGGAATCGAATAATGAAGTTTTTCCATAGCGAATCCCCATTCTGTCATAAGTAAGTCCAGCTCTTCTCTTGTAATTTTGTATGTGTTTTTCTTGTAGGTTTTTTGTGCCTCAATATATTTTGTAAAGTATGGCATGGCAGTATCCCATGAGTTCATCCCTAATTTTTCATACATATCTTTAAGATAGGCCAGGTTGTTCTGGTCAAAATCTTCAAATTTGATTTCATGCAATTGGCCTTCGGGGATTAGATTTTTTGTTTCAAAATAATCACCCATCAGATTTTTGTAATTATTAATTACCGTACTGATGATGTATTCATTGTCATATTCTTCGAGGCTTGTAGAGACCAAAAGCGATTCAAAAAATTTCACTGTAGAAAGATAGGTGACTACAGGGTTTCTATAAATATGAATAAATTTTGCCTCGGGATACATTTCCAGGAGCTGTTTGATCCTGCCCGTATTAACTGGATTTTTTAATACCAATTGATCTTTCTTGAGGTTAAGGGCAGCCTTCACCAGCAGCTCATGATATTTTTTTTCGAACCTGTTTTTTTCGTTAGCTGAAATTCCACTGAACCGAACGTATTTTTCATATAACCAGTCATTGATGGATGGGAAATATAAAAAATGATAAAAGGAACTGTGTGTCATATTGCTGAGTGCATACTCCTCTTCCTGGGGGAAATTTGCGGATAGCCGCACATTGTCTGACGGGCGCTTTTCAGGCATATTCAGATTCATAAAAGTTTTAAATAGCCACTTGCTTTTCAGGTTATATGGAAAAACCGCCTGGTATGTAGAGGAAAAACCATTTTCTGGATCCCTACAAAGCAGGTTGTGCAAGTGAGTTGTGCCACTTCTCCAATGTCCGATTATAAAAATAGGAGGAGTTTTAAATTTATATTTTCTCACCCTATTTCTATAATAGAAATATTCATAGATCTGAAATGGTGTTGATATCAAAATAATTAAAAGAGTCAGCGCAAGTTTTGGAATAAATCTATAGGCTACTTTTCCCAAAGCTAATACGCGGAAAAAATTGGGTAAAGTACTTCCTGCCAATGGCGATATGGGTTGGATTTTAAAGTCGGTTTCTCGTTTGCTCAAATCAAGTGGTGGTTTAAATTAGGTTAAAAACAATTGTCTCTTTTTATAATTTGTTACTTTTACAATATTCCTACTTATAATTAGAATGTCAAATATTGAGGGTATTAAATACAGCTTTATAACAGATCGAACAATTGTTTTGTTGGCATATTTGTTGGCAATTTTTGGAGCATGGGTTTCTATTCTGTTTTTCCCGGACCATAATCTTTGGATAAAAATCGCAATTGGGGATTTTGTCGGCACGATCATCATATTTATTTCAAGTGTTCTTTTGCGCAATTCAAGCATGTATGATCCATATTGGAGTATTACTCCAATTATAATCTTGTCTTACTTGCTGCTCGTCTATGGTATCCCGGCCAATTATTTACGCATTATACTTACTGCCATTATTGTTGTTTGGTGGGGGACTCGATTGACCGCAAACTGGCTCAGAACCTGGCCGGGCTTGAATCATGAAGATTGGAGATATAGAAAATTGGCAAACGATACGGGGCCATTTTATTGGGCAGTCAGCTTTTTAGGAATTCATCTTTTTCCAACAACAGTAGTTTTTCTTGGCTGTTTGCCGCTAATCCCAATCATGTTTTCAGATGCGCCCGTGATGTGGGCTGATTTCCTTGGATTCTTCATAGCAATAATTGCAATAGAAATAGAAAGAAGGTCTGATATTCAGTTACGGAATTTTAAAAAGGAAAATAGTGCGACAGGTAAAAAAGTGTGCGATGTTGGTTTTTGGAAATATTCGCGACATCCAAATTATTTTGGAGAAATCACCTTTTGGGGAGCGATATTTATAATCGCTTATGGCTTGAATCCGGTAGAAAATTTATATTATGGAATTGGCTTTTTTAGTATGCTAGTGTTGTTTGTATTCATCAGTATACCGATGATGGAGAAAAGGCAAATTCAAAAGGAAGGTTATAGGGAATATCGTAAAAAGGTTTCTATGTTGGTACCTTGGTTTCGAAAAAAGTAGTTTGAAAAATCGCAGATGTTATCAAGAGTAATTAAAGGTATTTGTTTGTCAATAATTTATTTTATTTCAACTTCTGTTGTAGCACAAGAGCGTTTTGACTTGTCCGATTGCCTGGAATATGCCTTGATCAATAGCCCAAAATTAAAAGCTGAAAAATTTGCACAGAAAAAAGAAACACTAATTCTGTCTGAGCAAAAAAGTGATTTTCTTCCTCAGGCCGATGCTTTCCTGAGTTATCATAATTATTTCAATGATTTGCCCACCTATATTTTTCCACAAGGTGAAGGGACTAATTTAGCTGGAATTCCTTTAACAGATCCTTATCCAGTGCAACTGGGATTACCCCATAATTTGAATGCAGGATTCGAAATTAGTCAAACCTTGTTCGATATGAAACTATTTGGAAACGGTGAGCTAACTCAGCATTTTCAGTCTTTTCAGGAAATTAAATTAAATATTGTTGAGGAAGAAATGCTCTATAATGTAGCGTCTCTATTTTACCAAATTGCTGCAAATGAGGAAAAGGGAACTTTTCTGAATTTGAATCTGGAACGCCTGGAAAAGATGCAATCCATCATCAGGCTGCAGGTCGATCAGGGTTTTGTCAGGCAAACCGATTATGATAAATTGCTTGTAAAAACATCAAATCTAAAATCTAAAAAGAACAAACTAAATGCTGGTATCAGCCGGCAGCTAAGTTATCTGAAACTGATGATGGGCATGTCGCAGGAAGAAGCTTTTGAAATTGAATATATTGGAACCGAAGGATCGAACAATGAGGTTCTTTCCTTACAACAAGGGGATAATCTTCAAGAACAAATGCTGGAAGAACAGCGTGAATTGGCGAAAATGAATGCCAAAAAAATCAATGCAGATTATTATCCCAAACTCCAGGCTTATGCAGCATTTCTTTTCCAGGCACAGCGTGAGCAGTTCAATTTTTTTGAATCAAACCAGGCTTGGTACAACATTCATCAGTGGGGCGTGAAGCTGACGGTTCCCATCATGAGAGGATTGGAGAAAAAGACAAAAAAGGAGCTTTCTGAAATTGTTGATGCTCAGCTTGCTTTTGGATTGGAACAGAAAAAAGAACAAAGTAATTTGGCGTATCAAAATGCACTGGCAGAGCTGGAGGCGGCAAGAGCAGAGCTGGGGTCACAGTTGGAAAATGTGGAATTAGCGGAAAGGCTTTTCGCTCAATCGGAATTGAGCCATGAACAAGGCACGATGTTACTTATGGAACTATTAGATTCTGAAGCAACGTTAAGAGAATCAAAAATGATTTATGCCACAGCGCTTCTGGATACCAAGCTTGCTGAGCTGAAAATATTGAAATCGTCCGGGAATTTGAAGGAATTGGTAAACCAATAAGAAACAGGCCATGCCTGGGATAATTATGGAGACGCAATGGAGCTAGAAGATATTTTTCTAATGGGAGGTGTTTCTGTAAAATTTAAAAACAAGAAACAGGCCATGCCTGGGATAATTATGGAGACGCAATGGAGCTAGAAGATATTTTTCTAATGGGAGGTGTTTCTGTATTATTTAAAAACAAGAAACAGGCCGTGCCTGGGATAATTATGGTGAAACATTGGAGCATGTTTATATTTTATAAATGCTGTGTTTCAACAAATTTTAAACAGATGAACCATGTATGTTAGGGAATTAATAAGCTGGAGAATGATTAAATATTTCTTTGCGTCTTAGCGCCTTAGCGTGAAATTTTTAAACAGATGAAAAAAATACTGCCTTATATTATTACGATCTGTCTTATCGCCATTGTCATCCTGATGTTACTCAGGAACAAAAAGGAGATTGCTTATGCAGAGCAGAAAGTAGAGGCCTATCCTGTAAAGGTGGAGGAAGTCAAGTTGGGAACACTCGATACCAAACTTGAGGTAGCCGGGATATTGATCCCGGTTCAGGAATTGATGCTGATGGCAGAAACCCAGGGAAGGGTCATTAAGATAAATAAAAAACAAGGAGATTGGGTGAACAAAGGAGAAATCATTGCCAGGGTAAATGATGAGCTGATGCGAGCCGAACTCATGGTGACCGAGGCAAATTATAAAAAAGCCCAAAAAGATCTGGAACGGGCTAAGACTTTAAATGACGGCGGGGCAATAACACAGCAGCAACTTGAAGGCCTTCAATTGAATGAAAAAGCCGCTCAAGCTAAGTACATCGTATCCAAAAAACGGGTTTCCGATACAGCCATCAAAGCGCCTATTTCAGGATACATCAACAAGCTATTTTTAAAAGAAGGGGGAATGATTGGAGCTGGTGTACCAGCGTGTGAGTTGGTCAATATACGTTCCTTGAAAATGTCTGTGAAGGCCGATGAATTTGATGTGATTAAAATATCAAAGGGACAGGCCGTTGATGTTGAGGCGGAATCTTTGAATGGTGAAATATTATTGGGCGAAGTGACCAGTATTGGCACTAAGGCAGATTATGCCCTGCAATATGGAATTGAGTTGCTGATTTCAGAAAATCCTGGTGAAAGACTAAAAGCCGGAATGGTAGCAACGGCTATATTTAATTTCGCGGATAAGGTTCAGGGGCCGGTCATTCCAAGAAACGCGTTGGTCGGTAGTGTCAAAGACCCAAAAGTATATGTGGTGGTAGGTACTAAGGCTGTTTTGCGAAAGATTATTATTGCTGAATCAAACGAAGGATCTCTAAAAATTTCCGAAGGTTTATCTGAAGGGGACAGGCTAATTTCTGCTGGTCAGTTTAATCTGAGAGATCAAATGGAAGTGAAGATTATTGAGGAATAAAGAAAAGTCAGGTAGCATATGAATCTCACAAAATTATCCATCGAAAAGCCAAAGTTGGCGGTAGTGCTGTTTTCATTGGTGATATTTTTGGGGATCACCAGTTATTTTTATTTGTCCTACGAATTGGTGCCTAAATTCAATCCACCGGTACTGACTGTCACTACAATTTATCCGGGGGCATCACCCACCGAGGTGGAAAGTAAAATTTCCATTAAAATAGAGGATGCACTCTCGTCAATGGAATACATCGATGAAATTGGCACCTATTCGTATGAGAATTTCTCGCTGATCCGTTTGATGATGAAACCTGAGGCTGATATTGATAAAACCCTACAGGCGGCCCAACGGAAGCTTCAAGTTGTACTACCTGAATTGCCATCAGGAGCTCAAAGACCAACGCTGAGTAAATTTGATTTTGATGATCTCCCTATATTAAGACTTGCAGTATTTTCAAACCTTTCCGACATGGAAATGAGCCGCTTTGCCGGCGATCAAATCCAGCCGGCATTATCACAGGTACCTGGTGTAGCAGAGGTAAGGATATTGGGAGAGACCATAAGGGAAATAACCATTCAGGTTGATCCGAAAAAACTTGAAGCTCATCATTCTTCCATTTTGCAGGTAGTTCAGGCTATTAGGATGGCCAACCTCGAAGTCCCTGCAGGAAAGATAGCCGGAGATAAATCCCAGACCTTTATCCGCCTGGCTGGAAGATTCGAAAATCTTGATGAACTGAAGCAAATCGTGATCAATGAAAATACGCAATATGGTTTTAAAGTAAGATTAAAACATGTTGCAGAGATTGTTGATGGAGCGAAGGAGCTAAAAGTGATCAGCAGAATCAACGGGGAAAATGCACTTGGGTTGGATATTAAAAAGCAAAGTGATGCCAATGCAGTGGATATGAGTATACTGGTTCGGGCCAGATTGAATGAGCTGGTAGCGGAGAATGAGGATATAGAATTTCGATATGAAATAGCCTCTGACACTTCAGAATTTACCGTGAAGGCTGCCAATGCTGTTATGGAAGATTTGGGTCTCGCCGTGATTTTGGTATCATTGATTATGTTACTTTTTTTACACAGCTTGCGCAACTCCTTGATTGTCCTCATTTCCATACCAACATCCATTATTTCCACCTTTGTGGTCATGTACCTCCTGGGCTATTCCTTAAATTTATTATCTCTTCTTGGGCTTTCATTAGCCATCGGAATATTGGTGGATGATTCCATTGTGGTGATAGAAAATATTTATAGGCACATCGAAATGGGGAAGGACAAAGTCCGCTCAGCATATGAAGGTAGAATGGAGATTGGATTTACCGCCATTTCCATTACACTGGTGGACGTGGTAGTTTTTCTCCCGATTATTTTTTCCAGCGGACTTGTTGCAGATCTGCTCAGGCAGTTTTCCGTGGTCATCGTGGCATCCACGTTGATGAGTTTATTTGTTTCCTTCACCCTGGTTCCACTCCTGGCCTCACGGTTTGCGAAGTTGGAAAACCTTAAAGAGCGTGGTTTTTTTGGCAACTTTTTAACTGGCTTTGAATCCATGATCAATGCCCTGATCGATTTTATTGTAGGCTTATTGAAATGGGCATTTGATCATAAAATCGCCACACTCTCTTTGGCTTTTGTACTTTTTCTCAGTTCGCTGGGATTGATTTTTACAGGATACATCGGGATTGAATTTGTGAAATCAGGTGACCGATCTGAAATCATGGTTGAGTTGGAATTACCAAAAAATGCAACGATCCACGAAACCAATCGACTCACTTCGCAAGTAGAGCAATACTTGTTGGGCATTCCTGATGTGCTGAGCGTATTTACCAATATCGGGATTACCAGTAGCGGAAAGGTCGAATTCAATACGTCAAATCTGGCTGAGTTGAGTATAAAACTAATCGATAAAACGAAGCGGGATTATTCTACTGCATTTATGGCCAGAAAGATCAAATTAGATCTGGAAAGCGCCATTCCTGACATAAGGGTAAATCCGGTGGAAATCAATATCATCGGCTTACGCGACGATGATGCCGTTCAGGTTACTTTTTTAGGAGAATCCCTTGATGACCTTACCGCAGTTTCAGAAAAGGTTTATAATATATTGGATAATATTCCCGGAGTAATTGAAATTAAAAATAGCCTGGCACAACGTAGCACAGAATTGAATGTGGAGATAGATCGCACAAAAATGGACTTACTTGGCATTGATCTCCCCCAGGTAGCAGGAACCATCAGAACTGCCTTCAACGGCAATCAGGATGCGAAATTTGAAGATCAGGGCGAAGAGTATGATATCAATATTATTTTGGATGCATTTAATCGACAACGGATAAGTGATATTGAAAAACTGACCGTAATGAATAAAAAGGGTCAAACCATTCCCTTCAAACAATTTGTGGAGATTGTTGAAAAACCGGGTCCTGCCTTACTCGAAAGAACGAATCGGGCGAAATCAGTTACGCTCAAATCGCAGGTGATTGGCCGCCCGGCCGGCTCAATTGGCAGTGATTTGCAACTTGCCTTAAACGAAACTGAACTCCCTGAAAATGTGAGCTATTTCTTCGGCGGACAAACCAAACGAACCATGGAGGGAGTGATGACGATGACCACAGCATTTGCCATTTCCATCATTTTGGTGTATCTGATTTTAGTGGCTTTGTACGATTCGTATTACTATCCTTTTGTAGTGCTGTTTTCCATTCCCTTAGCAATCATTGGGGCTTTGCTCGCACTGGCTTTGGCAAAGCAATCGCTAAGTATATTTTCCATTCTTGGATTGATTATGCTGGTAGGGCTGGTTGGAAAGAATGCCATTTTAGTAGTTGACTTCACCAATAACCTCAGGGACAAAGGTTTTGAATTGAAGGAAGCCTTGATCGAAGCAACCAAGTTACGCTTTCGACCCATACTTATGACTAACATCACCATGGTCATTGGATTGATGCCAATTGCTCTGGCTCAAGGCGCAGGGTCAGAATGGAAAAACGGATTGGCCTGGGCGTTGATCGGTGGTCTGAGCAGTTCTATGTTTTTAACCCTGATCATTGTCCCGGTCATCTATTATCTGGTGGAAAAAGGCCTTCAGAAAATGGGAATGAAATGGGGGAAGAAGGTGAAGGTGCAGAGCGAATAAACTCCACTGGCGATCTTTTTTTTCAACCCGTACTGATTTCAATGCTAAGACATCAACGCTTCTGCACCCTCTTAGATACATGCCAATGAATTGGATAATTTCAGGGAAAAATGGATAGGGAATGATATTAGGGCGAAGTTATAAACTACGCCGAGTGGAGGGATAAATAATTTTTAGAATTAAGCCACAACAAATTGCTGTACAATTATTTCTGGATATTGTTGCCAAACTTTTCCGTCAATCTCTTTCCCATTTAACTTTTTATTTCTCTTTACTTTATCTGCTCCCCAAGTTCCCCATTGTTTAAAGAAAAATGCAATATCCTTTTCTTCGCATTGACGCTTTATATTTACAACCCATTTTTTTTCCATTGGTCTTGCTTTATTTCCACTTTCACCACCTACAATTACCCAATCAATATTTTCTAAATTCATTTTGCCCAAATCTTCGAGTAATGGCTCAACAGATAGAAATAATACGCTTGCTTGCAGTTGTCTTAATTTATCAATTCTAGGCAACCCTTCTTTACGGTTGTCAACAGTAACGCCAAGCCAAATATTTTTAGGTATTTTACGTTGCGACAAATATTGAAACATTCTGGCTGCTCGTTTAGTCAAAATTTGATAGGTATGACGGGGCGTTTCTTCAATTACATTAAATATTTTGTTTAAATAATCCTCAGCCATATCCTTATGAAAAATATCGCTCATTGAATTAACAAAATATACTGTCGGCTTTTTCCTTTTAAAAGGGTCGTTTAGCCTGATTGGAACAGTATTAAATTTAAATCCGTTTTCGTAGCCTTCTACACCCATTGCCTGTAAACGAATTGCCATTGTTTCAGCATAACAATTTTTACAGCCCGAACTAATTTTGGTGCAACCTGCCGAAGGGTTCCACGTTTGTTCTGTCCATTCTATTTTATGTGCCATAAACTAACCTTTTTATGTGATAAACTTTTGCTTTATGAATGTTTGAAGATTGATTATTAACAGCTCCAAATCGTTCAATCAATTTTTCCTTTTCAAGTTTCTGCACTACCACTGTAAATAACTTGGGTTCACAGCCATTGTGCATTGCAAATTTCAACCCTGTAATATTATTAGATATTTTCCCCGATAAAATTAAGTGTTTTATTTCTTTTGAAACAGTGTCTTTTTTAATATTGTTTTCGGGATGAAAAAACAGTGTTCCCTCTTCAAAGTTGTTATCAATATTATAGTTGGCTTCACCTGAAAAAGTATCGTGTTTCCAGCAAACTTTCAAGAACTTTTCCATCCCAAGTGTATGACTTGAACCAAATATCAAACCATAGTAATTACCTTTTTTCTCTTCTTTTCGGATTGAAAAATGATGCAAATAATATTCTTTTCCTTCCAGAATTAAATCTCTGAAATAGTTAGCAACAGCCCTATGAATTTCATTGGGTCGAATTTCATCAAAATTGATTTTAGAAGTATCAATGTATTTTGTAGTGTTTGGATGCTCCCTAAATCTACTGATAAAAGAAGAAGAAATAAAAAAGATAAAATCTGTCTTTGGATATGATATTAATTGCCTGAATATTTGTTCATCAATTTGACTAAAACCATACTGGTCAAGCAATATAAATTTACCAAACTCTCTATTCTTGTAGATATTGGTTATGGAAGGATTAGTGAAAATTTCCTGAAAATTATAATTCTCAACTCTGTATTGATAAATGCAATCAGTACAATTATTATCCTGTTTACATTGTCCAATATATTGTTCTACATTTTGTTTTAGTTCCTTGCTTTTTTCTGTCTCCCCTTCATTAAATAGAAACTTGATCTCTTTTTTTTCATTTATGCAATATTTACGGTCAGTTCCCTTTGCTTTATCCAATAAAACCAAAGGACTCCCAGAATTATTCTCTAAATCTTTGCCACTGCCAGCAAAGAAATCAAAAACATAAAGTTTTTTATACCAAGGACTATGTAAAAATACAGGAAACCACTCTTCAAAGCATTCACCAAAAATGTCTAACTTCAATTTGGTAGCCTCATCAAATACCGATTTGTTTATATCTTTTCCCATAAAATTTAAATTCTAAATCTTGGTTTAATCAGCTTGTGCCTACCGCACCGGATAAAATGTCGTGCGGATTAAATTGCTACCTAGACTGAGCGATTTGCGAATTAAATTCAGAAAAAAGTCTTGTTTAACCATCTGTTAATGTGTATCTTAAAGGTGATAAAGCAAATAAAACACGCATCACTTTTTAGGTGAACAAGACA
>SDBV01009918.1_pt1 | contig 12563 bp, 15 predicted proteins | sample 2277081 | NCBI WGS metagenome assembly SDBV01 (sample SAMN10402039, study PRJNA504765) | marine sediment metagenome | isolation source: marine sediment core GS10_PC15, 223 cmbsf | place: Arctic Ocean: Southern Knipovich Ridge | collected 2010 | reverse complement strand
CCCAGCAAAGTCATCCGGCATCCGACTCCGCCCCGGCCCCACGCCGCTGGTTGCCCAGCCGGCAAACGACCGGCCTGCTCAGCAGCGTCGTTTTTCACGCCGTGTTGTTGATCGCCCTGGCGTTGGCCGTCGAGGCCACGCGCTCGCTGCGCACCGCGCCCTTGGGAATCGAACTGGGCCGCCAAGATCCGGTCCGGCTGGAATCGTCCGAAAATGTCCCCGTCGATCCGCATATGCAAAACCACCGGCTCGAAGGCCAGGCAGAGGTGCTCAACGTGCCCTACGACGACCCGCAAATGGACGATCTGGCCCAAGGTCCCACCGCACCCGTGGTCAAACCCGGCAGACCGCATCCGCTGGGTCTGGACCCCAGCAAGCTGGCGCTGGACGACAACAGCCCCCGCGGCGGCGGCCTGGAGGGTCGCGGCCAAGAGGCACGCGCCCGGCTACTGCCGATTCGTGGCGGAACGCGGCAGAGCGAAGCGGCCGTCGAGCGTGGCCTGCGGTGGCTGGCCTTTCACCAACGCCACGACGGCAGTTGGAACTTCAACCATCACGGCGCCCGTTGCCGCGGCGCCTGTGGCAACCCCGGCTCCGAGGCCAGCACCACCGCCGCCACGGCACTAGTCCTGCTGCCCTTTCTGGGCGCCGGCCATACGCACACCTCTGACGAGTACGGCGAACTTGTCGAGCGAGGACTCTATTACCTCAACAACAAGGCGTCCTTGGGACCACGCGGAGCCGATCTTCGCGACGGCACAATGTACGGCCAAGGCCTGGCCGCCATCGCTCTGTGCGAGGCCTATGCCATGTCGCACGAAGTCACCCTAAAGGGCCTCGCCCAGCAGGCCGTCGATTTCGTCGTCCACGCCCAGGATAAAAAAGGCGGAGGCTGGAGATACGAACCCGGCCAGCCCGGCGACACCACCGTTACCGGATGGCAATTGATGGCCCTCAAAAGCGCGCAAATGGCACAACTCAACGTCCCTTCACCCACGTTTTTTATGGCCCAACGGTTCCTCGATTCCGTGTCCTCCGAATACGGCTCCCGCTACGGATACTTGTCGCCCTTGTCGCAAAAAAACCCGGGCAAAACCACCACGGCCATCGGCCTGCTCTCGCGCATGTACACAGGCTGGCGTCGCGGCCGGCCGGCGCTGGTCCGCGGCGTAGCGCTTCTGGACGAGTGGGGACCGTCGAAAACCAACATGTACTTCAACTACTACGCCACCCAAGTCCTTTGCCACTGGGGCGGGCCCCAGTGGGAACGTTGGAATCCCAAAATGCGCGAATACCTCATCGCCACACAAGCCGCCAGCGGCCACGAAGCCGGCAGTTGGTACTTCTCCGACCGGCACGGCGACAAAGGCGGCCGCCTCTACAACACGGCCATGGCCGTCATGATTCTGGAAGTCTATTACCGTTATATGCCGCTATACAACCGCGAAGCCGTCGGGGAAAATTCGCGTGAGCGGAAGATGGATGAGTGATTTGGCAGGTTTCAGGTTTCAGGTTTGCCCACTGCCCATAGCCCACTACTCATAGCCCATCGCCACTGAACCCATGAACAGTACTTTTCCTTTCCACTTGCAATGCCTTGCTCTCACACACACATCTATGCTATCATCCACCCCATGGTCAAGCGCAACAACCATTACGAAGCCGCCTTCGAGGCTTATCTTCGCGACGCTCGGGTGCCCTATGTGGCGGTCGACGAGGCCAAGCGGAGTCTCTTGGCCGGCGGCGATTCGGTCAAAAGCCTTGACTTCATCATCTCTCCCCTAGCGTGGGCGGATCGCCAAGAAGCACCCTCGCCCGTAAATTGGCTGGTCGACGTCAAGGGGCGTCGCTTTCCCTCCGGCGATCGTCAAAAGCAATACTGGAAGAACTGGTCCACCCGCGACGATCTCATTAGTCTCTGCCGATGGGAGGACCTTTTCGGCCAGCAGTTCGGTGGGCTGTTCGTCTTCGCCTTCAACATAGTGGGCGACCGTTCGCCGCTTCCGGCCGACGAACTTTTCGAGTTCCGCCAGGCCCTCTACGGCTTCGTTGCCATCCGCCTGAGCGACTACCTGGGCCACGCCCGAATGATCTCGCCGCGCTGGGACACGGTAGCAATGCCCACGGCCGCCTTCCGCCGCCTGGCCCGACCGGTTGGACAGTTCCTTTCACCGGCATGAAACCTGAGGTTTTTCCAGAAGGCAACGAAAAAATCACGCCGCCGAGTAGCTTACCGCTCGATAAGCCGCCGCGAGATGATGTCGAACACACCCACGGCCACCTGCAACTTGCTGCCGTCGATATCGGCAAGGATTTGCCCGCCGCGGTCGATGACCTCGACGCGAGTCGTGGAGGAACACATCGCTTCCGGGCCGTTTAGGACGATCAAATCGCACTTTTTCCGTTCCAGCTTCTGCATCGCCCGCAGATGGCGATCTTCGCTCTCCAAGGCGAAGGCCACCATCCATTGCGACGTCTTCACCTCGGCCAGACCGGCCACAATGTCCGGCGTTTCGATAAGTTTTATCGTCAGAGGATCACCGTTTTTTGCAATCTTCCCCGCGGCCACCTCGACCGGCCGATAGTCGCACGGCGCGGCCACGCCGATCATCCCGTCGCAATCGCTCCAAACGCCCAGGGCCGCTTCCAACATCTCCTCGGTCGAAACCACCGAAAACACTTCGGCAGATTGGGGATAATCGATATTGACCGGACCACTGACAATCACCACCTCGTGCCCGGCGTCGATAGCGGCCCCCGCCAAAGCGCTGCCCATCCGCCCGCTCGAGCCGTTGCTCAGATAACGAACCGGGTCGAGATACTGCCGCGTGGGGCCGGATGTGATAAGAATGCGGGCCATCTTCGGTTCTGGAGAGAGGAACTACCGTAATGGATCATTGTGCATTGAACATTGTGCATTGATCATTGTGCATTGAACATTGTGCATTGATCATTGTGCATTGAACATTGTGCATTGTGCATTGAACATTGTGCATTGAACATTGATCATTGATCATTCGCCCTTCCCTTCAACCAACCCGGCAATCACCTCGAAGATTCGCTGCGGAGCAGCCATGCGTCCGCCCCCGTATGCACCACAGCTCAGGTATCCTTCCTCCGGTCCCACCATAACCACGCCGTCGGCTTCGAGTTGTTTGAGGTTGCGTTGCACGGGCGGCTTTTCCCACATGCGGGTGTTCATTGCCGGTGCCATGACTATGGGTCCGTCGAAGGCCAATAGCGTCGTGCTGAGCAGATCGTCGGCCAGTCCATGCGCGGCTTTGGCCAGCAGATTCGCCGTTGCCGGGGCCACACAAAGCAGTTCGGCATTGCTGGCGAGTTCTATATGGGGATGCGGAGAGTCTTCGAACAAACCGGTCCCCACCGGCCGCCCGGTGAGCGCCTCGAACGTTTTGGGACCGATCAACTCCGTGGCGGCGCGGGTCATAACAACCGTCACGCCCGCCCCTGCTTGCACCAGCCGGCTGACCAAGGCAGCCGTCTTGAAAGCGGCGATGCCGCCCGTCACGCCGATCAATAACTCGCGACCGTTCATTTTATGGTTCGTCGCCCATTTTATAGCTTCGTGAAATCGAGCTCAGCCGAACCGTCCTGGCCGTCGGCCACATGAAGGTTGACGTCGGTATCCAGGTAGATCTTGTCCTGCATGATCTCCTGAATCACGATGTGGAGTTTGTCCTCGGTCCTGGCGTCGACCAACGGCCGGCTGCCCGAATTCAGGGCCACCAGACGTTTCTGAATCAGTGTCGAGAGTTTGAATCGTCCGCCCACCTTTGCCACAATTTCTTCTTCGCGAAGTTCGTCAATCATCTTCTTCCTTCTCCGTATTGTTTAGGCTGTGTTGGATATGTCAATTATTACCGAGGATATCGCAGATTTCATCGACCGCCCGCTGCACGGTGTCGTTGACGACCAGGTAGCGGTATCGGCCGGCCAGATCCATCTCTCGCCGCGCTTGCTCGAGTCGTCGCTGCACCGCGTCGTCACTTTCGGTACCCCGGCCGCGCAGCCGTCGCTCGAGTTCCTCTCGTCCTCCCGGGCTGACGAAAATCGTAATCGCCTGGGGAAATCGTTTCATCACCTCGACGGCGCCTTGAACGTCGATTTCCAAAACGACCCACTTTCCGCTTTGCAGCCCCTCGCTCACCACGCTTTGCAGCGTGCCGTACCACTGTCCGCTTGCGAAAACCTCGCAGCATTCGAGGAAATCGCCCCGCGCTCGTCTCTCCTCGAATTCCTCCGCCGAAATGAAGTGGTAGTCCACTCCGTCGACCTCGCCCGGCCGCGGACGGCGCGTGGTCGCCGAAACGCTTTTGGCCAGCGGAAGCGGCGAGCGCTGGAAAACGCCGGCCAAAACCGTCGTCTTCCCCGCGCCCGACGGCCCGGAAACGATCACCAATTTTCCACGACTGCTCTCCATCATCATTCAACGTTCTGTATCATCTCGCGGAGTCGTTCAATGTCGGCCTTAATCTCGATCACGTTGCGGGCAATTTCCACGTCGTTGGCCTTGGAGCCAATGGTGTTCGTCTCGCGAAACATCTCTTGGGTGATGAAATCCAACTTCCGCCCGGAACTCTCCGGCAGTTCCATGATCGAAAAGAACTGCTGGAAGTGGCTGCGGAGGCGAACGATCTCTTCCGATATATCGCTGCGCTCGGCAAAGAGGCCGACTTCCTTGATAATATCACCCGGCTCCAGTTCAATTTTGTGTTCCGAGAGTATCTTGTCCAGCCGCTCCCGCAGCCGCTGGCGATAGCTTTCCACCACCAGCGGCGCTCGGCTCTCGATGGCGTCCAGCGCTACGGTCGCGACAAGGCAATTTTTCCGCAGATCGGCTTCCATGGCCCGGCCTTCGTCGCCACGCATGTGGGCCAGATTCTCCACGGCCGCGAGCAGCGTTTTTTCGATCACCGGCCAATCGGCTTCCACATCGGCGGCCGAGGCAAGCTCCTCGTTAACCACGCCCGGCAAAAGCAGCAAATTGTCCAGACGCGCTTGCCGGTCCAGACCGCGGCTCTCTTGCCACTGCCGGAAGCTTTCGTAATATCGATCGAGCAGTTCCGCGTCGATGCGGTAGTCTTCGCACGATTTGGTTCGAGTCACCTGCACATTAACCGAAATCGTTCCCCGTCTAAGCTTTTCACGGAGCATGACCTCGACCCGCGGCTCCAGGGACGCATAGCCTTCGCCGCAACGAACGGTAACCTTCAAATAGCGGCTGTTGATCGAACGAACCTCGGCGGCAACGGCCAAGCCGTCTTGCTGAGCGTGCGCTTCGCCAAAACCTGTCATGCTTAGCAGCAAGGCGGGGGTGCTCCTCTATTTGTCCGTCGAGTATTTATTGCCCGTCGCGTACTTACGAGCCTTCCTTGGGCGCCGGCTCGGGCATGGACCCCACGCCGTCCTTGCCCGAGAGGTCGATGGGAGCCGAATTGGCGCCCATACCGGCCTTCATCCGCGTCTCGGGGTTCTTCATCAATCCCACGCCCGCGATGCAGAGGATAATCCAGAAGAAGGCCACACCGATCGTAATCTTCGTGAAAAGGTCGCCGGCCTTGGTGCCAAACGCGCTCTGGCCGCCCATGCCGCCAAAGGCTCCGGCCAATCCGCCGCCCTTGCCGCGTTGTACAAGCACCAGCAAAATCAGGAAAAGCGCCGAAAGGAACATCAGGATCAAAAAGATCAACTTCATAATTTCAATTCTCTATTTTTTCGTGCTTTCGATTATTTCGCACCGTCGATGATTCCCATGAAAGAATCTACCTTAAGGCTGGCGCCGCCAACCAGGGCACCGTCGATATTGGGTTGGCCGAGCAACTCGGCGGCGTTATCCGCCTTCACGCTACCCCCATACTGGATACGCACAGTCTCGGCAATCTCCTTATTGTAACATGATTCCATTATCTTGCGAAGATCGAGATGGACCTCCTCTGCCTGTTGGGGGGTGGCCGTCTTGCCGGTGCCAATCGCCCAAACCGGCTCGTAGGCTATCACAAGCTTCTTCATGTCGGCGTCGCTCAACCCCCCCAGCGAGCCGTTGAACTGGCCGCGGATCACGTCCAGCGTGGCGCCTTCCTCCCGCTGGGGTAGCGTTTCGCCGACACAAACGATCGGCGTCAGGCCGGCCTCGAGTGCTACCTTTACCTTCTTGTTGATTTCCGCGTCGGTCTCGCCAAAAACGTGACGCCGTTCGCTATGCCCCAGAATCACATACCGGCAACCGATATCCAAAAGCATCGCCGCGCTGATCTCGCCCGTAAACGCGCCGCTGGCCTCGAAGTACATGTTCTGGCCGCCCAGACCGACCTTCGAGCCCTTCGTCGCGTCGGCTACCGCTTGCAGATAAATACTCGGGGGGCAAACGGCCACTTCCACGCCCTCCAGATCGGCCGTAGCCTCGGCCAGCCCCGAGGCCAGCGATACCGCCGAAGCCCGATCCAGGTTCATCTTCCAATTGCCGGCAATAAACGGGCGTCGCATATCCTATTGCTCCTAGAGTAATACGCTTTCAAATCAAACTCGTCATTATGACGGCCCGATGAATTCCACACAAGCAGACAAAGCACAATTTTACTAACCCGAAGCGCAAGATCCTCTGTTGGTAAGATGTGTTATCATGTTATGAACCGTGGCAACGGTAGCGACGAGGTGTTTCATAAGGCGGCCATCTGTTGACCGTGCCGCGCTATGTCGAACGCAATCCGGTCCGCGCAAAGACGATTCCGGTCTGCAAGGCCCAGCGTTGGCCCTGGTCGTCGCTAGGCGAGCCGCCCAAGGACGTCGAGCGACCGGTGCGCGACTTTGCTCCCGTTGCCCGACCAAAGGATTGGCTGCAATGGGTGAACAAACCGCAAACGGAAACTGAGTTGAAGGCATTACATGAAATGTCCCCTTTATTCACATCAGATGTTGTGACATATTGGAATAGAGAAGAGCACTACTATACTAAAAACAGCGATGTGTGGCTCTATCAAAAGATACAAGGAACCCGTACTTCCCATCTTTTTGACACAAGAGCCGATCTTTAACCCTTCCACTTTCGACTGAACCAATACACTTTTTGTACAGGGCGGGAAATTCTAGTCTTCATCAAAAGTCCCTGGTCTATATCCGTTTATTTGCACTGAGTGGTTTGCTTGGGCTCGTGGAAGGCCATTGGAATCACCACTCGATTGGGATGCGTGGGAACAACCCCCTTCATTTCTTTGAGAATTTTGCCGAGCATCGCCGTGATCTCGGTTAGCGGTAGCTTGGGCTGCACCCAAGGAAATGTGGGCGTATGAGGCCGGAGAGTCGTTTGATCGTGATCAAACACGATTTCCAGATCGCTTGGAACTTCATAGCCCGCGTCTTTCGCCACCGACGCCACGGCCTCAACTTGGGTGCTGCCCCGTGTAATAAGCGCCGTTGGGCGGTTCGGTGAGGTGAGCAACTCGCGGGTGATAGCGCATAAGGCCTCCATGTCGTTTTGGATCAGTCGCGGAATCAATACTGTAGGAAGCAGTCCCGCCGAAGCCAAAGCATCGTTGATACCATCGAGAAATTGATTATTGCCGGGGAGACCGGCGCCGGTCATTAAGAAGGCGATGCGACGGTGTCCGCGATCAATCAGATACTGGGTCAACAGTTGACCGCTTTCAAAATTGTCCGCGTCGACCGAAGTAATCGGCATCTCCGATGAATAGACTGATCCATAGACGACCGCCGGGACTCGCAGTTCGATTAAATAGCGATAGACCACCGACGGACAACTTACGGCGACAACACCCGCGAGTTGGCCCGCCAAACGCGGGCCCTCGATCAGTTCCCGGATATAGGAGTCCTGATTTTTCTCGGGCACAAACGTAAATTGGACATTAACATCGGGTATCTCGGTATGGATGCCGGCGATAAACGGCTGAAACAGCCAGTGGTCTGTCGAGGGGTCGCCTGCTGGCAGCAAGACGAAAATGGTTTGCACTTTCGAATTCTTGTGCTCCGCCACACCCGGCCCGACGAAGGTCCCGCTACGTTGACGAGGGACAAGTATTTGGCGTTTAGCCAAGTATCGCACGGCCTTGCTGACAGCGGTTTTGCCGACGCCAAAGGTTCGGCAGACCTCCTCCGTGGTCAGATAACGATCGCCGACGGTTAATCCGCGGTGTTGGATATCACTAGTGAGCCTCTTAGCGAGGACTTCGACATGGGGTGAATGCGTTTCTTGTTTAAGCATGATGTCCCTTATGATACCAGAAATTATTATTAAGTCTAGCCTGTGCCCCCGGGAATTTAATAAATAGTACCATAAAACCCTCTCAAGGCCGGCCGGATTGGATTACTTTCCCGTTTGGGCAATATATAATCGTCTTTCTAGGGCCCGATTTCCGTTGCTATTTATGATCGTGATCCTTCTGAAAACGATTCTACTTTTAACCGTCTTTAGCGACAAACCATTATCCCATAAGTATTTATATAAATCTGCGACGCTATATTTAAGCCCCTTTTCGAAAGCGGAGAGAAGGAAAATCTTTTTCGGTACCAGATGCTTGACACTCAGGGGCAGTTGTGATAGATTGGCGGTCATGCGCGCAACTGCTTGTCGCTCGACGATATCGTTTCGGCTGTCGCTGATATGTGGAGAGTTCGCATTAAAATGAAAGGGAGGAAATCTGAGTGTCGTGTAATGAAGGGATAACTCTTCGCTCGACTGACGCAAGAATCTCCGCTTGGCGAGCGTTGCCAGGACGACAAGGCGAGAAGTGAGGGAGACAGAAAGGGCAGAGGCGAAAGTGTGTGTACCGTCACGTGGCGATGAACTGTGCCAGTATGTTTCTGGCTGCCCGTGAACGCTGACGTTTGTTAACAATACAATATGAGGTGATACAATGTTTCGTCAGAAAAACGTGTGGTGTTTGTGTATAGCTGTAATGGTCGCGGTTTTATTGTCGACGGCTTCTGCCCCGGCTGAGATCGTCACCGATAACTTGTTGCTTTATTTGGATGCGGGCGATGCGGATGGAGACGGCAATGCGGGAGTGGGCACGGACTACTCCGTTTGGAAGAACAAAGCCCCCACGGGCGCCACCCACGACGCAACTCCGAATGGCAGCGTCCTTTGGGCCGGCGATGGTTCTCCCGCTGATCCGTTCGTGATGAGGTTCACCCAAACGCCCCCTTGGGTCTACGAGAGCAGTGCCCAGGCCTGGGCCACTGTCGCTAACAGTGGGAGCGGCACAGATCTCGATCAGAGTGTCTTCACCTACGAAGTCTGGGCGGAGATCATCGGCGAAGGAACGGGTCTGGGCAAACCGTCGAGTCAATATACAGAGGCCGGAGCTTTGATCACCCACTATGGCGAACTCAACGCTTCTCGTGGCAACGGTCAGATCGCATACAGCGTAGGCGGCACGTGGATCCCGTTCACGGGGGGGACGGTGGTGCCCGCGCTGGGACTGTACGGTGGGAGTGATTATGATCCCAGTGACAACGCAGAATTCCCGGGCTCGGTTGATGAGGCGATTGTCGGGGATGGGGTGATGCACCACATCGTGCAGACGCGCGCCGGCAGTGGCGCCACGGACACCAAAATGGTATCTGGACGGCGTCCCCATGGGGTCTTTTTCCACTAGCACGGCTACTACGGGGTCAGTTGGGCCAATGGTAATCGCTGGCCGCAATAAATACACCACCAGGTTTGATATGGGCGCGAACGCCGATATCGCCCTGGTGCGGGTTTATGGTGATGTGTTGACCGACGCGGAAGTGCTACAAAACTTCAACGCGGGCCTTGTTATCGAAACACCCGCTATCATCCCCGCCGGGCGTATATGATTATCGCACAAGAAATGACGTGCCTGGTTATTTCGGTTGGACAGTGTATCTACTGCCTTACGTGGAACAACAGGACATCTTTGACATGTTCGTTTTCACCGCATATCCCCCCACGTACTACTTCTCCCCGATACAGAATGCGAACGCCAGTTCCACTCCTATTTCGTCCTATCTGTGCGCGAGCGATCCTGGAGCAGGGGAGCTTAGCCCAGGGAATGGAGCACTTACGAACATGTGCGGAGTGGCCGACAGCAGCAATCATGTTAAAGGCACCTACACCCTCATGAAAGACTTTCCGTAAGAAGTTGACGGGATTTTTGGTGCTAACGGCTGTTGCAGCTTGGATGATATTCGAGATGGCACCAGCCACACCCTGATGATTGGCGAAGTCACGACAGCCGGTTCGGGAATGCACATCGGACACGTGTGGTCGACGGCCAACATTCTGGGACTGCGCGATGGCATTAACGGGCCGTTTACCATAGTCGGCGGAACGTATCCTACCTGGAGCCCGCCGCTGTACGGATTTTACAGCGCGGGTTTCGCCAGCTATCATCCCGGTGGCTGCAACTTTGCAATGGCTGATGGGAGTGTAACATTCATTTCAGAAAACATCGACTCGGGCGAACGGCCGGCAGGGCAATCGCCCAGTCTGCTTCACTCGCTGGCGACTCGCAATGGCGGAGAAGCGGTCGCGTTACCAGACTAATAGAGGGAGAGCGTTTTATGGCGTCTGCGTTGTTACTACAATACTTGGTATGTGTGCGATGCGCGTGTGGCCGATTGCGTTGCGCTTCATGTATTTTACTATTACTTGCGGTGGCCTGCTGCGGCGGTTGTGGAAATCGAGGGCCGGAGCGGGTTATCGTATCGGGCACGGTATCCTTCAACGGTAAGCCGCTGTCCCAGGGATTCATTCGATTCGTCCCGTTCCCGGCAAACCCCGGTCCCACGACTGCGGCGGTCATCACCGAGGGCAAGTATAAGGCTGATGCCCGCGGGGGCGTTCCCGTGGGAACACACAACGTCCGAATTGAAGCCTATCGCAAGGTTTCGGCCGCTAATACGATGCTTGTGCCGGGAGTGGCGAATGCTTCACGGGAAGATCATCGCCAGCAGTGGCTGCCCGCAAGGTTTAACACGAATACAAACTTGCAGTTCACGGTCGAGACGGGCAGTTCGGCAATGACCAAGAACTTCGACCTGGCGAATTAGGATATCTCTGGCCATGAATAAGGCACTATTGGCATTGACGGCAACCGCGCTGCTCGCGTCGAGCCTGGGGGCGGGGTCGGCGGCCGTCGCCGCGGGAACGAAAGAAAGCCGGCCCGCAAAGCTCACGCTGAAAAGCACCGAGAAGACAGATACGCTCAAAGGAGCCGTCTATCTGAAGTCGACCGGCCTTGAGATGATCAAGAAGGTCGATTTAGAATGGCATGGCGGGTCTCATTCCCCCGACGATGGCTCTTACTCTCCCGACAATGGCCGCACATGGACTCCTTGGCTGCTGAACCCTAATTTCGACAGCAAGCTCCCTCACGGCTACCGCCGCGGTCAGTACCCACCGTTCGTGGACCCTGTCAACGGAAACATCATCACAGCGGTGCTGTCCCTGGATACGTTCGCGGACCCCAGCACTCACGAGCCTCGTATCGGCGAAAAAGCTTATATCTGAGATACCGCGTAAGCACGGACGGCGGGGTAACGTACTTGTTCGATACACCCATGGTGCAAATAGGCAAGACGCAGGCGAATCCGTTTGACGGGATCTACACCGGCCAGAACGGCTACTACATCGGCGACGGTTCCGGCGACCGAATCATCCGCACGCGGTCCGGCCGAATCATCGTGCCCGCGCAGTCCGGCGTGCTCGGTCCCGACGGAAAACTTTCGAACCCGGGTGGCGGCTGGACATACACCGACGCCATGATGATTCTAGGCACATGGCAAGCGGACAACACGATTGAATGGACCGCCGCCAAGTTCATCAAAGGCGATCCGGACAAGTCCACACGTGGGATGATCGAGCCGACCATAATCCAGATGCCGGACGAAAGACTGTTGTGCGTGATGCGCGGCAGCAACGAAATATTCTATCCCCGACCAATAACATACAGGGGTCCAAGTTACAGATGGTTTTCCGTATCGAGCGACGACGGCGACACTTGGACCACGCCGAAGCCGTGGACCTATGATAATGACGAACCGTTTTTCTCGCCCAGCGCGTGTAGCCATCTGATGCGACATTCCAGCGGCCGTGTCTTCTGGATTGGAAACATCAGTCCGACCAATCCCAAAGGCAACAATCCCCGCTATCCGCTGGTGATCGGCGAAGTCGACTCAGTAACCTTGAAGCTAATCGAGAGTACGGTCCTGATTATCGACACGAAGCGGCCAGATGAGGCGAAAGCCTACTTCTCGCATATGTGGGCACTCGAGGACCGGGTGACGCACGACATCGTGGTCGTCGGTAACCGACGACACCCATACGACAAGGCCTCTTCGCCCGTGACCTATAGGATCGGTATCCAGTAGCAAGAAAACAGGCACTACGAAGTGTTTCACACAAAGAATGCGACAGTGCAGAAAACACGATTGGCTTTGACGGCGACTATAATATTTGTGGTTCTTCGCCCAATTTAATGGGTGAAAGTGGCCTTGCATTCACATTTCCGTGCTTCGTACGAGGTTTTTTAAGGCATGGGCTAACAAAAGTATCTGTCTATTTT
>SDBV01009917.1_pt1 | contig 12563 bp, 17 predicted proteins | sample 2277081 | NCBI WGS metagenome assembly SDBV01 (sample SAMN10402039, study PRJNA504765) | marine sediment metagenome | isolation source: marine sediment core GS10_PC15, 223 cmbsf | place: Arctic Ocean: Southern Knipovich Ridge | collected 2010 | reverse complement strand
AGAGCATCATATTCGGTGTTGAGTGCAATTCTCTTCCAAATCTTAAAACCCATAGCCCCTAGACCCAAGATAGGGGCAGCAATAGCAGCAGGGGGGATAAGGGTTAAGACTCCCCGAAGGACTGAAACCCCTCGTAGATAATTTTCATCACTCAAAATACGAGGTTTAACTATTATGTATTTTGGGTCTACCTGCATATCCTTTTTCTTTGCTGCTTTTAGGATAGCTAGGGTAACTCCAAGCCAATCAACCAATTTTAACCTCCGCCAAATGCCAATGGCAAAACTTTTGAATTTACTCCACATCGGCATTGCTAAAAGTAATGCCTGCCTTCTCAGCTTCGTCGCCCTCAATCTTCAACTTATCGTCGGCAAAATCCCGACTAGCCTTCAGAACAGCATCGCGAGCGGCATCGAGCTTCTCGACGGTAAGCTTACCAATTTGAATATTGTAACGATTCGCCGCGATCTCAATAGCCTCATTGAGTACGGATGAGGAGAGTTGATCTGCAGCAACTTCTGCGTTGTCAACAATAGCATCAATAATTACTTTCTTCTTCTCTTCTCCAGATAGGTCGTTTCGAAAAGCAACATTAATAACCATAGGAAGAACAGCAGAAACCATTTCTTCTAGCACCTCGTCGTGCTTGTCCCAAACAGCTTCAATCCACTCCCATGCCTTTTTGAAGAATTCCCTAATTTTCTTCCACATATGTTATGCCTCCTGTACGGTAATTTCATCATCAAAGTAGATATGTGCGGGAGTTACCCGGCCTACCGTATAGGCGTGTTCAGTGTTTGTATCTACTTTGTAAATAAAAGTCCTGCCATCAGGGAGAGCAAATAACTCAACCTTATCCCCGACAATAAGCTCAACTTGTGTCACGGCAGTAGAGCGCAGAATAGCAGGTGTCCCCTCTATGGAAAGACTATAGTTCTGCGTTCTGTCGGAGAGGATTTGCGATAGTTTTTCTCTGCTTTGCATCTTTCTTCTCCTCTGCTGCGCGCCGTTTTTGAATAAACTTATCAAACTGCTTTTCTCGGGTAGTAACGAAATCCAGAATATCTAGAAGCCGTGGTCCAGGTTTTCCGGTATAACCTACATGAATCAGCCCATCGTTGGGCTGTTCTACTGCCCATACCTTATTTGTGTGATCAGTAATAACAACTGGCATCATTGCCTCCATACACGTATAGAGTCGAACTCCTAGCTTCTCTAGGAGCAACCCTTACTTAAGTAATTCTAATTCTGAAGTCATTACAGCGTTATAGCCATATTGGATTAGTTGGTTAATATCGTCCGTATTTATGTGAAAATTGAAACCCCCAATTTGAAAAGTGGGAATTACAATAGTTCTATGCCATTCTACTTCTGGAACATGCTGATTATCTAAAGCATCGATAAAGAACTCAGCCAGAATCTTGAGATAGTTCCAAAGAAATAGTTTAGAAGCTTTGACATCCTGAATGGTTTTCTTCAATCCATGGTTTGCCCTAGGCCTTAACCCTACTACAGGCCGGGGGCTTCTTGGAAAGATGTCAAACATACTAGTAACAAGTCCTCCGTCAGTCACCGGTATTCCCTCAAGTTCTAGGTAGGGAAAGATGAAAGGGATTGTAGAGGACATACGGACTGCCTTCCAGACGGGAAGGTCGGGGTGGGATTGCCTATCTAACAAAATTCGTTTCCGGCCAATAATAGTTACGACCGAAATCTTACAATCAAGCACAAAGTCTTTGAGAGTTGCGTCTCCGAAAACCCTTTGGTAGAATGAGTCTAGTTCTTCCCCTGTGTAAACACTTGGATTACGCAGGCTGAAGAGGTTCTTGATATGAAAATCTCGCATCTTTTGGTAGGGAATGTTGGGAGCCATCTCACGCATTTCTTGGGTAGTCATTCCCAACGCATAACCAGCGGCGATTATAGCACCCCCCGAGCTTCCAGCAATACGGCGTATATTGTAGTCTCGTTCTTCGAGAGCTTCAAGTGCGCCTATGAAACAGGGGGCCCTCACACCTGATGACGATAGAACTAAATCTATGTCTTTATTCTTCTTGCCCCATAGTGACATTCGGTAGGTTCTCCAATTCCTTTTCCTGTTCTGGTGTTGTGATAGTCCAGTGCTTTAATTCAAGATCGCGCTGTGCAAGTGCTGCGTGGAGAAATGATACTAGGCGCTCCGTTAATCTAAGTTCCGGAGGAACGGCCACCGTGGCAATACCATCTTCAGCACTAACCTGTACTTCACAATTTACTGTAATTGAGTCTACTTCTTCCATCTTAATTCCTTCCGGTGGATCCAAATCCACCTGTTCCGCGCTCTGTCTCGTCAAGCATTTCTAGTTCTTCAAAATGTGCTCGGCAGACTTCATTCAATACCATTTGGGCAATCCGATCTCCCTTGTTTACCCTAAACACTTTATCCCCGTGATTGATAAGGAGAACCTTCATCGGTCCTCGGTAATCACTATCCACAGTGCCGGGAGTGTTTACTACAGTAACGGCATAATGGGCAGCTAACCCGCTTCGCGGTCGGATTTGAATCTCATATCCTGGGGGAAAAGCTACAGAGAAGCCTACATTAATCGCTCTTACTTTTCCAGGTTGGATATCTACATCCTGAACAGAAACCAAATCTGCGCCTGCGGATCCTAAGGTTTGGTACTCCGGAATAACTGCATCCGGGTGTAACTTTTGAATTTTAACCGTATGCATTATTTTACCTCAAAGCTGAAGGGGTTCTTTTTCTGGGGTCGGCTCTGTCGCGCCTCAGGCTTAGGAGTTACATATTCAAAGCCTTCTATATTCAGTAGTTCGGTCTTAACAAGGCGCCCTACAGCAACGGGGGTGCCTGGCATTAAGCTAAGCGGATTTCTTCCCTGATTTCTAACGGCCAAAAATAACTCACCCTGATGTGTACTATCGATTACCGTTAAGGCTGGAAAAACCTCCGATGCCTGATCAGCTAGCTTGGGGTACGTGCTAATTTGCAGAACGTATCCAAATGGTATTTCACAAGCTAAACCGATTTCGACTCTTTGAATCTCCGAAGGTTGTACAGTCACGTGTTTAATACAATTGAAAGTTACATAGTCCTGTTCCGGACTTATAGTAACTCCTTTCGACCCTTCTTTAGTCAAATCGGCAAGCTTCAAATTAACAAATCCGTATGGTAAATTCATTATAATCCTCTGGAGAAAGGAATCCCTGATCACGGGACCCCCTTCCTAAGTCTATTACTTCTTACCAGAAACGGTAGAAGCAACGTCATCGGCTAAGCCCTTAGCGCGTCCGAGCATATCAGCTACGACGCCAAGACCAGCCTTAACAAGGGTGGATCCTAGTAGAGCACCTACAGCAATTGGTAGAGCATTAGAGAGACCTCAGCGCATTGTGCCAGTTACTAGGTTCACAAGTCCCATTACAGTTTCTTCCATGATTCTACACCTCCATAGATAAATCCTATGATTTCCTCTGAGGATGGTGTAATGTCACCGCCAGGGCACTGCAGGGGCCAGGCGGCGCACCTTGAGGCAAACCGGGACGTACCCGGTGTGCCCAAATACTGAAGACGCGCATGATTAAGAGCTTCGACCGGGGTTTCCACCACCGAGAGTAACTCCAGCAAGAGTAGCGTTGCCCACTGGGAGCTTGCCACTTCGGCCGAGCGATACATGCGGTAGACCAGTTGAAGTGCTACGGTTACCCTGCTTCTGAGTATATCCGCCGGACCAAGCCATACCGTGCTGAGACGGCATAACGCCAGCGACCAAATCAGGGTTCCGAGTAGTCTCGGGACCGAAGCCATTCGCATTGGTGTCGAAGATCGGATCTAGCGAGTCAAGATTGACTACAGTTCCGTCGTGTTGTAGTACACCCATGTTATTTCCCTCCATTACAATGTTGTATTTTTTTCTTAGGCCATTGTAGTTCCCACAGACGTGGTTGGGCGGGGTACTGAAGACCCGGGGAAACGTGTTCCCACACACCCGGAGGGAGAACCTAAGACTAGTTATTTCTCCTTAATCCTCCTTGTGAGGGAGGGGAGCCCTGTAGAGTTCTAAGGGAAGCCTCCCCCGCCTTCAAATTATATGATAATTGGGCCTTTTTGTCAAATCTTTAGTTTGCTTCTGGTGTTTCGCTCCGAACAACAGTATCGGCCTGAGGCTTACCTTCAGGACTTCGAATTACTTCGAAGGTAACTTTCTCTCCAGTTTCCAGCTTCTTGAAGCCTTCCATCTGAATCTTGGTGTAATGTACAAAAATATCACCTTCTACATCAGGGGAAACGACGAAACCGTATCCCTTCTTAGCATCAAACCACTTAACTACTCCATCAACCATTTTAATCTCCTAAGAAATTCAATCTTGTCGTTACGGGGTGTTTACCCGCACAAAAGAATTATACGACAGAAACTGCATTTATGCAGTAAGAATTTCGGGTCTTGTATCAGTTATTAGGACCATGTGTTCAATATGTGTCGCCCGGGTTCCATCCCGGGTGGCAATGGTCCATTTATCGGGCAACATGCCGAGTTCAGTTTTTGTTTTCTTCAACATGGGTTCCAAACAGAATACCATGCCTGGTTCTAATTCTAACCCTCTTCCTTTAATGCCTGCATTAGGAACTTGAGGATCCTCATGCATCCTTTGCCCTATAGCATGACCACAGAATTCGAGTATGTTGTAGAAGGGACCACTTATAGCTTCTAGATGAATAGCACGACCAATATCTCCTAACTTGTTCCCCACTACGCATGCACCGATCCCCGCATTAAGCGTAGCTTCTGTAGCACTCATAATGTCTATGTCGTCTTGTTTCATTTGTCCTACCCCAAACAGTCGAGCTGCATCTGCAAACCAACCGTCCAGGCTCAATCCACAATCAATTGTAACCACATCCCCCTTTTCAATAACATCCTCTCCGGGTATTCCGTGTACAACAACGCTGTTCCTAGAAAAACATATCGAAGCGGGGAAGGGACTGTTCGGATTTCCATAATTCTTGAAAGCCGGAATGGCGTTATGGTCTCGAATGAATTCTTCTGCTATCTCGTCTAATTTCTTACCAGAACATCCCGGCTTTGCACACAATACTAACATGTCCAAACACCGGGCAAGTAATGCTCCAGAAATTCTCATTTTCTCCACTTGCTCGGGAGTTTTAATTACAGTCATTCTAATTTAATTCTCCAGGAAAGATGAGCGTCAGCTCAGTTAACCCGTCTCTTGAATTTACAATAACATCTACGGCTGCATCTTCATCAGCCAAGAGGAGAAGAGCTTCCACCAACGCCTTATAACGGATATTTATAGTATGACTATCATCGAATGGGTTATCCTGCCTTTTAATAATTGGCTTAGGGGTTGTAGTTTCGGCAAGCTTTACAAAATGTTCATGCCAAGCCACAAACCAAACAGCAACCTCAGGGGCGTATTTAACCGATTGGCTCTGAAAATTCTTGGGTAACTCCTTAATGGCACTTACCGCCTCAGCGTGACCTCCGTGCTTTACTACTAAAGCAGCAGGCCTTCCGCCTGAGTTATAGAAAGTTAAAACGGCTTCCAATTGAACCTTCTTATCACTTACACGTGCATACTTCCTGTTAAACAACCACCACAGTGTGGCACAGATAGCTTTGATACCCCTGTCTGGATCATCTGCATCTTTCTTAATGAAAGTAGATAGGTCCGCAGCTTTTTCAGTCATCCTAGAAATATTCTGAACTTGCCTAGCTCCAATATTAGTAAACTGTCCAAACCCATATGCTCCTGTAGGACTTACTGCTTCACTAACAAACCTAGACTCTTGTGTGATCAAACCTCTAATTAGGTTAGGATCAAGGTCAAAGAGGTCTGCGTACGTTTCAATATGCTCGCGAATCTCTTTCTCTCTTTCTATTAGATCGCCTGTAATCTTGGCCATTATACCCTCCTTGGATTACTCTCGGCTTTATATGCCCCAGTTACTTTCACAAACTCGGCCTTTCCGTGTAGTTCCTCGATATCTATGGCCCCGTTCATTGTTAGTCCTGCGCGGAGAGCGCCGAGCATATAATCAATTATGTCTTGGGCACTTCCGGTTACAGGGGCCCAGAAATCCGTGCCTTCTGCAACAGTCTTATCCTTGATGCCTCCATAGTATTCATTCTGAAAGTCCTCGCTGGCTTGACCTCGATATTTTGCACGAAGTTCCGGGCCGCCCGGATAAGTATTATGAATAGTCTGTTTTTCAGCAGCGCTTTCTTCAGTAAGGGCAAAAAGCTTACCCATCATTACTGTTGAGGCCCCAGCCGCCAAGGCTTTGACCACATCGGAGCTGTCTCTAATCCCGCCGTCTGCAATAATTGGAATTCTAAGGTGCGCAGCTTCCTCCGCGCAATCCCTAATTGCCGTAAATTGCGGGACCCCAAACCCAGTGACAACCCTTGTAGTGCACGCTGCTCCTGGACCAATACCAACCTTAATTGCATCCGCACCTGCGTTAGCGAGATCATGATACGCGCGTGCCGTGCAAACGTTTCCGGCGATGATTTCCAAAGTCGGATAAGTGTCTTTGATTCGCTTGACCAGATCGACCATGCGTTCTGAATGTCCGTGAGCGACGTCAATGCACAAGCCAACAGGCCCAAGATCAATAATGTTAGATATCTCATCGAATTTTTTCACTCCACAGGAAAGAATTACCTTTCCACCAAATTCATCAACCCACCCCTTCTGGGTTTGAAAATCAGTAAAACGATGGAAGATAGGTATACCACCGTTGTCTATAATCACGTGCGCTAATCTGGAACCAATTACACTATCCATGTTAGCTGGAACCAAAGGCATTCTTACCGTAAGGCCCTTAGTAAGCTTAGTGTTAAGTTCTGGATCAGACCTGCTGGGAATGTTGTTATATCGAGGTATTAGACAGACATCATCAAAAGTTAAAGCTTCTCTCATTATGATCCTACTAATTTTCCAAGTTTATTCTTACCGAGTACGTGTAATCGAGTAGTACTTCTAATCGACTCTACTGATAGACGGTCTATCAGCTTGAGGTGTTTCTTGTAGGGATCCATATCAATTTGTCCCTCTGTGTAAGCTTCCCATATACTATCCGCAGAAGAATCAATATCTTCCTGCGCATTTATCGTAGTATATATCTCACTCATTTTCATATTAGTAATACGTTCTGCTGACAACCCCTGTTCGGGGAAACTATTAATAGCTTCTCGAAAAGCTCTCTGAGTTTTGTTCAGATTACCCATTTCCGTGGCAGTTTCGCATTGTAAGAATACTTGTCCGGGAATGTCCCAATTTAGAGAAGCCGAGGCTCCAAAAACAAGTCCCCTCTTTTCGCGCAACTCTTCAAACAAATATTGGGACAAACAAGCAACCCCAAGGTCGAGACCTGTGCGAGTACGATATGTCCTGGGCATAGCCAAAGGCATAAGAGTTTGAAGGTGGCCTTGCTGAACACCAGTATCAACTAATCTAACCGGAGCATAGTTAAAGTTGAAACGAAACTTCTTCCGTTTAACAGTTCCCCGGATCTGTAAACGGTCGTATCTGTTTACGACTTTCATCAGCTGCTTCTCAGTCAGGTCTCCTGTCACTACAAGTACAACATTATCCCCTTGGTAATATTCCTTGTAGAAGCGGGTAAGATCCTTCATTGTGGCATTTCGAATTACGTCTACGCCCCCAAGGTTAGAATGGTACCGGGCCCCAATTCCTCTTCCATAAAGTGTTTCTGTTAGTACAGAGGCCTCATTATCAAGAGCTGCTTCGATCTCAGAGATAACTGCGGGTTTCTCAACCTCTTCCCAACGCTCTACTGGAAATTGGCAATTGTAAAACATGTCGGCTAGAACTTCGTAACTTTCTTTCCAATGCTTCTTCAAACCTGTTGTTTGATAGATTGTTCGGTCGTGCCAAGTATACGCATTATACCACGTACCATACTTTTCCCATTCCCGATTAATCTCAAGCCAAGTTCTCTTTTCTGTTCCGGCAAACACCATGTGTTCCAAGGCGTGACAGTATCCCCACTCTGCGGGACTCTCATCTACAGCTCCTACTTGAACATAGTAACACATATCGACCAAGCCGGTTTTCATCGGGCGAAATAAAACCGTAATCCCACTTTTACCCTTCAAAACCTTCATACAGCCCCCTTGATCTAACGAAACAAACAAGTCCCGCTAGATATAACTATAAGACAACTTTAGCCTTTATGCAAGACGATCAGTCGTCACCTTTCACTTCAATATTGATTCCTCCGTTGCTTCCGCCAGGCTTATTCTTTCGACGCTCCCGGATCGTCGCAAAACGCTTATCTTTTTCTGTACGCTCGAATTCCTTTTGTTCCCGGAATTCCTTAGCATGCTTGGCACGGTCTTCTTTTGTGGAATGGATATGCTGTACATGCTCTCCGCCTTTTGGAGTCGCTACATGCACACCTTTATCATTGGCCATCTTAAGCCCTCCCGTATTTGTCTTCAAGTCTCTCAATATCGTCTTCGTCAAAATGACCAAAGGCGATTATTCGCTCTCCAATGCTATAGTGATAAGAGCTACCCCAGCAAAGGGGCCTCCTACTTCTGTCCGTACCATTCCTATAGAACCTGGAAGTGGAACATCTTTGAAACTGGTAGAATATTTTGGCCCGGCGAAAAACACACTGCCAAATTGATTCTGATTCTGCCCCACGACATGGTCTTGATGATTACTGGATTCGGACATACACATATCTACCACGATTGTATTAGTTCCGGTAGTTGTGTAAGTACCAGAAATCGCAAAATCGGGAAGCTGGGTATGCTGAGCAATACAACTGGGAGATCCATCAAAAGTACCACTGGTTCCGCTAATAACAGCAGACATAGCATTCATTCGTCCAACATGACTATTGAACTCTATATCGATAGTTCCAGTCACTGTTCCTATAGAGGGCATCGGAGAATCTAAAGTAAAAACCCACGCACATGGGAAACTTGCTCCCCCGGCACCAACAACTATAATGGCAGTGGTTAATGGTACCGCGGCTAATGGTGAAACCGCCGTTCCAGACAACGTAGCATTGACAGGTTGAGGCCGTTCGTCATCCACTCCTCCCACGAAAGCTATCAGTGTATTACCTGCTTGTACCGGACCTTCAAACTCTTGTTCCCACGAAATGGTTGTAGAGTTAGTTTGTTGGATTCCAGTAGCTGTCGTTATTAGTTTAGCAGTCATGGCGAATCTGATGTAACGTTATTTATAGTAAGGTTACGTTGTTTAGTTAAATCAAAAACTATACCTGTACTAATGAAATCCTTTCCTAAATTGGTAGAATCTTCGCCCGGCTTCCAATAATGTTGAAGATTACCTTGGGAGGTGTAACTACCCGAGGCAACGGTTAGATCGGCAGCAAAACCTCCACTAACTACTGTTTCCAATTCTTCTGATCCAAGAATAGTATCCCACAATCCAAAATGACCCAGAGTTCCGCTAAAGGCGGCAAATTGCCCCCCTAGGGCTGAACCATAAAAAATCCTACGGCCATCACCTGCACCCATACTTCCAGTAACATTTACAAATTCCACTCCAGTTGTGGTTAGAAATGCATTTTTGTAAGCAGTTAACTCTGTTCCATCCCATTGCAGAGATGTGTGCGTCCAAACTTCTGTTTGATACCAATTGCCCCACCCATAGTGCTTGATGGTAGTTCCATCAGAATCCTTGATTAAAACGCGTAGTTCTGCAGGCCTCTTTCCGTGTACCTGGGTTTCTGCCGGGAGAGGTGTAAGAGAGATTCGAAACACATCCTTACTATCCTGAGTTCCCGCGGAAAGAATAGTGGAATGCTCTTTGTTGGCTTTTGGCTTTACCCAAAATCCTAATGTCCACACATTCTCAATATTTAGACTCGTACCAACAGTTATAGTTGGTCCACTATTTATATTGTAAGCATCGTTATTGTAGACACCTTGATTAAAAACACCAAAATCAAAATTGATACCTGTTTCATCTTGTCCAAAATATTGACCTTTTCCATCGAGTTGTACTGCCATCTAGTGCCTCCTACAGAACAAATTCAAGAGACACGGTTTCTATTATAATATCTTTGGAACCGCCGCCTGACGCAGCATTTACAACTTCGATCGCGATCCGGTCACCTGCAACAACTGTAAAACTATTTGAAGTATCAGAAAGTAAACCAGTGGCCGCCGCATCATAACTCACAGTCAAGGTTTGGGAAGCTCCATTTTTCCTGAGTGTTACTGTATTTCCATTAGTATCGGAGTCATTGACAGATACGAAAGTTCTGAGGTTTTGAACGGTGCCGTCCATTGGTATATAGAATTCTTGATTTGCTTCGGTCGTAGACTGGTTGCCTGTACCGAACCCAAGGTAAACAGTAGTGGCTTTAACAACGGCTGTTGCAGCCCCGGAAAATCCCAGAGCCGAAGAGGAACCACCCCCACCACCACCACCAGATATGTCTACGGGAATTCCAGAAACTGTTAGAGAGCCTGTAAATCTTCCATTCTGTAAGTCTGCAAGAATACCACTAAAGGTAGTTCCAGTAACCGTAATGGCTTCGAAGGTACCTCCTGCAGTAATATTAAAATTTTGCGCATCGAGATCTCCACCCAATTGAGGGGTGGTATCTTCAACGACACTGCCAATCTTAGTATCAATCTCAGTTTGGAGAACACCGCTGGCGTTCACAAATTCGGTTCTGAATCCTTGAACATCTATAGTATTGCTTCCTGAAACTATGGTAATACCATCAGAACTTATGAGGGCATCATTTTCCTCTCGGGTATATCTGACGTGATGGGCAGAACTGTTTGCAGTATGGGTAGTAATATCCGAATCAATTTCGGCGGACAAAGTTCCCGACGCATTGGTGAATTCGGTTCTAAACCCGGCAACATCAATGGTACTAGTTCCCGAAACGATAGTTATTCCATCCGAACCTGTGAGAGCATCTTCCGCTAGATGGGCCTCAATTGTGGTGGTGTTAACTCCAGATGTGACAGTAATTCCTACTCCACCAAGGATAGCATCAGAGACAGTATCGGTATTAGTATCTGTAGCATGATCAGTTCCAGATATAACTATATTCTGCCCTTCGACAGTAACCCCGACCTCGCCTTTACCTACAACAACCACGGTTCCTGTTAGAGAGTTGATTGAATCTACATCGCCTGCTTCTACCGCATCGATTTCATTTTGAAGATGCCCAGACACCGAGACTAGGTTAGCGTCATCCGCTATACCGCTTGCAAGTAGTGCACTAATATCTGTAGCGTTGGTTACAACGTTAGCATCCGTTGCTACTCCACTCGCAGCGAGTTCACTGGTCGTAGGCTCCAACGCAGCAATAGCTTCTGAATCCACATACCGAGAGTGGTGCGCACTAGAGATCGCTGTGTGAGTAACGATATCAGAATCTATCTCAGCACTGAGAGTCCCGGACATAGTGAATCTTGCAGACTCAGTTGCTGAAACCGCTTCGGAGTCTGTGTACTTACTGTGATGAGCATCGGAGATCGCAGCGTGGGTTGAGATGTCGGAGTCGATCTCCGCAGAAAGAGTCCCGCTTACCGCTGCTATATCCGAATCAACCTCAGCGCTGGTAGCAAAGGAAGAGAGATCGGGACCTGTAACCGTGATGGTTTGTCCGACTGTTTGCGTGGTTACATTCTGAGAACCAGTGACGAGAACTGCACCTGTGACTGCATTTACAGAATCAACATCTGATCCTTCTACTCCGTCGATCTGAGACTGTAGGTGTCCAGAAGTAGTCGTGATCAGCGTAGTGTTCGCAGCTACGCTCGCGTCCGTGGCTACCCCGGATGCTGCAAGAGCGCTAGTGGTTGGTTCTAGAGCAGAGATAGCTTCGCTGTCTGCATACCGAGTGTGGTGAGCGCTTCCATCAGCAGCATGAGTAACTATATCACTGTCTATTTCTGCGGAAAGAGTTCCGCTGGCTGAAAATAGTTCTGCGGAAGAAGCAAATCCAGTATGTCCCGCACTAGCAAAATCTAAATTGGAAAGAGTGGAATGATCTCCGCCTGCAACACTGGTAGAGGCCCCAGAAATGGTAATGGTCTCTGAGGCGTTATCAGTAATCGTAACAGTCCCAAGACCCGTTAGAACGATATCTCCTTGCAGACTTTCTAAAGAATTAACTCCTGCCCCTGCTCCAGAACTACCGCTGATAGTTATGTTTCCAGAACCATCATCAGTGACAGCTACGGTTCCTTTACCAGTCACGTTGGCTGTGAGTATGGTGTCATCGAGGATGTCTATAGTCTCGTTAAGCCTGAAAGCCCAATCAGTTTCTACGTTGGGTACTGGTTTTTGGAGACTAATCTTTGGGGTTAAAGTGGCCATCTCACTCCATAGAAGCGGCCAGAGTCAATCCGTTTGCCACCGCGTGCAAAGGGTCCGCAGCATGGCGTACTTGGCTAATCTCAATAGGCATATCCACAGCATCCAAGGCTTGTGCAAATTTATCCAGAAACCCTTTAGGCAGAGAAGTTCCTCCACCAACTACTAAGGGAATAGGGTCCTTAAATTTC
>SDBV01009916.1_pt1 | contig 12563 bp, 7 predicted proteins | sample 2277081 | NCBI WGS metagenome assembly SDBV01 (sample SAMN10402039, study PRJNA504765) | marine sediment metagenome | isolation source: marine sediment core GS10_PC15, 223 cmbsf | place: Arctic Ocean: Southern Knipovich Ridge | collected 2010 | reverse complement strand
GATCTTCATCGGGGCCATCATGAAGGGCTACCGCCATGGTGCCGCCGGCATCAACCGCAACATCGTCATTCGCGACAACCACATCGAAAACACCGGCACCCTCTGGCTCCACCTCGGCAGTACCGACGGCGTAGTCGTCGAGAACAACACCATCGTAAACGGCAACTCACAAGACGGATATATCGACTGGATGTTCGCCGCCGTCACCCTCGTCAACAGCCGCAACGTCCGTTTCGAAGGCAACCGCTTTTCCTGGAGCCGCGGCAATGATCGCGCTTACTCCTTCTGGGATATCAAAGAAAACGTAGACCCTGACACCCTCATCCTCAAGAATAACCAAGGCTTTCCTCCACTACCGACGGTGCAAATTTCAGAAAACCCGACCAGCGACACGCCGGACTGAACACATGGTCCTGTGCTCCATGCCGATTCATATCCGTGGCCCAAATTCTGTCGAGTAAACTAAAGGTACCCTTAGTTCACTCCGCGAGCGCGATCTTGTAGAGCCGCGCCGAGATGTCTTGTATGACCTCTTCCATTTCGGGATAGAACTTTCCCTTCGGCGTCATCAGGCCCATGTGCTGGTGTTGATCCTTGCCGGGCATGGTCTTCGGCGTGTCGATGATGCCGCACATGTGCCAGCCGACGAAGTCCGGGCGTGCGATGGCGTTTTCGGCGAATTCACGGACCCATTGGGCGCGTTGGGCCTGGTCGCGGGCGTGTGGGCCGTAGGGGTTGGGCAGCATCTCTGAGGGCACGGAGTAGGTCGAGTCTCCGTTTAGGAAAGGCTGATCCACCTGGGGCGACAGCCGGTCGAGAAGGGCTTTCTGGCGGGGCCAACGGGCGTAGAACTGGACGTTGACCACGTCGGTGTAGCAGCTGGTTACCGTGATGATGCTCTCGAGCGTGTCGCCGTTGGCGCTGATCTTGTCGCCGAAGAAGAGATGGTTGGCGTCAACGCGGCGAAGGGCGGCCTTTGCGACAGCGTAGTAGCGGTCTACACAGAGGAGCAGGAAGGCGTGATTGTCGGCGCCCTCGGCTTCGCTGGTGGGGGCGGCAGCGGGGCGCCAGTTCTCGGCGGTGAGAAGTTCGTCCCACGACTTGAATGTGGACGCGTAGATTTTGTTGAACGCGGCGATGTCGGCGTAGCGCCGGCGCATGGTCTCGACGTAAGCCCGTTTGCCGGGAGCATCGGCGCCCAAATTGCGTAGAATGCGGGGCCAGGTCGTTCCGCCCGCCCGCCGGGTATCTCTGTCGGTCAGAACCGGGACGTCGGCCATGCAGTAGCCTAACAGCATCGGGTCGTTTGCATAAGGCGCGGCCATCTTGCGCGCGGCCGCATCGCACTGCGCCTCGAATGCCGAAGCGAAGATGTCAACATAGGTCTCGGGGCTGGGCTTTCGGTGGTGGGAGAGCACGATGGGCTCGTAGCGCCGCACGTAGGGCATGGGCGCGGGGGGATCGGTCAGCATGGGCGCGTCGGTGTGGATGCCGAAGGTGTTGACGCCGAGTCGCTTCATGTCCGACAGCGCAGCGGCACGGAATCCGCGCTGCCACGCGGCGTCCCAGGGCTTGTCGGCACCGAACGTGCGCACCCAGTGGTCTCGGTTATAGTCCTGCGCCCACCATCCGGCGTGGTAGTGATTGATGCCGAACGAGATGAATGCGTTGCCCTCCGGCGTGACCAGCCACCACCGCTTGCCGTCATGCTCTGTGCGGAAGAAGCCGGTCGCCTTAAAGGACTTGCCTTTCCACCCTCCGAAGCGATCCAGATCGGCTGCATGGGCAGCATTCAGCGCCAAGACACCGGCAATGGCGAACCTTAATATGATATTTTTCATTTAAACGCTCCAAAAACAGGTACTTTCCTCGTTTTCCCTCTTATCTCCTGGCTCTGATCTTCGCGCAGTCCCCATTTGACTTCAAAGAACTTCTAACAAAATAAAATGTGGCACGGGCATCCTGCCCGTGTATCATGGGCAAGATGCCCATGCCACATGTGACGGCGGCCATTGGTCAGGCACCTTTAATTATTCTATCTTAACACCACTGTGTATGGGGTGGTTTCGTTGATTTGTAGAGTGAATGCCCCGGCTGTGATTGCCGCTGGGGTCTTCTTGTCGGTTGGGTAGCCGTTTTCATCGCAGGCAATGACTTTTCCGGGAGCAGGACCTTTCAATCTCAGCGTCACGGTTGCCTTGATCTTCTTGATTCCCCAGGGCGCCGAGCCTGCGTTGCGGATCGTACCTCCCATGCCTCCGGGCTCGGAGGTTTCCCAGCCATAGAGCTGATCGATCGTCATGCACTGGATAAGGATCTTCTTTGACACGTCAATCGGCCTGCCATCGAGGGCGACAACGAGGACCGTACCGTAATCGTTGGTCATGTCGATATCAACGTCGTCCAGGCGGACGGTGCCTTTCTTACGCAGAAAGCCGACGGCGCCCTGGGCTTTGGGCGTGTTCATCGTAGCCACCCCGACACCGTAATCCAGTCGAAGTTCGCCGGTAATACTCTTGATCGTTTTGTCTTTGCGATTGATCAATTCACTTGTATCAAGCACCCGTGAGTCTTGGGGCCTGCCCTGAAACGAGCGTGTGACCCGACCTGCGTAGAACATCGCCGGATCGATCGCCTTTTTGATCCGTCCTCTCCGGGCGGAAGGAACCTGGTCGGCGCGCATCTGGTCCATAGCGGGCTGTGCGAACACTTTGGAGCCCTTCAATGCGAACAAATCTTCAATGGCCGTATTCTCTTTCACCACGCTCGGCGCTTCGGCGACGTAGCTGTTGCGATATATCAGCGACGTAGCGAAAAACCCGCCCAGCACCACAGGGTTGCTCATCGGGAACTTGCTGACGGCCTGGTCCCAGCTGGCGCTGCCGATGCTGAAATGGCAGATCGCGTCCAGCCCGTTCAAACTGCCGTACGCAGCCATAAGAAATGGCCATTCAGCGCGGTACATATTCGGCATGGGCCAGCCGATCTCCGAAATGATATTCGGATACCCTTCGATTTCCACATAAGGCAGCGGATTGGCATGGCTCAGATTCAAAGCGGACTGGCTGCTGAAAGTGTGCCCGGGCCGGACCGACCAACCCGACCCCTCGCCCTTGTGATTATAGTCAAAGTATCCGTGGTGATCGATTACGTCGCCGGTGGTGTAGCAATGCCGCTCCAGGGGCCCTAACAGCCCCGGATCGGCCGTGCGCCAGTTGCCGCACGACACCAATCCTTCATAGCCGTACTCTGAGCGGAACCGCCGGATCGTCTTCTGGTAGAAGACCCGCATATTCTCCGTAAGAAAGCGAATCTGATCGGACACGCGCTTGCGATTGGCCGGGGCGAGTTTAATACCATCGCTGGTCATGTTCCACGCCGAAAAAAGTTCCATTCTCCCCTTGCCGGGATCATCACCCGCATTGGGTTTCCCTCCCCAGGCGGCGATCGCCTTATTGAGTGAGCCGTATTTCTTCTTTAGCCACTGTCCATAGAGCCGTTTGAGCGTCTCCCAGCGCTTCGGCGGAGCGTTCTTCTTATCGAACGTCCAGAAGAGGTGGCTGTCCTCGTTTTGAATCTCGACTATAGCAACCGCGGGATCCTTGCCGAGAGGCATGCCCGTATAAGGATTCGGCGTCGTCAGAAGTGCCTCGGCCCATTTGAAATAGACCCGCTGCATATCCGGCTCGAAGAACAACAGCATCAGCGGCCAGCGATTACCCTCCTTATGCCACGCATCCAGATGGAACCAGGCCGGGAAATAGAAACTCACCTTCGCATAAATCCCTTCCTGCTTGAGCGCCCAGATGAAGTGGTGGAGTTTATCCAGCTTTTCCATATCCACCGCCGGATCGCGCGAACTGTATATCCCGCCATGAATCCGCACCAGGTTGACGCCCCGTTTCGCTAAGTGCCTGGCTAAGTAAACGTGCGATGCATCGTCAAGCTCATGGATCAGCCCGCCGATATTCCCCGCCCAGAACTTCACTGGTTTGCCGCTGCCTAACACAAATCCGTTCCCCTCGGCCGCAACACGACCATCCTGTCCCGCCACGTCTTCGTTAAGATGACTCAAATCGAGCAGAGCATCCGGCCCGAACGAATCCACACCCGGCTCCCACGCGAAAAAGCCCGGATTGGCCTTGTTCGTTCGTTCGCCGGGCTTTAAAAAACCGCGCGGCATAAAGGGCGTTTGCGAGAAGATGAAACAGTCGAGACCGCCGTGATTGCTGTTGGCGCTGTGGAACTTAAAAGCGATACGGTGCTTGCCCCTGGTCAGCCGCACCTGTCCTGCGTTGATCCACGAGATATACCGCATATCGGGTTTTCCGTCGGAGGCGATATTGATTTTCTCCACGGCCTTTCCCATATCGACCTCGACCCAGGCGCTGCCGTCCAGCTTATAACTGAGCCTCGGACCCACTGCGGAATTGGCGCGAATCCAGAAGTGATAGCTGCCGCTTTCGGCAATGCCAAGCCTGAATTCGGCGATCGGCGGAGCACCCGAAGCATAGTGCGACAACCAGTTGTTGCCCGAAAGGGTCTCCTTTGTCACATTGCCGTACCAGTTGTGCTCGCGCATGTTATGCTCGACCGCATCCTCGCCCTCGATCCAGATAAAGTCGCCCGCCCCCAAACACAACGTCGCAAACCCCAATAACATCCCCAAAAACACCCAGACTCCAGGAATTCGCATAAAAACACCTCACCGGTTGAAACCCAAATATCCATGTTTAGTAACAACGAATCCGGATTATACCACATATTCGGCAATATTAAAAGCCGGTTGCCGATTACTGAAGTCTTTCGTAATTGAATGACTCTAAGTAATGTTCCACCAATCCAGCTACGGCAGGAACCTTTATTTCATTGCGTCTATATGCCTCAGTAAGGTGATCTAAATTTGGACTGCTCTTTTGGGCATGATCGGCAGCAGCTTCTCCAAGCCATCCATCATTTGCAAGTTCATCGACAATGCTTTGAGGAAGAATATTGCCAACATTTTTAATTAAAGTCTGCATCATTTCTTTAGTCGTATGAGTTTCAAGGATTGTCCAGATATTAACCTTGCAAATTCCATCATCCGCCAATTGGGGCAAATCTTCATTCGCCAATGAAGAAGTACCGTGCAGTACAAGGCAGTTGCCAACGACAGAACTGATTTCTCTCGCTAAATCGCCGTGATACTTTATTTCCGATTTGGTAGCTCTGTGTTCCGTTCCCAAATTAACAACGATGAGGTCAACGCCGGTTTCCTTCATGAATAATGTTGCCTGCCGGGGGCTTGTAAGCTGTATCTTGTCGGATTCCCCCGACTCGACAATTTCATCAACGCACCCTTCAATAATATAGTCATCCCTGTGCTCTTTGACAAATTCAGCCGTCCTCTTCCTGTTCTCCTCTAAAGAAAGCGCAGAGCAATCATACATAACGCAGCCCCAAAAACCCCGACCTTCTTCAAACAAAAACTTGTCGCCTTCAGGCTGACCGTGGTCAAGGCCTGGTATGACAGTAACCTTTGGAAATGGGCCGTCATTCCTGGCCAGTCTTTCAAGATCACTGCGAAATGCCAGGAAACCTTCTTCTGTACTGTTCTGTGAAGTGTAATTGGCAAGGTTCCCCCTGTTATGATAATTGGCCGTTACCGCTATAAATAACGGGACTGATTCCAGCCCGGCCCTGTCAGCGAAAGCCGTCGCTCCCTTGAGAATGCCCTCGACGGTAAATGTGTTCTCCGTGCAAAAGCACGGCATCGCAATGTTTTTGGATTGCAGCTTTTTGACAAGTTCTCTAATACGGTCAGGGTTATTCAACAATGCCATATACTACTCCATATTTGACTGCGGTAACGGTCTCATAACTTCCGCCATTCAAATGTTAAATACAGTTAATTTTTTCACCAAGCGGTTTTAAGGTTTTATAAATTTCCGAGTAGATTTCATACCTTTCGTTATATTTGCGGGCATTATTCGCTTGCGGTTCAAAGGTTCTTGCCGGTTTCGCCCACACTCGAGAGATATCTTCCAATGACCCGATATCGCCACAGGCTTTAGCGGCCAGCAGAGCTGCGCCAAGACAGCCTGCCTCGCCGGTGGACAATGACTCAACAGGCACTCCTAAGATATCGGCTTTCATCTGTAACCATTTGGCGCTTTTAACGCCTCCTCCAAATGCACAAAGTGTGTCAACTTTAATACCTGCTGATTTTAACAGCTCAATATTGAGTTTCATCTCATAGGTGACACCTTCAAGTAAAGCTTTTGTCAATTCGGCTTTAGTGGTGTTCAGCGTCAATCCGATAATGGCGCCGGTGGGATTGGGATCAAAATAAGGCGTGCCCGTCGAGGCAAAATGCGGCTGCACAAATATATTAGTCGGTTCTTCGGGAATGCCTTCCAGCAATAAATCGTATACGTCTTTGTTCGTTTTCCGGGCTTCGGCTACTTCGTATTGTCCAAAATTGTCACGAAACCATCGAAGCAGACTGCCGCCGGTCATGTTGAAAGCAACGGTGGTATATAGACCATCGACCGTGTAAGGATACGTTGCAAGATTACAATCACGCATCGTCTCGTTCAAAACGCATCCCCTGAAGACGGGAGTGATGCACTCAACCGTACCAATACTGTATGCAGCCTTACCGGCACTGGTTATACCAACGCCTAACGCGCCGCAACTCTGGTCATGTCCGCCAACAGTGACGATAACATCTTCGGACAATCCGAGTTCTGCTGCCATCGGCGGAAGTACCCGCCCGGCCGCCTGCCCCGATGGCATCGATTCCGGCAGAATTGATTTGTCAATATCTATCGCCCGAAGGATTTCGTCAGACCAACATAAACGCTTAACATCAAAGAGCATCGTCCGGGAGGCAAGATTGTGGCTGGTTACGGCCTTGCCGGTCAGCTTATAACACAGCAGGTCACCGAAACATAAAAACCTTCTGACTTTGCCCGCTAATTCGGGCTTATTCGCCAATAACCAGATTAGCTTGAAAACACTGAATAAAGTATGCGGGCTATGCCCTGTAATCGAATACAACTTTTCCAGGCCGAAGGATTTCGTAAATTCTTCAACCTGTTTCTGGCTCCGGATATCAGACGAAACCATTGCATTACAGAGACATTCTCCTGCCTCATTCAACAATGTAAAAGCTTCGCCCTGGCTTGAAATCCCAACTGCTTTTACGGGAATGTCGTTTCTTACTTCATTTGAGACTTCGCTAATAACTCTTTTGCATTCATCGATTACTAAGACAGGGTCAAGCTCATACCAACCGGTTTTGGGTGAAATTAAAGCGTATTCCCTGTAAGAAGACGCGAGTATATCGCCATTCTCATCAAACACTAACGCCTTACACCCTGTAGTTCCAATATCTATTCCAATATATGACATAATGCGAAAAGCCCCTGCTCTAAGACCAACCTGGCCGCCTGCAATGTAAAGTCCTTACTGTACCGTCAATATCTTGCTGTCCCGGACACGCCTTTCCCCGGGCGGTAATATAACCTGCCGCCAGGTGTCCGTCATCCGTAGAGCACCCCGCACCGCCACCGCCCTGCCGGCCGACAAGTGCCCGTCTGTATGCAGGTTAGCCACCCACCAACCGCAAAGAAACAAGAATCTTGCGGAATCGCCGCCGGTTGGTCAAAATGCTTGAAAATGCCGGGCAAATTGGCTAAAATAGGGGACAGTTACCATTTTAGTTGACTGTCGGGTGGCGGCGGCCGATCGCGGCTTGTCGGGCCAGGGCGATGGTTTTGCTGCCGCTTTTTTGAATACGTTTGTTTTGCGAGAGGAAAAAAGATGAACAACAATTCCAGGCGAATATCTCGAAGGCGGTTCCTTGCCGGCGCCGCGGCGACGGCGGGGGCGTTTACGCTTGTTCCGCGAAGGGTCTTAGGCGGGGCGAAGTTTGTGCCGCCGAGTGAGACCATCAATATTGCGATCATCGGTTGCGGCGGGCAGGGCAGGCACAACGGTCGCAGCCTGTACGGGCACAAGGACGCGCGCGTCGTCGCTGTTGTCGATCCGCGCGAGCAGGCCGATTACAGCCGCTTCTACTACAAAGGCGTTGCAGGGCGCGGACCGGTCAAGGCCGAGGTCGAAAAACGCTACCGGCAGGATAACCCGAACTTCAAGTGCGCAGAATACCTCGACTTCCGCAGGATGTTCGACAAGGAAAAGAACAATATCGATGCCGTGCTTATCGCAACGCCGGACCACGCCCATGCGGTTACGGCCATGGCGGCAATCAAACTGGGCAAGCACGTCTACTGCGAAAAACCGCTCACGCACAATATCTCCGAAGCCCGCTTGATCGCCAAGGCCGCCAAAGAAGCCGGCGTCGCCACGCAGATGGGCAACCAGGGCAGAAGCTCCGAAGGCAACCGCCTCACCTGCGAATGGGTATGGGCGGGGCTGATCGGAAACGTCCGCCAGGTCCACGCCTGGAGCGGTGCCGGCGGCTGGTCGTCGGGACAGGGCAGGCCCAAGGACACGCCTGCCGTGCCGAAAGACCTCGACTGGGATTTGTGGCTCGGTCCGCTGAAGGATCGTCCGTATCACCCGGCCTACTGCCCGTATAACTGGCGCGGCTGGTGGTCGTTCGGCACGGGGAGTGTGGGAGACATGGGCGTTCACAATCTCGAACCGGCGTTTGCCGCGCTCAGGCTCGGTCATCCCATCAGCGTCGAAGGCCGCAGCGAGTTCGTCGATTCCGAAGTGATCGGACCGAACAACAAGGTCGTCTGGGAGTTTCCGGCGCGCGGCGACATGCCACCGGTTACGGTCAACTGGTACGACGGACAGCTCAGCCCCGAACGCCCGCCGGAACTGGAAGAAAGCCGACGCATGGGCGGAGGCGGAAACGGCATTCTTATCGTGGGCGACAAGGGCACGATCATGGGCGGTGGCTGGAGCAAGTCTCCGCGGATTATCCCCGAAACGAAGATGCGTGCGGTGGCAGACAAACTTCCGCCCAAGACGATTCCGAGATCGAAGGGCCATCATCGCGACTGGCTCAATGCCTGCAAGGGAGGCCCGCCCGCCAGCAGCAACTTCAGCTACGCGGCCAGACTCGCAGAATTCATCCTCTTAGGCGACGTGGCGATTCGCACCCGAAAGAAGATCCTCTGGGACGGACCCGGCATGAAGGCCAAAAACGCCCCCGAGGCGGACGAATTCATCAGCCACGAATCCCACTACCGCCCCGGCTGGACATTGTAGAATAAAGCAGGATGTACGTGCTTTTCGGCCTGTCCGAGTCAACCGACCCGGACAGGCTTTGTTTTCTCAGGCAAATCGGAATGGTCCGACGGAAATAGACATGGATTCTCAGATTGAGGAGATTGACTGATGTTCAGGAGCAAGTTGTTTTTGGCGGTACTATTGTGTCTGAGTCTTTTCTCAGTACCGTGTTTTGCGGTTGACGGGGTGGCGCGTTTGGGGATGAATCTGGCCGGGCCCGCCGACTGGAATACGGAACTGCCGTTTGTCGATGTGTTTCGGATGTCGCGGCCGTGGATCAGTCAAGAGAAGGGGAAATCGTGGGGGAAGGGGCCGCAGCTTTTGCTGGATGAGTACGGCTGGGTGAGGCGGCTGGAGAAGGACTGCTTTGCCGAGACGCCTTTGTGCACGATTGACGGAGGACATTACCCCTCGGGGCGGTACGTGGTTCTCTATGACGGCAAAGGCAAACTCGACTTCTGGAACGCTGCAAGTATAGTTAAGAGCGAACCGGGCAGGCTTGTGATCGATGTGGATTCGTCGAGGGGCGCGTTCTTCCTTCGGTTGATGGAGACCGAGCCGGGTGATTACGTTCGCAACATTCGCGTGATCATGCCGGGCTTCGAGAAGACTCACCGCAGCAATCCGTGGCATCCGGTTTTTCTCAACCGCTGGAAAGGTATGGCGTGTTTGCGGTTCATGGATTTTATGCACACCAACGGCTCGAAGATAAGCGATTGGGACGACAGGCCGACGCTTCGCCATGCGACGTTCTGTAAGAAGGGCGTTGCCCTGGAATGGATGATCGATCTGTGCAATCGTCTCGACGCCGATCCGTGGTTCTGCATGCCGCATCTGGCCGACGACAACTTCGTCGGCAACTTCGCTGCGATGGTCAAGCGCAGACTCAATCCGGATTTGAAAGTCTACATCGAGTATTCCAATGAAATCTGGAACGGACAGTTCGCCCAAAGCCGATGGGCGGGCGAGCAGGGCGCCAAGTTGGGCTTTGCCGAAAAACCGTGGGAGGCCGGCTGGCGGTTTACAGCGTACCGGTCGGTGCAGATTTTCAAGATATGGGAGAAGGTTTTTGGCGGCAGTGGGCGCCTGGTGCGGGTGCTGTCCTCACAGGCGGCCAATCCTTACGTCTCCGAGCGGGTCGTCGAGTGGCAGGAGGCGTACAAGCATGCCGATGCGCTGGCGATTGCGCCTTATATAAGCTTCAACCTTCGCCCGGGAGGCAATCCATCCTCCGATGCGGTGGCAAACTGGTCGGTCGATCAGGTGCTCGATCATATCGAGGGCAGGTCGCTGCCGCAGTCGATCGACTGGATCACTGGCAGCAAGGCCGTTGCCGACAAGTACGGCCTGAAGCTGATGACCTACGAAGGCGGCCAGCACATGGTCGGGGTCGGCGGCGGCGAGAACAACCAGAAACTGACGAAGCTGCTTGGCGCCGCCAATGGACACGTGCGCATGGAAGGGATTTACGACAGGTATTTCGATGCGTGGGAAAACGCCGGCGGCGATATGTTCTGCTATTTTTCGTCGATCGGCAGATGGAGCAAGTGGGGCAGTTGGGGCATGCTCCAGCACTACGACGACGATGCGACAAAGAGCCCTAAATACACCGCAACAATGCGCTGGGCGAAAAAGCTGGGGCAGAACGTTGAGGATGAATGAAACACAAGCTATTTTCGGTAACAAGCAACCACTTTCTCTGAGTCGAACCATATTTAATCACCGAGGACCTGGAGCAGCATAGCCGCAACCAAAAAGAATTTATCCGCGGATTTCGCAGATTTTGGCTGCGAAAAAGCCTGCCGTGGGCGAAGCTGAAGGGGCACAAAAGATGTCTCCTATGGGTATCCAGAACCCCCCGTTCTGGAGATTCCTGCTCGCCTTTCCTGTATTTAACGGATAGTGAATGGTGGGCTCCGGGCACTTGAGTTTCCCGATAAATCGGGACTGACCTTCGGGCAGCGTGGCAAGATGCTGCAGGGTGGGGTAAATTGGGTTCGTTTTGCGCGTTTGGGGCATCCCCCACAGGCGGATCGTGCCCGTACGGGAGATTTCCGGGCTGGGTGGTAAATTGGGTTCGTTTTGCATAAATGGGGTAGGGGTCGGGCGGCGGCACGGTAGATTGGGTTCGTTTCGTAAAATGTGGGGTGGCCAGAGACGTAGGGAACGCGGAATTGGGTTTGTTTCGCGTTTTTTGGTATCGTTGGCGTTTCCCCCACTTCCGTGGGGGTTAAATATAGGGGTGGCAGGCCTGCGGCCTGCGTTTTATTTAGGGTTCGTTTCGCATTTTTGGGTCGGCGGATGGTGGGGGTGGGGCAAATTGGGTTCGTTTCGCATAATCGGGGTGGGAAGATGGTGGGGGTGCTGGAATTGGGTTCGTTTTGCGTTTTTGGGGTATGTCCGGAGTAAATTGGGTTCGTTTTGCATTTTTGGGTCGTGGGGGGCGCCCCGGTTGGAAGACTCCCGATGAATCGGGATAAACTCCGGTTAAATACAGGTGGCCCGCCTGGGGCGGGCGTTCTATCTGATGGTGGTGGGTGGTTCATTTTTTCCTCCTGATTGGTTTGCTGCATGCGCCCCCTATACTGCGTGAGCATTATACCAGAAAGTTTGGTAGATGTCAAATATTAAATAAAATTTACCACGAAGGCACGCCCTTCGGCAAGCTCAGGACAGGAGGGGCACGAAGAAAAAAGGGGGTTAGCCACTGATTTCACTGATTTCACTGATTTCACTGATTATTTGCCGCGGATCCCCCTTTGCGTAAAGGGCGTGTTGGGCAAACACATTACGGCAAAATCACTTGCCTTTTTGCCCTTCTGCAGGACGGGCAGTGGCAATCGCAGAGAAACCGGCCTTGACAAGGGCGGGACTTGCTATTATGATAGATTTTCGGATATTGAATGTTCGGCGTCTACACACCATCACGGATGATTGCATTGTCAACGGAGAGGTGGTATGCAAAAGCATAATTTACATTTGGAGGGTGTTCTGGTGGTTAAGAAAACATTTCTGTTCCTTGCGGTTAGTGTCTTTTTGGCGGTACTGGCAAGCCATGCAGCAGCAAGAACCTTTTATGTCACTCCCGGCCAAAGCATCCAGGCCGCGATTGATGCGGCCGTAACCGGCGACCAAATCGAGGTGGCGCCGGGTACATACAGCGAGGCCATCAATTTCAACGGCAGGGCGGTACGCCTCTACAGCAGCGGCGGGGCTTCGGTAACCGAAATAAACGGAACTGGTTATTATCACGTTGTCCAGTGCGTAAGCGGCGAAGACGCCAATACAATATTAGAAGGTTTTACCATCACCGG
>SDBV01009915.1_pt1 | contig 12564 bp, 9 predicted proteins | sample 2277081 | NCBI WGS metagenome assembly SDBV01 (sample SAMN10402039, study PRJNA504765) | marine sediment metagenome | isolation source: marine sediment core GS10_PC15, 223 cmbsf | place: Arctic Ocean: Southern Knipovich Ridge | collected 2010 | reverse complement strand
GGTGGGTACGCACAGCCGCGCCTCCGCTGTTGCTGCGTACCGTTAGGAGCAAAGAGAAGGGGCCATTTGGCAGACCGATCGGGTCCCATTCGAGCAGGATCTCAGGCTGCTCAGCAGGTGAATTGCCGTGCGCGATGTCGGGCCAGCTGCTGGGATCGTTCCCTACGCCATACTCCAGGATCCAATCTTTGAAGTCGTCTGTGGCGGCCGCACGGCCGATGATGGTAAGAGGGCCGCTGGATACAATCGACCCCTGGAGCGGAGCCGTAATCACCAGAAGCGGCCGCGGACTATCGGGCCCACAAGTCGTTTCTGGCACAAAGAAAATTTCCTCCTGGTCCTCGAAGCCCATTCGTTCCATCCACTTTTCGCCATCATCTGTCTCCTGAATCCACTTTCGGCCAAATGCATCCGAGACCGCCAAGCCGAGTTTCTGGGTCGCGTAATCCGGGCAATCGGCGGAGGCCAGCTCGCGCGTGAAGCTATCGATCCACACCTCACGCCACAGATCCAATTCTTTGGGCAGCGGGGGTTGATCCGCGGCAAAGAATTCGACTCTATGAGCAGGGCACCATTCAGATGGTTCGGCACCCGAGACCGCGCAGATCGGTGCTTCGATCACATTGGAGGGCCGCCGGAATGGGGTTGGCTGGCCACCCGTGAGCTGCTCGATGGCAAGCTGCATGACTTCATTCCAAATCGGGGCCGCCCCAGTCAAACCTGACGTGTCTTCCATCGGGCTGTTGTCGGCATTGCCGACCCATACGCCCACTGCAATCTCTGGGGTATAGCCGATGGTCCAGTTATCACGAATAGGGGTGTCTGTCGTGCCGGTCTTTACTGCAGCCGGGAAGGGGAGCGAGAGCGCTGAATTAGGACCGAAGGCCGGCGTACGGGCGGTGTTGTCGGACAGGATGGAGGTAATTAGAAAGGCGTGCTCGCTGCGAATCACGCGCTTTCCTTCGGGAGGGGCGTATTCGTAGACGATCTCACCTTCGTGATCGGTGATCTTCGTAATGGCAACCGGCGGGACGTAGACGCCCTGGTTGGCGAAGGTTGCGTAGGCATTGGTGAGCTCGAGCAGCTTGACATCGCCGCCTCCAAGGGTCAGCGAGATCCCGTAGTCGTCGCGATCAAAGGTTGTGAGTCCCATCCGCTCCGCAAAGGCTACAAGACCTTCCTCTTGAGGCGTAAACTCATCGTCATAAATACCAACATAGTCGAGAGTCTTGAGGGCCGGGATGTTGTAGGAGTTCGCTAAGGCCGAGCGTACGGTCACCGGGCCATGAAACTTGTTATCGTAGTTGCGCGGTGAGTAATCTTTCGACGGATCCCGCGGATCTTTGTAGGGAGGAAACTCGGACTCGACATCCCAGATGAGAGTCCCGGGGGTCCATCCTTTTTCGAAGGCCGCGGTGTATGTGAGTGGTTTGATGGATGATCCAGGCTGGCGCAGCGCAAGCGTCATATTGACCTGACCGTCGATCTCTTCATCGGTGAAGTCGGCCGATCCGACCATGGCCAGGATTTCACCGCTGCCAGGCTCAAGCGCGATAAGCGCTCCGTTGCCCACTTGATGCTCCGGCGTGAGTTCCTGTACTTGGTCACGCACGATCTTTTGCGCAGCTTGCTGGAGCTGCGGATCCAAAGTGGTATGCACGGTGAAGCCCGAACGATAGATCGTCTGTGGGTCAAACAGGGATTCCAGCTCCGAGCGCACATAGGTCACCCAGTGTGGAAATCGGATGTGAATGTCCGGGGACACGAATTCGTACTCCACGAATTCGGCGGCGGCTGCGCCGGCCATTTCTGGCGTGACGCAGATTGGTTGCTGCGAATTGCTCACAAAGATACAGCCCTGCTCGGTGCTAGCGTTCACCATCAAGACCAGCACTTGCTGCTGACGATTGAGGGTGGCGTCTCGGTTGGTATGCACGTCGTAAACGGCAGGGGCTTGGAGCAGTCCGGCCAGGAACGAACCCTGGCTGAGTGTGAGTTGCTCAGCGGGGATGTTAAAGTAGGTCTGGGCGGCGGCTTCCACGCCATAGGCTAAATTCCCGAAGTACATTTGATTGAGATATAGCTCCAGGACTTCGTCCTTTGTATAGCGCCGCGCGATTTCGGCCGCCAGCATGATCTCTCGGATCTTGCGCAGCGCGGTCCGCTGCGATCGCTCTTCCGGAGAAAGCAAGAGATTGCGCGCGATCTGCTGGGTGATGGTCGACGCGCCGGAAACCACCGTTCCGCCCTGCAAGTTCTGCCAGATGGCGCGGACGATGCCGGCCGGGTCAAACCCGGGATTGCTGTAGTAGCCAGAATCCTCGGTGGCGACGGTTGCAGCCACCATGAAGGGGGAAATCTTCGCCATCGGCACATAGGTGCGTCTTCCGGCCTGTGGATCCAGGATCTCGTAAAGTTGGTTGCCGTTCCGATCCAGAATCCGAGTGGTTTCGAATTGAGAGGCGTGCTGCTGCAGGTCTTCAACCGAGGGAAGCGTGGATGCCAGCGCGTAATACTGGTACAGGGCGAAGGAAGCCAAACCGATCCCAATCGCTGCGATCGCAAATACGCCCAGGATCGCCATGCGCAGCAGGCAGCCACCCCATCCGCCGGAGCGGGACGAGTCTGTTTGGTCCGAATCCCAAACATGCAGATACGCTGCGGGCCCGACTCGAGTAGCCGATGGATCGCGTTCCGGTACCCGATCCGGGAGCACCTCGGACGAGGGAGGAGGCGCCTTGTGTTCCGGCGTGGCTCCTTCGCTTAAAGGCGGCACTATGAGTGGGTCGGTCTCCGCTTCCGGATCGTTCTCCAGCTCGGTCCCGCTCGTAGGCGCGGCGGCGAGATCTTGCTCTGCCTCGCTCTTCTGATCGGCCTCGCTCGAAGGCGTGACGCCCAGCTCTTGCTCAGCCGCTGACTCTGCCATCCACCCGCCGGTCAGACCAGGCGTGCCGGTAGGATGACGATGTGGCACATCAGGCTCAGCATTGGGCTGCTTGGGTTCAATAAATGGGGGCACTTTGTCAGGGGAATCCGGCTCGGTCAGGCGCTGGTGTTGATCGCCCGGATGAGCATCATCAGACTGAGATCGCTCTTCAGAGGAACCGTCGCCGGAATTTGGCTCCAGCTCCTCTTCGGGCAGCTCCTCGACCATGGCGGGCGATTATAGCACGCAGACGAAACTGCAATTAATCTGCGACAAAGCTTGCAATTATGTCAACCGATTCGATGGGTATTACAGGGGAAAGTAGAGCTGATGGGTGGGCAAGGTTGAGCAGTGATGAAAAGAAGGGACGTGACTCAGCGGCGAGAAGTGCGGGGAGGCTTGCTCTCGCTCAGTCCCACAGGAGCGTTCATCACCAGTATGCCCCAAATTCCCTTCATAACCGTTTTGCCGTCCTGATTGATGACCTTTACTCCCAGATCTACCTGGCCGCCGCCTAGCCTCGGAATGGGCTTCGAATCAACCATTTCCATTTCCACGTGCACGGTGTCGCCGAAGAAGACCGGCTGGCTAAAGCGCCAATCACGGATATCGCGCCAGGCGATGACGGTGCCTTCTAAGAGCCCACTGCGCATAGCAAGTCCCGAGGCCACGGACAGTACAAGTAGCCCGTGTGCGACGCGCTGTTCAAAAAGGGAATCTTCTGAATAGGCGAGGTCGGTATGGATCAGGTTGTAGTCGCCTGACACGCCCGCGAAGTTGACGACATCCGCCTCGGTAATCGTCCTGCCGACGGTGATTATTTGCTGACCGGCTTCGAATTCCTCGAAATACAACCCTCTACGAGCTTCAAATTTTGCCATTTGGATCTCCGCTCCAGATTGTAAACGAGGTAGCTGAATTAGCTTAGCTCGCAGCGCTTTGCCCTTTCAAGTTCCCTCCCTACAATTGCCCTATGCGTGAGTGGGGACTGACTGCAGAGGCGCCGTTGTCGCTCCGCATTGCGGCGGATGCCCGGATGACGGTGCCCAGCTATATCGATGATCAAATCTGGGAACTGCGCCTCGGGGGCGGCACCCCATCAGCGCTCGCACTCGAGACCTCCTACGGAATGCGCGCGCGCAGCATGCGCATATTTCCTGGCTTCAGGCTCGATCAGGATGCCTGGATCGACCCACTGGACTTTCATGCGCCGCCCATCGTGGATTCCATTCTTCCCAACTACCTGCGCATATCGTTCGAACCTGCATCGGACTTGAGGGTCGTTGCAGAGTACTGGGCAAAAGAGTCCAACCTGGTAGGCGGACGCTTCACTCTTTACAACGCAAGCGCCGAAACTATCCGCCCAGAGATGCTGCTCCACGCTCAGCTTCAGCCAGGGGAGAACCCACAAACGATGACGAGTGTGTCGCATCAAGGCGCCACGGTGCTCCAGGGTTCTACCGGAGCGCTGGCTCCCCTGTTATTTCTTTCTGGCGGACCTCGGGCGGCGATTGCACCCTATCCGGCGTTGAGTGTGCGGCCCCTTCTGGACCCCGGTTCCTCCGAGATCTTCACCTGGGCTCACTCTGCGTGCGCGGAGCTCCAAGATTCGCTCGCATTAGCCAAGGAATTGATGTCTATCAAATGGGATGCAGAAATTGCGCGGATCGAGCAAGCAAATTCGGGGCTGGTAGAGGTCGAAACCGGCGATCCTGACTGGGATGTGGCCTTTTTGCTCGCCCAGACGACATCCATTGCCTCCTTTATAGGGCCCACCCGCCATCTACCCCACAGCTCGATTGTCGAAGAACGCTCCCCCGACCGAGGCTACGCCGCCCATCCTGAGGGGAGAGACCATGATCTGGGTTGGGACGGAGTGTCTGCATCGAGTGCTTACGTCACGATCCTGCAGATCTTGCCCAGTGCGCCGGAGCTAGCGAAAGGGATCCTTCTGAATTTTCTTGCCAGCCAGCTGCCTAATGGGGCAATCGATTGGAGCCCCGGCATGGGCGGGCAGCGCAGTGGGCTGCAGTGCGTTCCCCTGCTTGCTACTCTGGCATGGCGGATCTATTCGCAGACTGAAGATCGCGAGTTCCTGTCCGATGTCTATCCAAGGCTGATGAGTTTTGTCGATTCTTGGTTTGGGGAAGGTCAAGATATGGACGCCGACGGGCATCCAGAATGGAGCAGCACCAGTCAATCTGGATTCGAAGAATGGCCCGCCTACGATCGAGCGCACTACTGGGGGCAAGGGCTGGACATTGCGCTGGCTGAAACACCTGACCTGACTTCCTATCTCTACGGAGAAATTGCTGCGCTCATAGAGATGGGACGAGCCCTCGGACAGACTGAGCACGATCAAGATCTGGGCAGCCAACTGCTGCTCCTGAAAGAGGCAATAGAGCGGACCTGGTCCGAAAAGGAAAGCTGCTACCTGTCGCAGGATCGCGATCTAGATCGGACTGTCATCGGCTCGCGGCTGGGCATCGGCCAGGGCGCGTTTGAGATTGAAGTGGGGCATGAGTTCGATCCACACATTCGCGTGCTGGTGCGGGTGCGCGGCGAGGAGCAGGAGCGGCGAGATCTCAAGGTGGTCGTTTACGGAAAGAGTGCAGGCAGCCGAAAGCGAAAGCACCAATTGATCGGCAGCGGATTTCGATGGGTTGAGGAGCTTGGCACCGCCGCTACCGTCGACACATTTGCTCGCATCGAAAAAATCGTGGTTCGCGGCCTGAGCTCTGAGGCGAAAACAGAGCTACGGATCGCCGATTATTCCAGGCCGGATCATACCGGTCTGCTCCCACTCTGGGCCGGAGTTCCGGAGAGGAAGCGAGCAGATCAGCTCATCAAACAGAATTTGAAGAATGAAAGGAGATACCGGCGCGAATTTGGGATTCCAGGCTGGCCCGCTGACGGTTTGGCCTATCGCAACGCCTCGGTTCAGATTCGCCCCAACCTAATGATTGGAGAGGGGCTGGTGGATCAAGGCTATTTGAAAGAAGCAGCGGACCTCGTGGCCCGATTGATGAGCGCGTGCATCCATACACTTCACGAGGATCGAGCCTTCCGAGAGTCGTACCAACCGGATCAACCTGGCGGGGTAGGAAAGTCAGGCCACAGCTCCGGCGTGGCTCCACTCTCGCTGTTTCTATATGTATTGGGTGTGCGGCTGATCTCTCCCCGAAAGATCGCGCTTCGAGGCCACAACCCGTTTCCATGGCCGGTCCGGCTTAGCTATCGGGGAGTTGAAATCCTGTGGAACAAGGACAGCGCCTTGGTGCGGTTTCCGGATGAGAGCGAGGCCACCGTAACGGGTTTGCAGGTGCAACTGGTAGAGCAGAACGAGTTCTAAGAAATCACTTCAGAATTCCATAGCGAACCACGAAAAGTATCGTCGCGACCGTACAAGTTGCGATCATGATCGGCACCCCGCTCCTGAGCCAGATGCGGGTTGTGATCGGGGACTTGGTCTTTTCGCTAAGGGACACGACCACCATGTTAGCGGTGGAGCCAATCGGGGTCGCATTTCCGCCGAAGCCCGCCCCAAGGGCCAGCGCCCACCACAGTGGCGTGATATCCAGACCCGGTTGCTCTAACGATTGAATGATGGGGATCATTGCAATGGTGAACGGGATGTTGTCAATAATGGCAGAGGCGACCGCCGCTCCCCAAATTAGAGCCACGCCCATCAGGACCACATCCCGAGAGGAAAGGCCAGTCAAGCTCTCGCCTGCCAAGTCGAGCAAGCCGGAGGCCTCAATGCCTCCCACGACCACGAACAATGCCGCAAAAAACAGCAGGACCGGCCACTCGATGCCCTCCAAAACCTCCTCGAGATCCGGCCGCAGCCAGATGAGGGTTGCGGCCGCTCCGATCAGCGCCACAAATCCTGCCTGTATATGTAGAGTTTGGTGAAGGAAAAACAATGCCACAACTCCAAGCAGGATAATCAGTATCTTATTGGCTGATCTACTATCCTTTATAGCCTCGTGTTCGTCCAGAGCCTCTAAGGCCTCTAGGTTGGTGGGCTCCTGGGCCATCTCTTCTCGGAAAAGAAACCGAATCAAAATCAATGTTACCAACCACGCCACGAGCACGATCGGCGCTAGATTCACGACGAAATCCATAAAGCTCAGATTGGCCGCGGATCCGATAAGAATATTAGGCGGGTCGCCAACTAGCGTAGCGACGCCCCCCGTGTCGGAAAGGAATGCCTCAGCCATAAGCAATGGAATAGGGCTGATTCCCAGGATACCAGCGATCAGGAGTGTGACCGGCGCCATGAGGATCACTGTCGTGACGTTGTCCAGAAACAGCGAGGCAACGGTCGTAATGGTACCCAGAGCAACGAGCAGGATCCACGGATTCCCTTTGGTTCGCTTTGCGGTCAGGATCGCGACGTACTCAAAGTAACCGGTGTTCTTGAGAATGGCCACGATCACCATCATTCCAAACAGCAGGCCCAACGTATTGAAATCGATCGCCAATAGTGCTTGCTCCTGGGAGTAAAAGTCCAAAACGATGCCCAATAGCACCATCAGCACCGCGCCGGCCATGGCAAATATGGCACGGTGTGCTTTGCCGGCGAGGATTCCGGCGAATGAAGCAGCGAAGAGAAGGACTACGGAGATATATATGAGCATCAGGTGTAAAGCGGCCCGGTTTCCTTGGTAAATTCGGTGAGGAAGGCGCGTCCAATATCCACCTGGGAGGCGATACCGACCAGCTTACCCTCTCGAATCACAATGAGGTCCTTCAAATTATGTTTCTCCATAACTGAGAGGGCGTGCACCAGGCCGGCGTCCTCTTCCATGGAGACCGGCTCCTCCATGACATCGGAGACGTGCAGCATCCTGGCCCGCTGCCGGTCCTCCGCGGAGGTGTTTTCCAGATCGCCGTAGTCGTGTACGAAATCAATCTCGTCCATAACCGCTACGAAGTCGGGCAAAAACAACTTGACAATGTCGGTGATGGATATCGTACCGATAAGCGTCCCTCCGTTATTTACTACGGGTAGAGTGCCGACCCGCTTCTCGAGAATTAAAGCCGCCACTTCGCGAAGGGTCGCATCGGGAGTGATTGATACCACCTCACGCTTCATCCAATTTCCGATCGATTCCATTGTTCATCCTCCCTTGTGAGGCAACGATCCATATGTGGGCGCGCGATTGAGAGTGCCAGACGGAGCCGAGATTGTATCTGTCGGAAGGTTCGCGGTCAACTGAGCCTGGTTCAGAGCCCGAAACCGACAACCATTTTCCCCGCAAAGCACATCCATTACAATGACGTTCTTAAGCATTCTCTGGCCCAGGCACAGAGGCGCTCATGATTGTCTAACCGCTTATGACCGATATCTTCGAGATCGAAATCCTCATACTTGAGCTATTGCTGATCGTCTCGGTCGTGGCGGTAGTTGTCCGCCGTTTTCGTATTCCTTATACGGTTGGGCTTGTTCTGGCGGGATTGGCTCTCTCGCTGCGGCCGCCTATTGACCTCGAGCTCACTCCAGAGCTGATCCTGGCCATTCTTCTACCGCCGCTCCTATTCGAGGCTGCATTTCACCTCAATATCGACCACCTAAGAAGAAATGTCGGCACCATCCTGCTTTTAGCGATCCCGGGCGTCATACTCACGATGTTGATCACAGGCGCTATCGTATCTTTCGGCGCGGGGCTCCCATTATCAGCAGCTCTGGTCTTCGGTGCGCTGATCGCCGCCACCGATCCCGTTTCGGTCGTGGGAATCTTTCGCCGTATTGGTGCTCCCAAGCGCCTGGAGGTTTTGCTCGAAGGTGAAAGTTTGTTCAACGACGGTACTGCCATTGTCCTGTTCGGGATCGCGCTCGGGGCGCTGGGGACAAGTCAGCTTGACGTAGTTCAGGGCGCCATTGATTTCATCATCGTCGGGGGCGGCGGCGTCTTAGTTGGCCTCGTTTTGGGCGTGATAGCGATCCCGCTTCTAGCTCGCATCGATGATCACTTGGTCGAGACCACGCTCACGACGGTGCTGGCCTTCGGCTCGTACCTGGTGGCCGAGCAACTCCACGTAAGCGGTGTACTGGCGGTTGTCACCGCCGGCCTGATTGCGGGAAATGTGGGCAGGCGCGAGATGTCGCCTACGACTCGCATCGCGGTGCTTAACTTCTGGGAATACGTTGCTTTCCTGGCGAACTCGGTCATTTTCCTGGTGATTGGTTTGCAGGTTGATCTTCCCGGGCTGGTATCAAATTGGCAGCCTATTCTCTGGGCTATCGTAGGCGTGCTTGTCAGCCGCGCGGTCGGAATCTATGGCTTGTCTCGACTTGGCCGCGCGATCCCCTCCAACTGGCGCCACGTGATGTGGTGGGGAGGTTTGCGCGGCGCGATCGCGCTGGCACTTGCCCTCAGCGTTCCTCTATCGATGGGGGAGGAACGATCCACCTTGCTGCACATGGCCTTTGGGGTCGTCCTTTTCACATTGCTCGTACAGGGACTGTCGATGGAAGGGCTCGTCAAGCGGCTTGGATTAGTCACCCAAAGCGAAGAGCAATCGGATTACGAGATCAGGCGGGCTCGGGCACTCGCGGCCCGGTCGGGCCATGAGCACATGCGGCGGATGTATACGGAAGGCTTGATTTCACTTCATACGTGGGAGCGAGTGCAACCGATCCTTAGAGATCGTTCCGAGGCGTTGGCCAAATCGGTTCAGGAACTACTTCAAAGTTCGCCAAGCTTGGAGGCGGACGAGGTTCTCAGTGCTCGTAAGGAAGAACTGCGTGCTCAGCGGGACATGGTGGCCAAGCTCCGGCGCGACGGCGTGATCACCGATTCCACTTTCGAACATCTGGCAACTGAGGTAGATGCAGCTATGGAGCTGGAGCCGGACGTTTGGCCGTCAGGCATCCTGGACTTCGGCGTAGAGACCCGCATCAAGAAGCTTCTCATGGTGGTCATTCAGGACCGTGATCTGAACTCTGTTGCGACCGCACTATCTCAGCGGAACATACCGAGTACGATCCTCAAGAGCACCGGTGGGTTCCTCTCCCAGATAAATCACACACTGCTCATCGGATTAGCGGAAGAGATGCTGCCAGTGGCGGTTTCCACTATCAAGGAAGCCGCCAAAGAACGAGAGGAATTCGTCTCAGCCTTGCCAGGTACCGAGAAGGTTCCTATCGCGGAGCCGGTTAAGGTGCATGGGGCGACCGTATTTGTGTTCGATGTAGAACGTTACGAGGCGATCTAACAATGAATATGATGCTCGTTATCCTCAATGATCAAGATGCTGAATCCGTGCTTCGCGAGCTTGTCGAGCAGGAATTCCGTGCCACGCGTATCGCGTCGACAGGCGCCTTTTTGCGTAAGGGCAACACAACCCTGCTCATTGGATTGGAGCAAGATAAGGTCGATGATGTCCTGGAGATTATTCGAGATCAATCGGCCGAGCCAGAGGACCCGGGCCAGCGGCGAGCTACTGTTTTCGTATTACCCGTATCGAGGTACGAGCAACTCTAAGCTCGAGCTACAGGCAGCTCTAAGATCGAGCTACAGGCAGCTCCAATCCCTCCGCTCTATTCAGACTTCCCTTCCAATTCTTGATAATCTCGCTGCCAGTATACGAGCGGGAGTTTGCCGTTCTGAATATTCCAGGTCGTAACTTCCCCGACAAATATTGAATGGGTGCCCGCCGGCAGCGTACCCTGCACGCGACACTCCATGCTGGCCAGGCAGCCTTCCAGAAGAGGGCTGCCTAGCGGGCCCAATTGATAGCTCAGGCCTTCCAGGCGCTCCTCGGTATCGGGGATGCCCCCACCAAAATGCTGAGCCAAAACCTGCTGATCGTTCGCAAGGATGGAGATTGCAAAGGCGCCCGCCTCCGTCATCAGCGAGAAAGTGCGGGTGCGGCGCTCGATATTGACCGAAATCAAGGGCGGCTCGAGCGAAACGGAGGAAAACGAGCTGACCGTCATCCCGTGCAGCGCGCCATCGAGACCTGCCGTTACGACGGTGACACCGCTGGCCCACTGGCGGAGGACGGATCGGAGCTCTTCCGGACTAACGGTCATGCGCTTCCGTACAGGGTTTCAAGGATCGCCGGCGCAAACGAGGTTAAATCCTCTAACAACCTGGCCATGCCGCTTCGCATTTCCGACGGTCCGATCAAAAGAGCCGGGACAGCATTCAAAGTATGGCCTCGCTTGGAAAGATCTTCCAGGTTTCCGTGATCTGAGCTGACGACGATTAGATCCGACCGGTCGCCCCATTCTTCCACCAGGCCCCCAAGCACCCCATCCAGGTTCTCCAGCAGGGCAACCCCATCAGGAATGTCGCCCCGATGCCCGGCAAAATCGCTTGGCCAGAAATCGAACCAGGCCAGTTCATATTTTTCAGCTGCTTGGGCAAGCTTGCGGCCGGCTTCGGGCGGGTCATAGACTGGGATGGAGGGAAATCCGGGTTGCTCGGACCATCCCGCGCCGGTGAAGTCGGCGGAAAAAGCATTTCCACTCTGCATGTCATCAACGGTCATCAATTCCAACCCGGCAGAGGTAGCTGCCAGCGGGATCGATGAATATAGCCTTACGCCGCTCTCGATTCCCTCAAAGTAGCGTGGGGGGTAGCCGTTTAGCAGCGCCGCTGCGCCGCCGCGCTGCAATACCTGCATGAATATATTGTCACGCTTTACGATTTCTGCGACCGGTGGATTAGGCTTGGGGCCATAGTGCTCTCCCACCTGCTCCGGGACATTTTCGCCGGTTAGCAATGCCGCCTGACCGGTAGCGGATTGTGGCGTACCCTCCACACCCAACCGAGCGTCCACGGCTAATAGCGTTGCCCGCTCACCCTTGAATGGAGCGGATCCCTCCACAAGCCGCCGACCTTCAAGAAGATCCACTAGATTTGTCATGTCCGCAGCAGCAAATGGGTTGCGCTCTGGATCGTCCTCCCCGAGGCCCACGCCATCTAAGAAAAGAAATAGCATCCGCCTAGCTATCGTCCTCAATACTGGACTGCTCTTCCAGCAGCTCTTTGACCTCTGCGGAATAGATTCCTCCTACCCAGCGCTGGAGCTCCTCGCCATCACCATCGAAGAAAATAAAGGTTGGCGTGAAGCGAAAATCGTAGCGCTCGAGCAGAGCCTCTCCCGCAGGCTCTTGAATGTTCAAACGTATTACCTTCAATTTCCCTTCATGCACTCGTTCGATCCCATCCACGATGGGCTTCGCTGCCATGCACGACCCTCAAAATGGGCTTTGAAATTCGAGCAGCACCGGTGTACCAGCTCCGATCTGCTCGATCACGGTCTCCGGATCGGTATCTGTACTTTCTCCGGGATTGAAAAAGAAGTAGGCAATCCCGAAGCCCAGCGCCAGAGCGCCGAATGCCAGTACGTCGTTGAGAGTAACACCGTCTCGGAAGAGCCAAAGAGCGAGTATCGCCAATGCGAGCGCGGCACCTAGAGTATAGGAATGCTGGTTGAGAAACTGACCCACGGACATCTGGCGGATTTTATCACCCAGCGCAAAAAAGGCCTCCTGAGGCTGGTCACCTTTACACCGCCCAGTACCTCTCTTACAATCATCGAACCTCTGCTCAAGGACTCCAATTAATGAAGGAATACAAGACCGAGAAACTTCGCAACATTGCCCTCGTTTCCCACGG
>SDBV01009914.1_pt1 | contig 12565 bp, 6 predicted proteins | sample 2277081 | NCBI WGS metagenome assembly SDBV01 (sample SAMN10402039, study PRJNA504765) | marine sediment metagenome | isolation source: marine sediment core GS10_PC15, 223 cmbsf | place: Arctic Ocean: Southern Knipovich Ridge | collected 2010 | reverse complement strand
TACCTATAATAGAATAAAGCCTTTCAAATGAATTAAGCAGATAACACACTGAATTCCAATAATATGGAATTTTTAAAGAATCAGAAAATTATAGGTAATTTAGCTTGTGAAAATCGGTGATGATGCAAAAACATTATTTTATTGTAGCTGCAACCTGTTTGCTTGTCATCATATCAGGTACATATCTGAAAACTGCCGGTCAATCCAGCGATAAGAAGGGAGTTCCGGAGTTGGACTGGCCGATTGAGGTATTATCCGACGGACACGGATTCAGCGAATTCTGGATTGAAGGCTTTCACCGGGATAGTAAAGCGTCCCGTCAGATCTTCCAGAACAGGGTATATGCCCTGAATCTCAGGAGCCTTAAGCTGTATTTTTACAGCAGACAAGAAAACACTTTACATCACAGCAGATAAAAAACTCATGCGAATCGTCGTTCCAGGATTATAGAGTCATTCTAAATAGACCGTTTAGATTGTGATTTAATGTTACAATCAATACCAGTTCTTTGCAATATCATATCTTTATAACATACCTTTAGAAAGTAAGTCCTGAACTATTAAACTAAACAAACATGAAGCAAGGACAACGCTTCCTCACAGGATTGGCATTCCTGACCGGCCTGTCAATGTTAATCCTGCCACCTTCATGTAGTGATCCGTTTGATTACTACAATCCGCCCGGGGATTCTCCCGATCCCATCTACACGCAGATATCGAAACATCCTGATTTCAGCATATTTGCACAGGGTATCGAACTTGTGCCTGAACTGGTCAAGATCATTGATGCTTCAGGTCTTTATACTGCTTTCATCCCAACCGATTCAGCGTTTCAGGTCTATTTTAATAAAAGGGGCATCAGCTCCATCGACCAGATACCTGTTGATGAACTCAGCATGCTTATCAACTATCACCTCCTGTATAACCTGCGTTTCATGTATGATTTCTGGTATGAACAGGCGTTCGATGCAAAGAACACTTATAAACCTGAAGATACCCGGTATCTAACCAGATGCTTACCTGCCTCATATACAGTCAAAGATAAACTGGGCAGAGACCTGCAGGTACGAACTGACAACAAGCATATGAACGTCTATGTAAAGGAACTTCTTGCCCGGTCAGGAACCAGTGGAGGGAACTACATGGATGATTACAAAATGGTGTTCGGAAAGGAACCGGATGAGTTTAACATCAATGCCTCAACCATTGTCAGCGATTCTTCGATGATCGACCTGAATGCCGAAAACGGGGCACTGCATGGTATTGTTGAGGTCATTGAGCCTCCGGACAGGATAGATGAGATTATTACCGGTAGTGAACAAACACAGCTGTTCAGACAGATCATGGATAAACTGGCATACCTCTCACCATCAGGCCTGGTGACGGCTGAAGGTGATTCCCTGTACGACATTGCATTTGGATCCACACAGACCGACCTGATTCCTCTTGCTTCTGAGGATGCCATGTTTACAGTGTTCATACCCCCGGATGATGTCATTGGACCCCTGCTCGGAATCATTGAAGGTGGATTCGGAGGGTCATTTGATTCCATCCCCAATTCAACCCTGTCGCTGTTGTTCCTGAATCACATTGCCGGTGGTTCACTATGGAACCAGGATCTGCAAAAGGGGGTAAAAACCATAGCATCGCCGGATAAGACCACGGAGGTCCAGGGATTGATCACATCGAGCCAGCTGGCGAGCAACGGGATGGTTTATTTTCTAGATGATGTGCTGATGCCAGATCAGCTCAGCTCAGTGACAGGACCTATCCTGCTGAACCAGGATTACTACCTGTTTTCCAAAGCACTGGAAAGGGCAGGAACATTAAGAAGTCTGAGCAATCTTGAAGATGAGACCAACCTGAAAACAGTTCTTGCTGTCCGCAATGAAGCCTTTGCCGAAGCAGGAATCATTTATGAATCAAACAGGAACCGCTTCAAACGAAACAATAAAACCATGACCAGCACAGAGCTCAAGCACCTGTTTGAGTATCATGTTCTCAGGGGAGAGTATGATGTGGCTGATCTTGAGAACAGGTATTATGAAACGGAAAACTACATGTGGATAGAATCAAGGAACGGAGAGTTTTTCGGGAATGAACCAGGAAATATCGCTACCATCTCACAAACATTCGATTGGGGTATAAACGGTTATGTGCATGAAGTGGACAAAATCCTTGTTCCTCCCAACCAAACCCTCAAATCAATTCTTGAGTCAAACGACGAATATGCCAAATTTACTCAGGCACTTTCGGATCATTACCTGCTCGACCAGTTTAATGTAACTGTATCCAATGGAACCTATCACTCCATTTTTGCTCCCCCCAATTCGGCGATGGATCAGTTTGTACCCGACAGTGCTTACACCCTGATTGACATGCTGCATTACCACCTGGTGGAAACCTACGACCAGCCCCTGTTTACCTTCGGAACTGAGAATGGCATGTATGAGACCATGCTTGAAGGAAAAGAAATCGAAGTGGAAATAGACGGTACGAATATGACCATCAATCAGGATGCCCAGGTAATCGGTACAGCGAATGTGCTTGGAATTTCTGGTGTGATTCAACAAGTGGATAAAATATTGTATCCTCCGGCCGGAGAGTAACCCTTATTAAATGAAAGATGGTGCTTTTTAAAACAGATCCTATGAAAAAGCTCAAACCGATATTAAGCCAACTTGCACTCATCCTGGTTATTATTGGTATGCCAGTTGCTACTTCTGCCCAGCAGGATATCGTGGTCAGCGGTAAGGTCATCTCCCTTACTGATGGTGCCGGGATTCCCTATGCCACGGTCGCATTGCTGGATCAGAACAACAGGGTAATTAACGGAGTAGCCACCGACATGGACGGGAACTACTCCATACGGGTCCCTTCGAACGGTAAACTTCAATTCTCATTCATTGGTCATACCACCCAGATCATTGATGTGGCAGGCAGAAGATCCATTAATATCATGCTTGAAGAATCCATCCAGTCGCTGGAAGAGGTCAGGATTACAGCCATTGGTAAAAAAGGTCCCGTGCATACAGGGTATGGCTTGGTTGAGCAGCGAAACATAACAGGAGCTGTCTCCTCCCTGAACGTGGAAAGGATGTCCCAGGCTCCCATCAACACCGTAGAGCAGATGCTGCAGGGACAGATCCCCGGGGTACAGATCATCACCAACTCGGGTGATCCGGGATCGGGTGTAACGATTCGGATCCGTGGTAATACCTCAGTTTCAGGAAGAAACGAGCCCCTTTACATTGTGGACGGGGTGCCCTACCTTTCCCATGACAGTGAAGCCGGAAATGCCATCTCCAACCGGAGAAGGAGTCCCATTGCAGACATTAATCCCAACGATATCGAAAAGATCGACGTCCTGAAAGATGCCTCGGCCACTGCCATATACGGATCAAGGGCTGCCAATGGGGTAGTGATCATCACTACCAAGCGCGGACGCAAAGGCAAGACAAGGGTAAACTTCACTTCCAGTCTGGGACTGCGCACACCACCGAAGCACATTCCGCTGAACAGCGGGAATAGTTACAAGATCCTGCAACTGGAAGCTTACCAGCATGCAGGACAGGAGAATCATGAAGCACTTGAGTACCTGCGGGACGATCCCACTGCGCTCTGGTACGAGGAATATAACAACAATACCGACTGGATCAAGGCCCTGGAGCAGGTATCCGTCGTCCAGAATTACAATGCCAATATCAGGGGCGGCGGGGAGTATACCGCCTACAGTTTCAGCCTTTCATACCTGAATGAGCCGGGCTCGATGATCAATACCGGATATGACAGACTGAGCGGACGCTTTAACCTGGATTACAGGATATCTGACAAACTCAGATTCGGTAACAGTATTTCTTATTCACGCGGAAGGCTCGAGAATCCATCCGTGGGAGAATATAATCCCTATGGAATGGCATTTACCAAAGCACCCAATCTCTCCATTTATGAGCAGGACAGTGCCGGCAATGACCTGACAACCCTATTCAATCCACAGAATACATATATACAGGATTATGGCACTTTCAATCCGGTTGCCTTTGCTAATTCGAGCAACAGTAATACGGTCACCAACAGTCTTACAACCAGTGTATTTGCCATCTACAATCCCATTTCAAACTTTAATATTACCAGCCGCGTTTCCATGAATTTCAGGGATAATGACAACTTCGGATTCATCCCGGCAGAAGCAACCGGACTGGTCTGGGGAAATGAGCTGGTGAACAACAACAGTTTTGCCAACAATGGAGATACAGATTTCTCCCAGGAGAACATATTCTCTTATAAGAACACCTTTGCCGGCAAACATGAACTGAGTGCCACGTTTGTTACTTCTGTGGAAATCTCCAAAGAAGACGAGTTTTCAAACAATGCCAGCAATACAGGTTCAGTTTATCTCCAGAGGATCAATGCCAGCAGCCGGTGGTTTGAGTTGAATTCATCCCGTGGAGATAATGCATTGTTCTCGCTCACAGGGGAAGTAAGGTATACCCTGCTGGATCGTTACCTTTTTACAGGCACCCTCAGAAGGGACGGATCCTCCAAATTCGGAGAGGCTAACCGGTTTGGATGGTTTCCCGCATTTTCTGCAGCCTGGCGCCTCTCTTCTGAAAGCTTCCTCTCGGATGTCAGTTTTATTACTGACTTCAAGATCAGGGCCTCGTATGGTGCCAATGGGAGACAGCCGGAAGGGAATTACCTTTACCTGGGGACCTATTCCAGCTCGGGCAGATACATGAATTATTCAACCGTGGCCGCCGATAACATACAATTGAACCACCTTTCATGGGAAACCAGTATTCAGAGGAATATTGGATTCGACCTTTCCATGTGGAACGACCGTATAAGCATAGTAAACGACTGGTACATAAAAACCACCAGGGATCTTTTATATCGCCAGGATATTCCGGGTTCAACAGGTTTTGAGGAAGTGTTACAGAATTTCGGCGATATTGAGAATAAGGGATTTGACCTGGGCGTGGAGGTTTACATTCTTCAGGGCGACCTGAACTGGAATGTGAATTATAATATTTCAAGGAACATAAATTATATCACAAGGCTTGCTCATGGTGTTCCCATTGATGGGGAAAGGATCGAAGAAAAATACATCGTCAAAGCAGGAGTGGGCGATGCCATCGGATCATTCTATGGCTTACGGAGCCTGGGTGTCTACAAATCAGATGAGGATGCCATTGCCAGGGATGCCAATGGAGACATTATTTATGATTTTGACGGACAACCAAAGTACATGAGGTTTGACAACCGGAATGGGTATACTTTCCGGGGTGGGGACGCCATCTATGAGGATATTAATCATGACGGACTGATCAATGAACTGGATTACGTAAAGATCGGGGATTCCAATCCCAAGTTTTTCGGTGGGATCACAAGCAATGTATCCTATAAGAATTTCGCGCTTTCCCTCTTCTTTGAGTATAAGTACGGACACCAGGTGATCAATATCGCCAGAATGCGGACAGAAAATCTCTACGATCAGAACAACCAGAGTACAGCCACACTGAGGAGGTGGCGAAAGCAGGGGGATGAGACAGATATCCCCAGGGCCATTTTTGAAAAAGGACACAACTGGGAGGGATCGGACCGGTTTGTGGAGGATGCATCCTATATCAGGTTGAGAACCATGACTTTCTCTTATGACCTTCCAGACGACCTGACCCGCAGGTTGCGGCTGGAGAACCTGCAGGTTTTCATCTCCGCGTTCAATCTCTATACCTGGACGAAGTATACAGGTGCAGATCCGGAAATTGGCATTGACGGTGATTCACCGCTGGCTGTTGGAGTAGATGATTCAAGGACCAGTATGCCCAAGATCTTTACGCTGGGACTGGATCTTACTTTCTAAACGATGGAAAAAACCAAGCACTAAATGAAAACACAAAGGAGTCTGATACCGCTCATAATGATTGCCATGTTGGGTATGCCATTGTTTCAATCCTGTGAAGATTTTCTGAACCGGATGCCTTATGACGGCCTCATTAAAGGTGAATTCTGGAAGTCTGAGGAAGATGTCCAGGCCGCGGTCATGGGATGTTACGATCAGTTGCAGGAGTGTCTTGAATACTACATCACCTGGGGAGATGTAAGAAGTGATATGCTTGTGGTAGAAAGAGGCAATGAAGCCAAAGAACTCAATGAACAGATCATCAGTCAGTACAACGGGTTGTGTAACTGGAAATCATTTTATGTGGTGATCAACCGCGCCAACACAGTTATCGAAAACGGACCTGCTGCTCAGGAAATTGACGGAAACTTTTCAGAAGTGGAACTGAATGCCATGCTGGCTGAGTGCCATTTTCTGAGAGCCCTTTCCTATTTTTACCTGGTCAGGACATTCAAGGAAGTTCCACTGATCACAGCTTCTTACGCCACAGATGACCAGGAGTATTTTTTTCCAAAGAACTCCTCTTCTGAGATATTTGACCAGATCATTGAGGATCTGGACCATGCCGAAGATTTGGCCCGATCCTCCTACGGCAATGTCATCGAGGACCACGGACGGGCCACCAGGTGGGCCATACTGGCCCTAAAGGCCGATGTACTGCTATGGATGGGACTGGAAGATCCATCCCATTACCAAAGATGTGTGGAAGAGGCTGACAAAGTGATCCAGTCAGGGATTTTTCAGCTGGAAGAATCTGCCAACTGGTTCAACCTGTTCTTCCCGGGCAACTCCAATGAATCAATATTTGAACTTCAGTACAATGCAGGTTTTCTTGAATTTAATGACCTGGTGGACTGGTTCTCAGTAGAAGGGGATGCACCGACCTACTCGGTCGCATTGAACAATGAAACATCCAAAGTGGCCTTCTGGACAGAAAACCTTGCCACAGAGGACAGGATCAGGGGCAAGAACAGGTCACATGCTACCGTATCGGGTGACAATATTGTCTGGAAATACAGCGGTACCGGCACCCTGGTTTCCAGAAGGAGGTCGGTGGACTTCAGTGATTGCAACTGGATCTTCTATCGCTTGCCTGAAGTTCATTTAATGAAGGCCGAAGCCCTGAACCAGTTGGGCGAAATTAACAAGAGTGTTGCGGAGATAAACCTGGTCAGGGAAAGGGCCGAACTTCCACCCCTGGATGTAAGTATCTCATCTGAAAATCTCGCATTTGAGATCCTGGAGGAGCGGAAACGAGAGCTTGCTTTTGAAGGCAAGCGATGGTACGACCTGATCAGGTATTCATCCATATACGGGGCTGAGTATCTGGTAAACCGTATCTACAGGACCTGGGATGATATTGAAATCAGTCAGCGGATCACCAATCCTGAAAGCTGGTACCTGCCCATTTATTATGAGGAGCTGAGGATTAATAAAAGCCTGGAGCAGAATCCCTACTACGACTTTTAGGGGCTGTGCCAGGCAATGTGAAAAACAATGATTTATACACCAAATAATTGGAAGCGATGAGAAAAGCAGGATGGATGTTACCAACTCTTCTGTTGTCCGGATTATTCCTGGGGACCTCCTGTGAAACAGAGCTTGGAGAAATATATAAGGATCCCACAAAAGAACAGCTGTACAGCTACCTGAAACTTGAAGAGAACAAGGAAGAGTTTTCCATTCTGGTAGAGGCCATGGATAAATCAGGTCTTTCGGGAATGTTGAACTCCTATGGGACCTATACCCTGTTTGCACCTGCCAATGAGGGATTTGAATCATATTTCACAAGTAAAGGGATCGGCGGACTAGAAGAGATGGATTCCACCTCGATCAGGGACCTGCTGGTCTACCATATCCTTAACAAAGAGAGGCTGACATCCGACATGAGTCCCGGATTTTCCACCGATACCACTGCTCATGGCAGCTACCTGGTCTATGATATGTCCAAGGGCGACGGGACTATCCATATCAATTCAAAATCTAAGATGTACAAGGCTGACCGGCGTGTATCCAATGGTGTGGTCCATCATGTGGAAAAAGTGCTGATCCCGCCCACGTTCACCATCTGGAATTACGTGGGCAGCTCGCCTTCCTATGGCATATTTACAGCTGCATTGGAAGAAACCGGGTACGATGTTATCGCAAACAGAGTAGATCTAAAGAGAGGAAAGCTCAATACCACGTATACTTTTTTTGCTGAAACCGATGATGTGTTCCAGTCCGGGGGCATCAACAGCCTTTCAGATCTGAAAAATAAACTGGACGATCGTGGATCCGATCTTGAAGAATTCATCCAATATCATATTATTCAGGGGAAAAAACTCACTGGGGCAATATTCTCCTTTATGATACAGAATGAAGGGCTGGTTACCCTGAGTGGAAAAAGTATCAATGCAAATATTGATTTTGGGCTGGTCTTTAACCAGTGGTGGGAACAGGATGGCACACACCATGCGGTAAGGCTACAGGTGGAGGAGAGTGATATTTTTGCTCGCAACGGTGTGATTCACAGCCCGGATCAGGTGATGTTCATCCCGGAAAACCTGGAACTTGAACCGATCATCAGGGAATGTGAATACGGGATCATATACAATGAGAATACCGGGAAATATGAAGTGGACGAGGACAGCCTGGCTGCCTGGACACCCGGAACAGACGTTTACCTGGAATCAAATGATAAACTGGTCAGGTATGATGCTGTACAAAAATCAAACTACATTTCATTCAAAGTGGAGAACATCATTCCCGGCCGATACAATGTGATCCTCGGTTATGAACCCAATTCGGCATTTGCCAAAGTCCAGCTGTACATTGACGGTTCCCCGTTGGGTGAAGAAATTGACCTGACCAAAGATGTAGCCTCGAGCGAGGTGGAGATCGGTCAGAAAGAATTTCCGGTAACGGGTGACCACCATTTCAAGTTCACCCATCTTACCAATGGAGATGGATTGTACGATTACATCAAACTGGAACCGGTCACAGATTAATCCCATGAGAAAAATTTGCAACATGAAACATATCTTGCTCAGACTTCAAATTTTTACTTTCCTCGGCGGATTCCTGCCATCAATGCTGGCTGCCCAGGATGCCGGCGGGATCGGCATCATCGGGCAGGTCGTATCCATCCAGACAGGCGATCCCCTCAGTGATATCAATGTTTCGGTATTGCAGGTTCCGGGACTCATTTCTGTATCGGATAGTACCGGGCAATTTCAGATCATGGTACCGGACAGGAATGTTACCCTGGTCCTCTCCTTTCCAGGCTTTAATTCCCAGGATGTACCCCTGCGGGGCAGATCCAGTCTGCTTGTACAGATGGTTGAGATCAATCTCCCGTCTCTGGCCAATGAGGTACCGCTGACCTATGGCCGGAAACAGTTCCAGAACCTGACTGAAAGTGTTTCATGGGTGAAAGAGGATCAGCTGCGGCAACAATCTGCCGAATCATTGGAAACCATGATCCAGGGCATGGCAACCGGAGCCCATGTTACCCGGAGTTCCGGTTTTCCCGGTTCAGGGGCTGAGGTCTACATCCGTGGGGCATCTTCCATCCACACAAGCCACAAGCCCTTATACATTATTGATGGATTTATATTGAAGAGTGATGTTTATGAGAACACCCTTTCTCCTGGCACACCATACAATCCGCTTGTGGATATCAATCCGGAGGATATAGAATCGATTACTGTTCTGAAAGATGGTTATGCTTCCTCTGTTTATGGTACAAGAGCAGCCAACGGGATCATTCTTATCAACACCTACCAGGGTAGCCAGGGAGCCTCCACACTGGATCTGAGTAGTCATGTGGGGATCAGTATGGCACCAGATAACCTCCAGCTATTGGATGCAACGGAGTACAGGCAGCTGGTCACCGAACTCGGTTTTCCGGAGAATATGACCCCTGCCCAGATAAGTAACTCGTACGCCAGGTTACTGGATACGGACCCGGGTGAAAGGTTTGATAACAATACCAACTGGCAGGATGAGATATTTCAGACTGCATTCACCCAGAATCATCATCTAAGACTGAAAGGCGGGGATGGTATCTCCAGGTATATGTTCACAGTGGGATACACAGATAAAGATGGCATTATAGACAACACCTCCCTGAACAGACTGACTTCCAGGTTTAATCTTGATTACCTGATCACCAGTAAACTGACTTTTTCTTCACGTATCTCCTATACCAATACCAGCATCAGGGCCCACGACCAGGGATCTTCCATCTACAATCCCATCACCATGGCCACCACCAAATCTCCCATTTTCGAACCCTATAACATGGATTACCTCTCCCATCCCCTCGATTCAGCTGACCTGACAGGGAAAAGTAATCCCCTTGCTGTGATCCAGGGACTGGAGAATTCAAACATTGTGAACAGGTTCATTGGCACTGTGTCTGTAGGATATGATTTTACACCATCCCTGAAACTCAGAACCACCTTCGGGATGGATTATTTCAGGTTAAGGGAAAACAGGTTCATCCCTGCTGAAGGGATATCCAAATACAAGAACAGGATCAACCAGACTTCCCTGCAGATATCCAAGGAAAACATGTTCACCAATGAAACTGTCCTGGAGTTCGAGAAATTCTTCAACTACGTGCATCACCTGAGATTCGTGCTGGGAACTGCCATGCAGACCAACGAATTTCAGACCGATTACGGAAGTGCCATCAATACTCCTTCCGATGAATTCACAAGCCTTGGTTCAGGGGCTAAAATGGATTCTATCAGTTATGCCGGGGGCAAGTGGAATACCCTTTCATACTTCGGGAATGCACATTATATCTATAACGACAAATACTATCTGTCGGCCAACCTCCGGGTGGACGGATCCTCAAGATTTGGTCAGAACAACCGCCTCGGATATTTCCCGGGAGTGGCAATTGCCTGGAAGCTTTCTTCAGAACCCTTTCTGCAGGATGTCCGCTTTGTGAATATGCTGAAACTGCGTACATCCTACGGCATCAGCGGATCGGACGACATTGGTAACTATTCATCACTGGCCTACTATATTCCTGCCAATTACCAGCTGATGGGCGGATACCGGGCCGGTAACCTGAAAAATCCGGACCTGAAGTGGGAAACCACCACTCAACTGAATGTGGGACTGGACCTTTCGGTATATAACCAGCGGGTCAACTTCACGGCCGATTATTACATAAAAACCACCAGGGACCTGCTCACCTATGAAAAAATTCCCTGGGAGTCGGGATTTGACTTCAGGATCGTCAACATGGGTAAAATTGAAAATCGCGGCATGGAGTTTGGACTGGATACACGGATCCTGACAGGCGAATTCAAGTGGAGCCTGGGGGTGAACATCTCAAAGAACAGGAACACCATTTTAGAACTTCCCGGCGGGGATGTGATCCGCAGTTACGGTATATTCGAGGGTATTGCACGGGAAGGCGAATCACTTGGTTCCATTTACGGTTACAGGGTAACCGGGATCTATCAGACAGAAGCCGAGATCCAGTTGCAGAATACAGGTGTTGATCCCGGTGGTTACGGATATGAGCCTTTCCAGCCCGGTGATCTGATTTTTGAAGATGTGAACGGAGATGGAGAGATCAACGAACATGATAAAACCATCATTGGATGCACTACTCCTGATCTTTATGGAGGAATTCATACCACATTGTCTTACAAGGGCTTCAGCCTGTTTGCATTGATAAATTATGCCTACGGCAATGAAGTGATGGATGGCTTAAGATCCATACTTGAATCGATGTCAGGCTACGACAACCAGACCGCCAGGACACTTGACAGGTGGATGCAGCAGGGTGACCAGACCGATGTTCCAAGGGCAGCCCTGGGCGATCCGTCAGGTAATTCGAGAATGTCAACCAGGTGGGTGGAGGACGGATCGTACACAAGACTGAAAACCCTGACATTTTCCTATACCCTGCCCAAGGCCACCATAGACCGGATCTTTCTCAGGAAACTGACGGTTTATATAAGCGGACAAAATTTGCTGACATGGGGTGCATTCGGGGGATATGACCCCGAGTTCAGTACCAATACAGATGTGATGAATGCGGGACTCTATTACGCAGGATTCCCGCAGACCAGAATGTTCCTGGCCGGAGCAAGATTCGGACTTTAACTATGAAGCCAATGAGACCACTAAAGATACCAGTTATGAGAAGAAAGGGCCTGTTGTTACTGAAAATGGTATTTCTTACCCTGCTTCTGACATCCTGTACCACATGGCTGGATGTGGAGCCGGAAAACCTTGCCCTGAAAGGTGACCTGTACCGAAGCGAAGAGGATGCTTTCGCTTCCAAATCTGGATTATACCATACTTTTGGTGACCTTGTTGAACAACGGTTTGTACTGGGAGAATTCCGGGGAAACCTTGTTAAACCGGGACCGGGAGCAAAAAGATACCATGATATCATGGATGTATTTGAGCACAACATTAAGCCGGACAATAAATACACCAGCTGGGAGATCTATTACCGGCTCATTAATCAATGCAATGATATTCTTGAACACATTCACCAGATCCCTGAACATGATGCAGCCCTGCAGGTAGGGTATGAACACCAGTTCGCTCTTGAAGCAATTTTTATGAGATGCTATGCATATTTCGATCTGGTAAAGAACTGGGGTGATGTTCCTTATATGACTGCCGCCCCCCAGGATGCCTTCCA
>SDBV01009913.1_pt1 | contig 12565 bp, 8 predicted proteins | sample 2277081 | NCBI WGS metagenome assembly SDBV01 (sample SAMN10402039, study PRJNA504765) | marine sediment metagenome | isolation source: marine sediment core GS10_PC15, 223 cmbsf | place: Arctic Ocean: Southern Knipovich Ridge | collected 2010 | reverse complement strand
TCGGCGCAGAAGGTCATCTCCACGGCGGTGGTTGGGGCCCGCTCGGTCTACGCGGAGGACCTGGACGGGGATGGAGACGCCGACGTCCTGTCGGCTTCAGTGAACGACGACAAGATCGCCTGGTACGAGAACCTCGGCGGCGGGATCTTCTCGGTTCAGAAGGTCATCTCCACGGCGGCGGTTGGGCCCCTCTCGGTCTACGCGCGGGACCTGGACGGCGATGGGGATGTCGACGTCCTGTCGGCTTCATACTGGGACAACAAGATCGCCTGGTACGAGAACCTCCCAACCCCGGGCGACACCAATAATGATGGGAAAGTCGATATCGTCGATCTGACGGCGCTGGCGGCTAACTGGTCGGCGCTAAGCCCTGGCCCCAAGGACTGGACCGAGGGGGACTTTAACCATGATCTGGTCGTTGATATCGTAGATCTGACGGCCCTGGCCGCAAACTGGAGCTTCGTCGGGTCGGTTGGCGCGGCCGGCGATGCCGCTGAGACCGCCGAGACCGCCACGATCACAACCGGCGCGGTGCAGACCAGCAGTGTGGATACGGACATGCGGGCCCCGGCGATGCCACTTCCCGACACGGAATCTGTTGACAGTCCCGTAGCGACCGAACCGTCCGCCCGCCCAAGTAGATCAGCTTACGCCGCATGGGTCGCACACCAGCGGCGACGCAGCACAACGAAGGGCACTTCGATGCGAACCCGCCCCCTGACAAGCCTTACCAATAACGCCTACTGGCTCAACTGGGACGCCTACCAGTTGGACCTTCTGTCCATCACGCCGTAGGCCGCACCGTTACGGGGGGTGTCCCCTAAGACCCAGGACCTAGGATCTAGGATCTATTCTGCGCGCGCACGGCTGCAGAGAGGGCGTCAATTGCTGCCGAAAAACTGGCAAAAATATCTCCCGGCCAGACCGTGCCTTGCCGGCCGCCACCGCCAAAAACGACCATCATTGCGCGCGCATAAGCTCGCGCGCCGCTAAGTATGGAGGCGCTTTGTGCGCCCGATGCGTTGAAGCGTTTGTCGCCTGATTGGCAAATTGACAATCGGATAGGGATCGATCTGTGCCCGCAGATTCGAGCGGCTGGGCGCGAGATTTTTCGGCAGGGCGGCGCGCAAAAGCGCAACTGCTTTCAGGAACAGGAGCTACCGTGTTTTCGACTTGCTACAAACTGCGACAAACCGCCAGAATCTGCTACAACTTGCTACAAACGGCGAGAATCTGCGACAAACTGCGAGAAGCTGCGACTTTCGGCGCGTCGACAGAGGACCGGCTTTCAATGGATTCTGCTGGACGGACAGCCGAAAAGACCGACGCGCACAATAGCCTTGAAACACGCGGCAAAACCGCTAGTATCAAGGATGAAACGCATCACGCGCGCGTAGCTCAATTGGATAGAGCATCGGTCTACGGAACCGAAGCCCCAAATCCACAAACCTCTGGCTCATCAAAGACTTATGGCGAAGGTGACACCTGCGCTTGCCATTCCCTTTGCCAGAACCATGCTCAAAACGACCCGAATCTAGCTGCCGTGCTTACGGCCTGGCCGGCGCTGCCGAAAGCTGTCAAGGCGGGCATCCTGGCCATGGTCAAGGTTTCGGTGACGAAGTAGGTGGAGCCACGGACACCTCATTTAGGGAGAATCAAGATGCAAGACGAAAGAAGAAGCTCACAGAGCTCAAAGAAATCCGAGCCGGAGAACCTGTCTGGGCGTCTGGAGAAGCTGCAACTGACCGCAAAGCAACTGCGGTTTGTCTGCGCGTACGTGATGAACGGTGGTAACGGGACGCAGGCGGCGATAATTGCTGGGTACAGTGCTACTTCAGCGAGGCAGCGGGCGCACGAATTAGTGACAAATAGTGACATCCAGCGGGCTCTAGCTGAGCTGACCATGGACGACGTCTACACGACGAAGGGCCTGGCCTCCATAATGGGCTCCCACGCGATGGAAGCCGACATAGCCGACTTCGAGCCCTACCTCGACGGCGAGATGTCGCTGCGGGAGCTGAGAGAGGCGGGGACCCGGACGAAGCTGCTCCGCAAGGTCACGAAGCGTACACGGACCAGGACCGAGACAAGCAAGGACGGCGTTACGGTGACGACCACCGACGAGGTCCGCGGTATCGAGCTCTACGACGCCCAGGCCGCCGCGAGGGACCTACTGAGGATGCGGGCCGCTGCGGGTGAGGATTCAGCCGGCGAACCCAAGGCAGCGCCCCCGGTCGTCAACGTGACGCTGATGCGGGATTTGCGCCGCCAGCTGGTGAAGGCCCATGATGAACCATTTGTGCCTGGGATCCCCCGGTTGGATGGGGGACGGGCCCTGCCGGCTGGGGACGGCAAGGGTAGTGGTGACGATGACAATGGGAACGGAAACGCCCGAGAAACTGAGTAAGGACGGGATCCTAGCCTAGCAGCTGGTCGCTGCGGTGTTATACGCCGACTGTAAGGTGGACGACGCCAAGCACGAGCGGCCGGTGGAGGCGGTCCGGCACATAGTGGCGATGTCTGTGCCGGCGATGTTACAAGAGACCGGCGCGGTCGAGGTACTGACTGCGCAACGGGTTACGGATATTGGCCTTACGTTGGTGTGCGTGTCCTCATAACCCGGAGGTCGCGGGGCTCGCAACAAGCGGCCTGAATGAAAGAATTGACACCCCGCACCGGGTGGGGTACCTAGTGCTCTGTCCCAGGAATAATGTGTAGCAGGCTTTTTTGCCGATAGGGTTGATAGAACCCTAAACGGCAAGGAGGCCGACCATGAAGAAATACATCGTTGAATTGACAAGTGAAGAGCGTTCCCAACTCAGGCAGATCATCAACGCCGAACGAATGGCGGCGCACAAACGGCGTCACGCACGAATGCTCCTGAAGCTGGATCAAGGCCTCCACGGTGCAGGTTGGTCGGACACGCAGGTGGCGGCGGCCTTCGATTGCACATCGCGCAGCGCCGAGCGGCTTCGTCGATATCTGGTGGAGCGTGGCTTGGAGGGAGCGTTGGAGCATGGCAATCGTGGCAGTTATCGAGCCCGGGCCTTGGACGGCGTCGCCGAGGCGCACCTGATCGCATTGGCCTGTGGCGACGCCCTAGAAGGACGCAATCGCTGGACGGTACGCCTGCTGGCGGATCAAATGGTGTCTTTGGGCTTGGTGGAGTCCTGCGGCAAGTCCTCGGTGCACGGCGTTCTTAAGAAAACGAACTTAAGCCTCACTTGAAGAAGTATTGGTGCATCCCTCCGAAAGCCAACGCCGAGTTTGTTGCGGCGATGGAAGACGTACTGGAGGTGTATCAACGGCCCTACGACGCCACCAGGCCGCTGGTGTGCCTAGATGAGGCGTCCAAGCAACTGGTGGCTCAGACGCGTAAAGCGATATCCGTCGAACGGGGGATGCCCAAGCGTATCGATACCGAATACCGCCGTTACGGGACGACCAGCGTGTTCATGCTCAATGCCCCGTTGGAGGGCAGGCGACATGTGCGGGTGCGAGAACGACGAACTCGCAAGGACTTTGCGGAAGTGATCCGAGAACTGTGCGACGAGTTGTATCCCGGCGCCGAGAAGATCGTGCTGGTGATGGATCAACTCAACACGCACAATATTGCCAGCTTCTACGAAGCGTTTGAACCGGCTGAGGCCCGCCGTCTGGCCGAGAGACTGCAGATTCATCTAACGCCGAAACATGGTAGTTGGCTGAACATGGCCGAGATCGAACTGAGCATTCTCAGTCGCCAGTGCCTGAACGACTACTTCGAGAGCCGCGAACAACTGGCGGGAAGAATCGCCCCTTGGGAACGTTCAAGGAACGACAGGCAAGCGGGCATCGACTGGCGATTCACAACAGCCGACGCCCGAATCAAATTGAAACGACTTTACCCGACACTATAGCTGGGACAGAGCACTAGGCTGGGTGCCGCGATTTTGCTCCGCCGTTTACACAGGTCCTTCTCTATCATCCGCCCCGTTTCCTCCAGGGGCCGTTTGGCCGGATTTCCTCGTCCTACACATCAGACGACGGGAGCACCTCTATTCCGCAAGAACCGTCGGAAAAGCCTTTCGAACAAACGACTCGAGCGTCGATGATAGACCCCGCAAGTCGGATTCGGTAAGCCTTGACAGGGGAGGATAGACGGTCATCTCAAACGTCGGCTCGTTTGTTAGATCAAGGCCTTGCTGCGGCATCATCCGGCGGAAATCACCCTCGTGGTAGTGCGCCTGCCAAGAGGTCACTGTAGTACTGCGCGCTTCGGGAACGCCCTTGTCTTTGGCTAGGGCCAGATACTCCCCGAGCGCCTCTCGAGCCTTCAAAGACAAAGTCTGCTCGGGCATTTGACTGGCAAGTCGATGCATGGAGTAGAACACAAACTTCGGATTCACCGGAACGTCGGGGTTGTCGAAGGCTTTGTCTTCCGGAGGCAGCAGACTCATCATCATGGGCAGGGAGTCAAAATCCTTCAGTTCGGCCAGAAGGTACATAGCCGCGGCGGAACGAAGCCTGTGATCTGTCATCGGAATCCTGCCCTCAACAATACCGTCCGGAGCGTTCTCAAACATCCGGATATATTCCGCACGGACAGCCGGATACGTCTTGATCATTTCAGACATCTGCTCTCGAAGGAAGGAAGCCGTCCTAACCGGCTCTGCACGGGCTTCCGATAGCAGCTTTCTTACTCCAAGTGCCTCTCGCAGGAAGACCGAATCGGAATCATAGCGCCCCGGCATGAAAGCATATCCGCCCATGAGGGGAATAGTCATTGCCACGCTCCAAAACTCGGTGAGGTTCAGGAACGTTTCCTCGAACGTCTCATTCTGCATACGCTGTTGCAGGCGGTCCCTGCCGGGGTGCACAGGATTTCGAGCTAGCTTTTCGATCCCCTTGGCTTGTGCGTCGACAATATCTCTGTAAATAGCCTCCGCCAAAGAGCCAAGTTCCGGCCCTGTCGGGCTGTCCGACAAAACTTCCAGGCGGTCGGCTGCCGGATCTTCCCCTGCCTTGGCAGTCTCGGGGGGAATCGGCCTGGGCTTTGAACTGCTCGGCGTATCAGCGACCCACCGACCGACAAGGAACAATGCGACCACGCACACTAGTGCGATACCGACGCCCAATAGAACCGATCTGCGCTTTGACACAAGAACCTCACGCTCTGTCACTGAAAACTGTGCCGACGATGGCCGACCGCAAGTCCATCGGGACGAACTGCCGGCCTATGACGCTTGCCCAAACTCACTGCCGACCTCAACTGCCCGGCCGTGCGGCTGCGAAGTCTACAGACGGGTCTTCTCGCTAGTCAGCATACCAGACCGACGCAGCCATGTATGGCCAGTAATGCCGATAGTAGTCCTTCTCCGGGTCTTCGCAGTACTCCCAATGCGTTATAATTGACCCAGGCGTCGACCATCGCTCGTCATCCGACTGATTTCCCACGTACCACCGATAGACGCCACTAGCGTTGTTCTTCCATTCGAGGAAACTTGGTTTGCCGTCCGCTACTGTCCTGACGATCGTCACATGCAATATGACACCGTTCACATCGTGGTATTCAATCCTATCGTCCGCCTGCGCCGAGAGATTGGGATAGTAGGATCGGATCCAGAGATCATCGTAGAACATATAATTGCCGTACCCAGGATCGTTGCCTGGTTGGACCCAGTAGTCATAGTTGGCCGAGGTGGCGTACTCGTGCAGCGCATACGAAAGGCAGTTTATCTTGTTCGTGGCACCTTCATCCAAAACGCGAACGATGCCGGAACATTGGTCGTAGTACCAATCCCAGAAGTTATTTGCGCACGTCACGTAGCTACCGGAGAAGTAAAACTGACTGTGCAAATGCCTCAGTTCTGTGCCCTCGCCGGTGATACAATGGCCGTACGTAAGAGAGCTAGTTGCTTCAACGGCCTTGTAGCTCCACCAGTAGGGATGGTCCGTGCTGGGAATAAGACCCACCCACGTGAGGTACCCGGCAGCGGCCCAGTTGAAGTTATTCGGATTCTCCTCGTCATCAACGGCCCTGGCCACCGAGAGGCCTACCGACATCACCGTCAGTAAGGCAAGCCCGAGCAGTAACGTGGTTCGCCCCGCGAGACAAAACAATCCATTAGAAGACCTTCTCATTGCCGCACTCCTTTCCCTTTAATGTTCCTTTCGATAGATTAGGCTAACGTTACACTAATAGTATAGACAGACTTAGAACATGACTGCAAGCACAAAACATCAAGAATCGTATGTTCACTCTAAGTGTAGACAGACGTCGAACATGACTGCACACACACAATAGCCAGGCTTGTATGTTCAATGGGAGAGGTAAACCGATTATTGATTTTCCAAACCGACCCCTGACCCCTCCCCGCTTTTCATGCCAGATTATGTGAGAGAATCGGTTGATGTGGACCTCTCCCCATATCTGGTCCATTTGGTGTGCGAGTTTTACGCTTACGATTTCATGTTGCCTGGGCGTATTCCGGAGGCTGGAGCGTAGCGACAGCCGGAGGAATACGCCGTCGACCAAACTCGGCCGGGGGCACGTTGCCCAGGCTGCTATGCGGTCGATGTTCGTTGTAATCCAAGTCACCAGCGCAGAACAGCAGTGGAGCAGGTGATTGGGTCCGAGTTCTGCTTGCGTTCATTGCTGGAAGCAGTAGGCTTAGCTGTCAGATACTAGCCAGTAAGCCGGAGTTAGAAATGAAACAGTGGATATCCAACGTTAACAAGAATTCCGTGGACGCCTCACGTGTGTCTGGAGCAACGTCGGGGTGCCTGAAGTGGCGCCTGGGAGTTCATTTGGTCACGCTCATGGTCGTCGCAACTCCGCTGAGCGCGGCAGCGTATGTCCCTGCTGACTGTCGTGATGGACGTCTCGTTGCAGATGACTGGTGGTCTCTTCAACTCCGCGATCTTAGAGAGTCGTCGATTCGACGCGGTGGGCCGACAGATGAAAGCCCTGTCAGACAAGAGAACTGGATGATGCTCAAGTGGGCCCAGCTACCGGCTGTCGCCAGGCAACTTGTTTCCGCACGGGCGGGAATTCAATTGACGGCGTTGGCCGAGTCGGTTGCTGTTCGCTGGCGCCGTGGGGATGACATGCCGTCGGAGACCTCGCTTCTTGAATTGGCTTTCTACCTGGGGCGGTATCTGCCTGTGGACGTGCAGAAGGCCATGTCCCAGAGCTTGTGGCATGCGTACGGTGTCGGCACATCGCCCGAATCGGGCTGGCCTGCAGATGTTGCCGCCCGGCTGGTTGGAGCATTGGCAGAGCTTGGGGATTCTGTCTCTGCTTCCAAGGTGGCCACCGAGTGGACCATAGTGACTGACGCGTTCGAAACGGTGTCACTCGAAGAGCTGGCTTACGTCTCCTATGGCTTGGTGGGTGAAGATGAGAGAACCGTGCTAGCGCGGACGCGGCTTGCTCAATTCCTGGGGCAGTCCTGCATCGTTGACAAATCCGTCGTTGAGACTACGTCACCGGTAGTCTGGCGGGTGTTGGCGAGGCGACTAGCGCCCGCGTTGTCTTATGAGGACTGCCAGTTGTGGTCACGGATGCTGCAGGAGGCTTTTTTCAGTAACGGAGTACCCAAGTCTCGACTCGGAGCCGACGGCCTGCAACTGTATGACGCGCTGTTGGCCCTTGACGACAAGGAGACACACGAAGGCATAATGAAGTGGCTGGACCAGCGGGCAGGTTGGACTGGCTTTGAGCCATATCTGCTGGCCTGGAATCTGGAACGCAAAGGTGAGGCGGCAAATCCATACCGGCGCAAACTGATCGAGCACATTACGGTAGAGATCATCGGTCGTCCTACCAGAATCAGACAGCTTAATCCTCGTGATTGGCATGCCACCGTCTTCCATCTGAAGGGGTGGTTGACACCGGAACAGTCTCAGCAATGGGGGGCAGGACTCCATGCGATATTCTGCAAGGACCTGCGGAGTTTCAGCGGGATGCCGGATTTGGACAAGTATCATATGGTCAAGACGGTAGCCAAGCATCTCGGGCATTCGGAAATCAGGGGCCTTATCGCCGACTGGATCAACCAAAGCGAGTCTTGGAAGGACACTCGGCTGAGTGCGATAGCACTGTTGCTGGATCAATGGAAGGATGTCACCGACGATAATCGCAAGGCCATGGCAAGGCTGGCCGAGCACCTGAGTGACCGGTACTTCTCCAGCACGGCCAGCGCGGCACAGGTGAATCTGGGGGAATGGCTCATGTTCGCTGGTTGCCTGGACTGGCAACGTCCGGAGGACCCAGCCAGGGAACAATGGGCGCAGATACTAACCCAGACTTTCGCTTCTAATGGTGAGGCGGTTGCTGCGATTGAACCGCCGCATCTGCAGTGGCTATTAGAGGCACTTAAGTGCCTGGGGCATGAGGAGGCGGCCGAACTGCTGGCGTTGGAGCAACGCTTGCGCGACAAACTTGGGCGTGAACCGTGCGATGCGGCTTCTGCTGGCCAATTGATGGACACTATCGCCGCGTTGCAGGTGAAGAGAATGGCGGCACTGCCCCGGGCGAAACACGATGATTCTTGGCAAACAGCCCTGACCCGGCTGAGGAAACTGGCCCAAGTGGGAGGACAGCTGGGGGCTGAAGGGGCCAGATCAGTTGAACAATTGGCGTCGGAACTTGACCCAGGCGGCAACCTGACGGGTGAACAGGTCTTCATCGATGTCCTGAGTCTTTGTTCTGATCGCGCGGCTGGCTTCGGCCTGCGGATGGCTCGCCGCCGCTTTCGGCTGGGCAAGGCGGCGGAGACAGCGTCGGATGATCTGAGGCAGACTGTTCAGCAAGCCGTGGCCTGTTTCGTGGCAGGCAAAGCCGACGAGGCGAAGGATGCCTATCGCGAAGCATTGTTGGCGGCGGCTAGCGATGGCGATCAAGAACTCGTCTCGCTGCTTCGATGGGCACTTCTCGACGCGATTTCCGAGTCAATGGTACCGGACTGTAAGGAAATGGATTCCCAGATCGCAGCCCTGAGGGATTCAGATGACAGCAGCGATGGGGATCTAGCCTATTTCACCATTCGGTCCTTGGTGAATCGCATCTCAGGTTCACAGGCTTCTCGAACAGGGCAATTCGAGGCAGGCCTAAGAGACCTTCCCTTTGGTCCCGTGTGGATAGACCAGCATTTGCTCGACGCCTTGGTGGGCTGCTTCGATGAGATTGGTAATGGATCGCTTCTCATGTCACTAACCAAATTGATGCTGATCGTCGATGACGTGCCAAGCCTTCGGCGGATACAGGTTCGGCGCGTTCAGTTGTTCTTAGGTGCCGGCGACTCGGCGAATGCACGCCGTGGCAATACCTTGCACGCAGTGTTAGGACTGGTAACTCCGGAAGGGCCGTTCAGCGATATCGGGATTACCACGGGGGCCTCGGCGGACGTTCACAAACTAGTTAGGCACTGGGTGGAGGCAGGAAACGAGGGCGCGACTGTGGAGGCCATGGAAGTGGACGAGCCCCTACGGGCGGCTGCGAAACGGGAAGAGACTGTCTCTGCTCAGATGGCGGCTTGGCTGCTTTCGCTGTCCGGCGACGTGGAGAATGCAGGAAGCAGCGCGCGGGCGGCACTCAAGGCTGGTGCGCCCCGACTGGATGAACGCAAGCGGGATCTCCTCTTTGTCAGCCTGATATTGGCCGGCAGTGAGGTGCGTGAAGCTGCTCGTACAGTGAACCATGACTCGCGATGGTATGGCCGGTGGCAGAACTGGCCGATTCTGTGGGGCGCCCGGGCTATCAGCGAGGGGGATGCTGATCTGGCCATGTGGGCGTGGGCGATGGCGATCGACGGCGCGGCAAGAGCCGAAGATGCTAGCCAGTGTGTGGAGTCACTCATGGCTTTGGCGGGGCGATCGGGTCTCTCCGAGTCGCTGCTTGCCGCGCTGACCGAAGTTCCGGTGTTTGTCCATTCGAGCAAGCGGGATCGCGACGTTTGGCTCCAGCTTGCCGGGCATTTTTACCAAGCGGGTGAGTTTTCTGCCACAGTAGCTTGCTTCGAAAGAGCCGACGCTTCTGGGCCAGCCATTACAGATGAACGGGCGTTGACTCGGAGAATCCAACTTGTGACGGCGATGAGCCTGCTCGGCAGGTATGCCGAGGCACTAGCGATCCTGGAAGAGACCCAGACTTGGCCCAAGAGACCGGAAGGCGAAGCCCTGTCGCTCTTTTTGCGAGCGTGGCTGTGCACACAACTGAGCCAGTGGGAGATGGCCCACAGCGCCTTGGAGCAGTTGGCCCAGCGCAATGCAGGCGGAAGTGGTACCGAGGAGGCGGCTAAACTGACGGAGTTGATAGCAGGCCATCTGTCGACTAAGATGCGCGATGGCGACTATGACCATCAGCGACTAACAAGCCTGCTGTCCGAACTGACCGAAGATCCGGCGGGGCAGGTCTTCATGGAGAGACTGAGGCTTCTTGAAAGAGCAGCTCGGGATGTTGGTCAAGTCATGGAGACACATCGCCAGCTCCTGTTGAAGCGTCTTCTGGCCCAAGCTGTTGATCTGCCAACTTCCTTGATCGGTTCTCACGAGATCGCCGATGCGAAGTCTCTTTACGAGAGGCATGCCCCCTCATTCGCACACGAGATTCCCATCCCGCCGATAGGCGAGGACGATCTTAGTCTGTTGCGCAAGCATTATGACCGCGTTGTCTCAAATGCTGTGGAAATGGCCTTTCTGCAGGGCAGTGACGTCGTGGCGCTCGATCACCAGGTGGGACCAGACATCGGCTGTCTGTGCCTAGTTCTTCCCATGTTGACGGGAGCGCAAAGACCTTCGCCCCAGCAGTTCGCGACGGCACCGGAGTGGTTCCGTCGGAACGACGTTCGACGAACGACAGAAGCATTCGCGATCTCGCTTGGACGGCCGCTTGTCGCACTGAGCTTGGCTTCCTCTGGTAGCGCACATGGCCCTGAGGTGACCATGGATCGTTTAGAGAAGATGGGTGAGCGACTGACATACGCGTACGTGAATTACCCGCAGGCTATCACTTGTCTTGACAAAATGACCAAGATTGCAACCGAAGCCAACCTGGGGGATAGAGCGGTGGTCGGTGCAATCGCGCTGGCGGAGGTGTATTCGCGCATGGGACAGCCCGGGATCGCAGCCGGGGCGATTGGGACGATTCTGACGAAGTTTCCGATGGCCGAGAACCGGCACCGTGCTGCCGCACTACGACTGCAATACCTTCATACAGCCAAGCAGTTCTCGGCCATAGTCGACGAATGGAAAGGATACTGCGATTCGTCTATCTCTGCGGCCCACAAAGGGACTATTTTGTACTTGGCCTGGGACGCGAATAGGAGGCTCAACCGATCGGTGACGGCGGGGCAACTGGCGACACAGTTTCTCGAGACTTTCCCGGATCACCCATGGGGAGCAAGCGTGCATCTTGCCATGGCGATGGATGCGTTGGTTAGCCGCGACTACGTGGCCTGTCAGGAACAACTTGAGCTGATTGAGCTTCGCTATCCAGACACCTCGTTGCTACCGAGGGTCAGACAGATTCAAGAGCAACTCAAGACGGCTCATCGACGTCAGGAATGAATTGAATAGTAAGGACTCCACGGACACATGATCTCGGCACACAAGTTTGTTGTCTTGCTTGTCCTCGGGTTAGCCAGATGTCTATCGGCAGGTGATTTCAGCATCACCTGCTATGTTTCGCCCAATGGATCCTCTGGCAATCCTGGCACCGAGGCGCGGCCTTGGTCATTGAGCAAAGCGAATTTCGGTCTGAGAGCTGGCGATACCGCCATCCTGATGGATGGGGTCTATTCTGTCGGCATCAGCCCGATCAATAGTGGAACCGCTGAGCATCCGATTACCTTCCGAGCCCAGCATTCATGCCGGGCCAGTATCACCAATGCCTCACCCGCCATAGGGGTCTCTGATCGCTCACATATCGTGATAGAGGGCATCAAGGTCGAGAATGCCGGAAGCAGCCGTTGGGTCGAAGGCAACAACTCGCATCATATCACTATTAAGGATTGCTATTTCCGCAACTCAGAATCGTGGGAGTCGTGTCGCTTCCGCAATACAGATGGATACATCACTGTTACCGGATGCCATCTCGAGGATGGACAGGATAGCCTTCATGTTAGTGGTGGCAGGGGTCACTACATCGCAGGCAATACGTTCATCAAAGACGCCCATACGAACCTAGTGATCCTAGGTGTGTCCAACAGTGTCATCGAGAACAACGTGCTGAAGAATGACGTCCGGAGGTGCATGGAGGTCTTCAGCAAGCGGGGGGTCTTCACCCCCCCCGCAAAGAGCGAGTATAATGTGATCCAGAATAACTACTTCTATTCAGCCAATTGGGAAGGCATCCAGTACGCGGGAAGCCTATCCATCATCCGAAACAATGTTTTCGATGGTGGAACAACCGGTATGAAGTGGACTATTCAGTATGGTGGCCCAGGAGATGCCCCTGAGGCCTGGTGGTGTGAGAAGAATCGTTTCTATAACAACACACTTTATGGATGCGAGATTGCCATTCAGGCGGGGGCCTCATACATCCTTATGGAGCAGCATGGAGGGGCATTCGGGGACAATGTTC
>SDBV01009912.1_pt1 | contig 12567 bp, 11 predicted proteins | sample 2277081 | NCBI WGS metagenome assembly SDBV01 (sample SAMN10402039, study PRJNA504765) | marine sediment metagenome | isolation source: marine sediment core GS10_PC15, 223 cmbsf | place: Arctic Ocean: Southern Knipovich Ridge | collected 2010 | reverse complement strand
CAGAAGTTCTTAATGCTTGTTTAGAAAAATGGAAAATCTTTACAACGCGACCAGATACAATTTATGGTGTTACTTTTATGGTGGTTTCTGCACAGCATCCCAAATTAATGGAGTTAGTTACAAAAGAGCAAAAAAAAGAAGTTCAGGATTTTTTGCAAAAGATTAAAAGGATGGATGAAAAAGATTTAGAGAAAGAAGGAGTTTTTACAGGAAGTTATGCAATTAATCCAGTTAATGGAGAAAGAATTCCTGTTTGGGTGGGGAATTTTGTTTTGGTTGATTATGGTTCTGGTATGGTGATGGCTGTTCCTGCACATGATCAAAGAGATTTTGAGTTTGCTAAAAAATATGGAATTAAAATTAAACAAGTCATTAAGGGAGGAAATATCAAGAAGAAATCTTATATTGGTGAGGGAGGATTAACTAATTCAGAGAATTTTAATGGATTGGTTTCTAGAGAAGCGAAGGAACATGTTACTCGTTTTTTGGCAGGGAAAAAATTAGGAAGGAAAACTATTCAATTTAAATTAAAAGACTGGCTTATTTCTCGGCAGAGATATTGGGGAACACCGATTCCAATTGTTTATTGTGATAAATGTGGAATTGTTCCTGTTCCAGAGAAAGATCTTCCTGTTAAATTGCCAGAGAGAGTTAAATTTGGAAAAGGTAATCCTCTTGCAACAAATGAGAAGTTTGTTAATACAAAATGTCCAAAATGTGGTAGCAAAGCAAGAAGAGAAACAGATACAATGGATACATTTTTTGATAGTTCTTGGTATTTTTTGAGATATTGTGATAATAAAAATAGTAAACTTCCCTTTGGTAAAACAAAGGTTAAATATTGGATGCCTGTTGACCAGTATATTGGAGGAGCAGAGCATGCTTGTATGCATTTGATTTATGCAAGATTTTTTATCAAGGCATTAAGGGATTTAGGTTTTTTGAATTTTGATGAGCCATTTACAAAATTATTTAATCAAGGAATGTTGCATGGAATTGATGGAAATAAGATGTCAAAATCATCAGGGAATGTTGTTTTGCCTGAAGAAGTTTCTAAAAAATTTGGAATTGATACAGCTCGTTTATTTTTAGTTTCTGTAGCATCTCCTGAAAATGATATTGATTGGAGTGAAAAAGGTATTGAAGGAAGTTTAAGATTTATCAATAAAGTTATGGATTATTTTGGTAAGGTTAAAGTTGGTAAGACTGATATTAAAACAGAAAGCAAATTAAATAAAACTATCAAGAATGTTACTAAACATATAGAGAATTTTAAGTATAATTTAGCTGTAATTGAAATAAGGAATTTGTTTAATTCACTTCCTGAAGAAATTTCTAAAGATGTTTTAGAAAAAAGTTTGAAATTGTTGCATCCTTTTTGCCCGCATATAACAGAAGAGCTTTGGGAAAAGATTAAGGGAAAAGGATTTATTTCTTTAGCTGAATGGCCAAAAGTGGATGAAAAGAAAATTGATGAAAATTTTGAAAAACAAGAGGAGGCTGTTGAGAAACTTATGGAAGATATAAATAATATAAAAAATATTGTTGGGCACCACGGGCGTACCCCGAAAGATTTTGGCAAAAAATCTTTACAAGGGGCAAAAGTTTATGTTTATGTTCTTCCAAAAGAATTGGAAATTTACAAAGATGTTGAAGATGTTCAAGTTTTTGCAGTTAATGATAAGGACAAATATGATCCAGAAAATAAATCTAAGAAAGTTAAACCAGGAAGGCCGGGGATTTATTTGGAATAACTTTTTATAACTTCATTTGCTTATTAGATTATGTTAAAAAAGAGGCTTGATAGAATTCACTTTAAAGAAATATTTTTGAATGTTTTTCATCAAAGAAGATTAATTATGATATTATTAATATCTCTTTTTGTAATAATTCTTACTGTGATTATTTATCTTTCATTTTTTTCATCTCCTCAAGAATTAGTTTGTGGTGATGGAACGAGTTATGGAGAATGTTCAAATATGGAACCTTATTATTGTTTTGATGGCAATTTAATTGAGAAAGCTTCTGTTTGTGGATGTTTTGGTAATCTAAGTGTTGATGGAGATGCTTGTTTTTCTAAATATAAAGATAATCCAAGGATTGTAATATTGAATTATACATTGAGAGGAGAAAAAGGAGAGATTAATTTTGAAGTTTATGAGGGGATTTCTTATTATCTTTCAAGGCTTCCGCGTTCTATTTCAATTGAGAATGATGCAAATATTTCAAAAGAAGATTTTAAATTTAAGAAACTTGATGAAGAAGAACAGAAAAATTTGCTTTTGCCTTTGGTTGTGAAAATTCAGAATCTTGATGTAGAAGAGAAAGATAAATTCAGAATTGCTTTGAGTCTTGTGCAAGAAATTCCTTTTGGAAATTCTGATAAAATTGTTGGAGTGGCTGGAATAAAATTGAATTATGCGAGATATCCTTATGAGGTAATTTCTGACTTAGAAGGGGTTTGCGGAGAGAAGTCAGAGTTGTTGGTGTTTATTTTGAGAGAGATGGGATATGGGGTTGGATTTTTCTATTATCCTATTGAAAATCATGAAGCAGTTGCTGTGAAATGTCCTAAGTTGCATAGTGTTGATAAAACAGGTTATTGTTTGATTGAAACTACAGAACCTTCTATAATGACAGATAAGGGAATTGAGTATATTGGCATTGGGATACTAAAATCAGAACCTGAGTTGATTATCATTAATGAAGGGGAATCGATAGGTGGAGGATGGTATGAATATTGGGATGCGAATAGATTGAATAGATTAAGGAAAGGATTTGCAATTTTTAGGAGAATGGGATTAGAGAAACTTGAAGAAAAATATAATTTGGGAGATATTTATAATCCTTAATTTTGGATAAGTTTTTAAGGTAATGATTGTTCTTGGATAAAGTAAAATGCCATGCAATCATTTGAAAGAATTAGCAAATGCAGAAGAATCTTTGTTGAGAAAAGAAATAAGTAAAAATAGAGATTATTTATCTCAGAAAAGACACAGCAATGTTGAATTGGCAGAAGCTGAAAGGGATTTTGTTGACCATGACTTAAAAGATTGGGCAATTGGATTTAAAGATTGTTATTGTAATTATGTTTGTATGAAAGAGAATTGTGATTCAAAAGAAGAATAATTGATAGTTTATTACTCCAACACAGCTTTAACCCTTCGAACTCCAGAACCAGAGGATTCTTGTTTTGTGATTTTGAATTTTCCTAATTCACAAGTATTAGTTACATGCGGGCCTGCGCAAATTTCTTTTGAGAATCCATTTATTGTATAAACTGAAACTTTGTCGCCATATTTTTTATCAAAGATTCCTAATGCTCCTTGTTTTTTTGCTTCTGTTGGAGACATAACTTCTCTGCAAACTTCACAAGATTTTTTTATTAATGAATTGATAAGGTCTTCTGTTTTCTTTATTTCTTGTTCTGTAAGTTTTCTTGGAAAAGAAAAATCTAATCTTAATCTTTCTGGAGTGATGTTTGAACCTCTTTGAATTATATTTTTGTCTTTCAAAACTTTTCTTAAGGCTGCTAAAAGTAAATGTGCTGTAGTGTGGAGTTGTGTTGTTGCTTTGCTGTCATCCGCTAATCCTGACTTGAATCTTCCAGCTGTTGCAGTTTGGGAAAGTTCTTTGTGAGTTTGGCATTCTTTTAGAAAACCTTTTTCATCCACTTTAATTCCTTTTTCTTTTGCAAGTTCTATGGTCATTTCTACAGGAAAACCATAACTTTGGTAAAGTAAGAAAGCATCTTTACAATCAATGGCTTTTTTATCTCTTGTAATTTTTTCAAATTTATTTATTCCTTTTTCTAAAGTTTTCTCAAATTTATCTTCTTCTTTATTTAATTCTTCAATTATGAACTTTTGATTTTTCTTTAGTTTAGGATAGTCGTCATATATTTTTAATATTTCTTTTGTTAAAGGAGTTGTTATGTCTTTGTCTTTTGAAATTCCTAAATCTTTTCCGTATTTTATTGCACGTCTAATTAATCTTCTTAGAACATAACCTTGTTCTGTGTTGGATGGTTCTATTTTTTCTGATAAAATAAAAACAGCTGCTTTGATATGGTCTGCGATTATTCGCATTGATTTTTCATTTCCCTTGTATTTTTTTCTAGATAGTTTTTCAATTTGTTTGATTATTGGTTTAAAACATTCTGAAAGATAATCATCATTTAATCCATTTAAAACAGCGATTGTTCTTTCAACTCCTCCTCCAAAATCAATGTTTTTTTGTTTTGCTTTTTCAAAACCTTTTTGAGTTTTATTATATTCCATTAAAACATCGTTTCCAATTTCAACCCATTTTGTATCTTTTGGATTGAATTTTTTTGGAGCTTTGTTTTTTCCTGTCCAATAAAATATTTCTGTGCTTGGTCCGCAAGGTCCTGTTTTACCTGCTGGTCCCCACCAATTATCTTCTCCTAAAAATGCGATTCTTTCTTTTGGGATTCCTAATGAAAACCAGATTTTTTCTGCTTCTGTATCTTTTGGAGCATTTTTATTTCCCCTAAAACAAGTTACTGCTAATTTTTTAATTGGTATTTTAAGAGCTTTTGTTAAAAATTCAAAAGTAAATTTAATCGCCTCTTGTTTCCAATAATCACCTAATGACCAGTTTCCAAGCATTTCTAGGAAAGTGTGGTGTGTTGTATCCCCTACTTCTTGAATATCTCCTGTTCTTATGCATCTTTGTACATCAACTAATCGTTTTCCTAAGGGATGCTGTTGTCCTAAAAGATAAGGAACTATTGGTTGCATTCCTGCAGAAATGAATAATGTTGTTGGGTCATTTTCAGGAACTAGATTTTCATTTGGAATTTCTTTGTGTGCTTGTGATTTGAAAAATTCAATGTATTTTTTTATAAGTTCTTTTCTGGTTATCATCGTAAGACAATGGAAATAGATTTTAAAAATTGTTTGTTATAATTGGAAATAGAAATCTTTATAATAGGGATATATATTGATTTTTAATGGCTAACAGAGTAATGATTTTTACAGAAGATAGGAAAGATCAAGACAGAATTGAAGAAGCATGTTTTAATTATTTGAGAAAGGTGTTCACTAAAAATTATGGAGATATAGAATTCCAAATATTTTCAGAGATTGCTGATGCTTCTAAAGAATTTAAAAAAAGAATTGGAGCAGGAGGGGAGCTTTTTATAGTGTTTGATAGAAAATTAAATCCGAGAGACCCTTATGTGGTAGTACATTCTCTTAGAAATGATTTTCGTATGGCATCTTATGAAATGAGTGTAAATATTTGTGATGAATTGAACATACCTTATTTTATTTATGCAGGTGAATTAAGGAAAGAGGGGTCAGAAGGATTAGCTGGAAAATTCAATCAGAAAACAGATGAAATTCGTCAGAGATGGATTAACCTCCAATAGATCTTAATTTTTCTTGAATTTCTTGGAGTTGATTTTCAAGAGTATCATCTGCATCTTCATCTTTTGTTTTGCTTATCATTTGCCTAATTTCATTTTCTTCTTTTTTAATTGGATGTAATCTTATTTTTGGAAGATCTGTTTTTATCTTTTTTATATTTAAAATCAATTCTTTTATTTTTCTATATGTTTTTGCTTTTGTTCTTAATTCTTCTAACCTTAAAGCTTTGTAAGTTCTAATTATTTTTATTATCCTTAATAAATTTCCTTGTAAAAAAAGAATATCTCTTTTAGCTTGAACTGCTTCGTTATAACTTAATCTTACATAAACAGGGTTTTCTTCTTTCATTTTATTCTACCTTAGAAAAAATGTCTTGATCTATCTTCTCAATTTCTTGTTTTGTTTTTTGAACTTCTTTTTCCCACAGGTTCAATTCTTTTTCTTCTTCTTCTTTTAAGTTTTTTACATCTCTTAACATTTTTTCAATTTCATTAATTTGTTGTTTGGCTTTTTCAAATGCATGTAAGCCCTCTTCAAACTTATCTATTCTTATAAAAATTGGCTCTTTTATTCTTCTTGCTGCTTCCCTGAAAGTTGGAGGAATAGGTTCTGTTTCTCTTAGCCCTAATTTTTCAAGAGGCTGTTGCATCATTTGCTCTTTTTCTAGATCAAATTCATCTGCTCCAAATGCCTCTTCCTCTTTTTTCCCAGTCACAGCTCCTTTAATAACATCTTGTGAAAATTTTTCTCCTAGAGAATTATTTGGGAAACTAGGCAGTTGAGATAATTGTCTTTCATCTTTTGATTCTTCAAAATCAGGAAGATCTGGGAGCTCTGGCAGCTTCTGAATTTTTTGAGGTTCAGGTATCTTCTTTTTTATTTCACCTTTTTTTTTATTTTTTCCAAACAAACCCATTTTTATATTCTAATATACTCTTTTTATTATATATAAAATAGTGTATAGGTTTAAAAAACTTTCTTGTTTTCATATAATAACTGAGAAAAGAATTTACTTAAATAAAAATTCTTTACGGTTTCGTATAACAAAACCGAATCAATCTCAGAAAAGATTTCAACGTTTGCATAAATGTAACCGAAAGGTATTTATGTGATTTATTTTTAATATTCTAATGCTAAAAAAATTTCTTATAGAAGTTATCATAAGTATCGTTGGAAAACAGGGAGAGGGTTTGGTTGAGTTGTTGGATAGTAAGAAACATGTAAATGAATTTATAATTGCAAAAAAATTAGATTTTACAATTAATCAGACGAGAAATCTTTTATACAAAATTTCAGATCAGGGTTTGGTGTCTTCGATAAGAAAGAAAGACAAGAAAAAAGGTTGGTATACTTATTTTTGGAAAATTGAAGTTTTGAAATCTTTGGAATTTTTGAAAGGTATTTTGTTGAAAAATATAAATCAAATTGATCACCAATTGAAGAGTAGACAGGAAAAACAGTTTTATGTTTGTGAGCGGTGTAGTATTGAAATCACTGAGGAGAATGCGCTGTTGCATGATTTTATTTGTGATGAATGTGGGGAAGTTTATTCTTTGAAAGATAACACTCTTGTTGTGCGGGATTTGCAAAGAGCGAGGAGTAAATTAGCGAAGCAGTTGAAACTTGTTAAGGAGGAAATTCAAAAAGAGAAAGAACGATTGGATAAAATTAAAATTAGAGAACTGAAAAAAATTGAAGAAGAAAAGGCAGCAGTGAGGAAATCAAAAAGGGAAGCAACTGCTAAATTAAAAATGAAGATGGCTATGGAGAAACCAGTAGCAAAGAAAAGTGTGGCGAAAAAGAAACCAGCAGTAAAAAAGAAATCTGTAAAGAAAAAAGTGGTTAAGAGTTCTACTAAGAAAAAACTTTCAAAGAAATCTGTAAAGAAAAAAGTGGTTAAGAGTTCTGCTAAGAAAAAACTTTCAAAGAAACCTGTGAAGAAAAAAGTGGTTAAGAGTTCTGCTAAGAAAAAACTTTCAAAGAAACCTGTGAAGAAAAAAGTGGTTAAGAAGAAACCTACGCACCGTTCGGTGTACCCCAAAACATTGAATAAAGGGGCAAAAAAATAATTTTAAAATGGCGTATGTTTATAGTATTCAATCTAAGGGAAAGAAGAAATTTTTAAAAGATATTAGTGCGACTAAACTTCTGATTTATATTAATGTAATCTTTTTTATCATTGCAATTACTTTTGTTTCACTAATTCCTAATTTTTTTGATTACGTTGCTCTAAATCCTACAAATATCTTTCAAAGGGGATATATCTGGACATTCCTTACTAGCATGTTTATGCATGCCCCAGGAGGAGCAATTCCTTTTTTATCATTTCATCTTTTAATTAATATGTTTGTTCTTTTTAGTTTGGGAAGAATGATGGAGAGAATCATAGGCAAAAAAAGGTTTTTGTGGTTTTATCTTCTCTCTGGATTAGTGGCTGGTTTGTTATTTGTTTTTCTTTCGTACTTTTTTGGAAATACAGATTTGGGGAGTAGAATTTTTGGAAGCCCTTTAATTTCTGCAGTTGGAGCTTCAGGTGCTATCTTTGCCATTGCAGGGTTATTTGTGATGTTAACACCCAAAGTTAAATTCATGATAATTTTTCTGCCATTTTTTTCATTGCCTGCATATATTATGATTCCACTTGTTTTATTTGGAACATGGTTGGTTTCTGCATCAACTGGATTTCTTATTGGAAATACAGCACATCTTGGAGGATTTTTATGTGGGGTGGCATATGGTTTGTATTTGAAAAAGAAATATCCGAGAAAAACTCAATTATTAAATAGGCAATTTCATTAAATTAGCTATGGGCACCGCTCGGTGTACCCTAAATTACAGAATGAAAGGGCAAAAAAGAGGTTTTGATTTAAAGAAAGAATACAGAGAATGCTGGAAGTATCTTAAGGAGTCAAGGAAATTTATTTATGCTGTTGTTGGGATGTTTTTTGTTTTTGCATTGGTTGGTTTTTTTGTTCCTGCTCCGGCTTATATTACTGAACAAATAATGGAACTTCTTGAGGAAATTTTAGGAAAAACAGAAGGATTATCTCATTTTGAATTGACGAGATTTATCTTTCTCAATAATATAAAAAGTAGTTTTTTTGGAATGACTTTTGGAATTTTATTTGGAATATTTCCAGTTTTTGTTGCAATTCTTAATGGATATGTTTTAGGATTTGTTTCTGAGATGAGTGTTTCAGTTGCAGGAGGTTCATCGTTGTTATGGCTTTTGCCTCATGGAATCTTTGAATTACCTGCAATATTTATTTCACTTGGGTTGGGATTGAGATTAGGAACATGGGTTTTTAAGAAAGATAAACATAAATTTTTTAGAGAAGAAGTAGTAAGAATTTTAGAAATATTTTTACTAATAGTAATACCTCTTTTAATTATTGCAGCAATTATAGAAGGAATTCTTATAGCTTTGGGGTGATTCTGAATAATTTTATATATAGTCTTTTCTTAATTTGTTTATGGACAAAAGGGGACAGGTTACTATTTTTATTATCATAGCAATTATCTTAATAGCTTCTGTAGCTCTTTTTTTTATATTCAAGGATAGGTTGGGAATAGGAGGATCTAGAAGTAATGATCCTGTTTATTTGTTTGTTGAGAGTTGCGTGGAAAGTACTGGAGAAGATGCAATATATCATATAATCCAAAATGGGGGATATTTACTTCCTCCGCCAGCTTCAACATTGGGAGGCAGTCCTTATTATTACTATAACAATAAAAATCATATGCCTTCAAAAAGTAAAATAGAAAATGAGATTTCTGCTTATATGGAAGAGAGTCTTTCTTATTGCACAAGTGGTTTTGTTAATTTCCCAGACTTAAATATTACTGAAGGAGAGATAGAAGCTAGAACAACAATAGAAGATGAAGAAATTATTTTTGATGTTGAATATCCTGTTAAGATAAAAAAAGGAGAAAAGGTCACGATACTTGAGGATTTTAATGGCATTAGGATTGTTGTGAGGGTTGGGGCATTATATGATTCTATTGAAAAGATGATTCAAGATCAATTAGGGGAAAAAGGAATTTGTTTAAGTTGTATGTCTGAGCTTGCTGATAGAGAAGGGTTTACAATAGACATGACAAATACTGAAGAAGGAGTTATTTTTACTGTTCGGGATGAATATTCAAAAATAAAAGATGTTCCAATTGAATGGATGTTTGCTAATAGATATTAAAATGAAAACAAAAATATTTACAGCATTGGTCTTATTGGTTTTGGTAATGGGGACTGTGCAGGCAAGTATTGTGGCAAGTATTGGTGCAGAAGGACTAAGTTTTCTCAAACCAGGTCTTGGGGATATTATTAAGGGAGTGTTATGTGTGAGTGGACCTTTAGGGGCTTTAACTTGTGTAGAGCAGTATATCGGTGGGAAAATTATTGGGTATGTTTCTGGAGAAATTATGCAAACGATTAGCGAAGTAAGTCCTGAGGCTTACAATGCTATTGTTACTTATAACAAGATTAAAGGTTATGTTGATAAGGGAGCCTCTTTGTTGGAAGAGTTGAAAATTAATGAAGAAGGTGAAATAAAAGAGGGACGTATTGATTTTGGTGAAGAAGAATATTCTATTAAGGAATTTTTTACAAATTTAAGTGCAGAAGATGTAGTTATATCAAATGCTGAGTATGATTTTGAAACTAAGAAGCTTGAAATTAAAGAAGATGGTTTTCTTAAAATAAAAATTAAAGATGAAGAAGGCGAAGTTCAGGAATTGGTTTATGAGAATATTCAGGAAGGGGGGATGATTGGTCTGAGTGAAACGGGGGAGATTCTTAGAGTAGATTTTACGGTTAATGAAGAAGGTGGGGAATATGTATTTGGAGATAATACAATTTCCGTTCCTCCATTTTCAAGAGTTTTGTTTGAGAAAGATGTGGGGATTCAAGTAAGAATACCAGAAGGAACAGATATTACAAAATATTCTGATTTATTAACTTATGTTGAAGGAGGATATTTTACAGAGATTGATGGGAAGAATATACGCCTTTCAGATGATTTTATTTTACTGGATGGATTGTTATCAGTTAATCCTGAGGGTTACTTATTAAAACAAGGGGAAGTTATTTACAAACAAAATAAATTCAAAGTGAAAAATGATAATGAAGAAATACTTATGGCTAATTTGGGAGAAGATTTATCTGATTATGATGGGAATTGGATAAGGCAAACTTCTGATGTATTAGAAATGCAAACCAATGGTGAAGGAAGGATTAAGATAGAAGTTCTTGAAGACCATGAGATTTTGAATACAGATTCTAAAGATATATTGTCGATGAATATTTTAAATGGAGATGGTTTAAGAATTGAAAATCGAGAAGATGAAGGATTGATTCCAAAAGTAATACATAAAAGTTCTGAGAATGGTAGAACAAGTATTGATAATGATAAAATTGATATTGTTTTGGAAGATGGTTTATCCTTTGAGCCTCCTGGCCCACTGTATTTTGAGTTTGAATGGATTGCTTCAGGAGAATTTCAGAGTGTTGCGATGGAAATTGAATCCGACTCGTCTGAAATGAACACTAAGATGAGAGTTAATTCTTATAGGCAATTTGCAATTTTATCAGAAGATGATGAAGAGCTTGTGACTTACAACAAATATGATTTGCCAGTTAGTGCAAAGATTGAAGATAATGAGCTTCAGACAATTGAACAATTAAGGGAAAAATATCCTGGAGTGGAATTTGAAATTCCCCAGTACACTTACGAGTATGGTTCTTTTGGATTTATGTTTGATGAGAATCTTATAAATGAAAATAATATTCCTCCTTATATGCTTTATCTAACAGATACTTTTTTAGAATCAAATCCTGATGCTGTAGAAGGTATTGAGAAAATGGTGTTTCTTGATACAGATGATGCTTATTTAAATTCATTAGATGGAACTATTGTGATTGGTCAGAAGGTTGTTGATTTCCCTGAGTTCGCTAAATTTGATATTCGTTCTCAAACTTCGCCACTTCAATTATTAAAACATGAATATGAGCATAGATTGGATCAGGTAATTGCAAACGAAGAATATGAAAGAATAAAATCAGAAGTAAGTGGTTTATTACCCATCATACTTTTTCAAAGAGAAGAAACACTAACCAAACAGATTAGTGATTTAACAGAGGAAAGGAACATTTATGATATAAATTCTCAAGAATGGTTTGGATTAGATTATAAAATTAATGGCAAAAAAGAGGACATCTACTTACTTAGAGCAGGAATCTCTTCAGTTTATTATAAGCTTTCATCTCAAAACACACTTCAATATAAATATAATGAATTAGCTTCTGATGCAATTAAGGAACTTGCTAGAAGCGAATCATTTTCTAATTCATTTAATAGAGTCTCTAGTAGTATTAGTGATTATACTGAGAAAAAGCTAAATCAGATATTAGAAGAATCTTATGATACAGATTTTTCTAACTCTTTAGCAGAGATGGGGGAAGAAGAATCGGGGGAGGACAGAGTCTCACAGCAACTCCAAGTGATAAATTATTTTCTTGACAAGGAAGATAGTTTTGAGTCCCCTTCTTTTAGCAAATTAATTCAGTTAAACAATTTGCTATTTTCGGTGAAAGGGGTTAATTCAAATCTAGCATCTGGGAAAAAGAATGCTTTAGCTGATTCTTTAGATATGTTTTATACTGATATTATCTCTGATCCTAATTTAAGAAGGAATGCAGATAATTTTGAAAGGCTTATTAGAAGAACTTCTGGGTTGCCTTATGGATATGGTTTGCACAATTCCAACTATCTTAGTGAAGATTTTGACTTCGCCGCCTATAAGGAAATTTCTTCAACCTATCGTGAAATGCCTATCGAAGAGAGAAGGTTTGCTGTTCAATCCGGAAACAACATTATTAGGGAAACTTTTACAAGATTAACTCAACTTGCATTTGATTCTGGGAAAATGGATGTAGAAGAATTTGTGACAATAATGGGAGAAGGGTTTTGTAAGGAAGCGGATTGTTTTGATAAATTATGTGTAGAATATAAATTATTATGTTGCGAGGAACATCCAAGTTCTGTTAATTGTGCTGACCCTACAGAGTACCCAATCATTATAACCCGTCCAAAATAAATTCATGTGTTGTGAGGAACATCCAAGTTCTCCGAATTGTTAAATTTAAAATTTTTTTATAGAAAAAGGATTATTCTTTTAA
>SDBV01009911.1_pt1 | contig 12568 bp, 12 predicted proteins | sample 2277081 | NCBI WGS metagenome assembly SDBV01 (sample SAMN10402039, study PRJNA504765) | marine sediment metagenome | isolation source: marine sediment core GS10_PC15, 223 cmbsf | place: Arctic Ocean: Southern Knipovich Ridge | collected 2010 | reverse complement strand
GGATCGTTATTCTCAGGATTTCATAATCCTCAGGATTCTCTGGAATCCACAATTTTATGCATGAATCAAGGGTTTGCTGCCTAAATCCTGAGGATTAAGTTTGCTTTGTTAGCAGCATACTGTAAATACTGAAGAAAACCGAATGGAGGTTTTCTAATGTATGAACGATATGACAAAGCAGTTCAGATAGTTCTGAATTATCTGGTTGAACAAGGGGTTTCAAAAACTCCGCAAAAGTATTTTCGTCAAGCCAGCAGGGAATTTCGAAAATATCTTGAAAAACACCACCTTGATTATTCAAGAGATTGTGCTCAGATTTGGCTCGATGCTTTAAAACAAACTACTTTCAGATGGAAGTTTTTAGCGTCCCGACGAGCTATGGCCCTCATTGATGATGTTGTACAAAATAACACCGTTACAAGATTAGTATTTTCTTACAGCAAGAATACTCTTAAACATCGTGTGCCTGAAGGATACAAGGCCTTGCTTGATGAATATCTCAAGGAGAGAAAGGAAGAAGGAAAACAACCATCGACATTGCAAATGGATATATCTGCTTGCATACGGTTCCTTTTATTTTTGGAATTACAAGGATTAACCAGTGTTGAGTTAATTACACCTGGTCTCATCAAAGATTATCATAGTCAGGCTAAGCACAGGACGGCAGGGGGCAGGAATGCCTATACCTGCAGAATCCGTGGTTTTATCAGATTCCTGGCCAGGAAAAAACTCGTACCGGAAACTCTTGAATTTGCATTTTCAACAGAAAAAGCTCCAAAAGTATCCATAGTTACTACATTGTCGAAGGAACAGGTTGAAAGAATCAAAAACTATTGCAGATTAAGTTCCACACCTTATGAATTGAGAAGTGCTGCAATTAGTATCCTGTCACTTCGCATGGGGTTCAGATCAACTGATATCTGTAATCTTCGTATCTCCGACATATCATGGGAAAACAGGACAATATCAATAGTTCAACAAAAAACAGGTATTCCGTTGACGCTTCCCTTTCCGGTTGAGGTAGGGAATATACTCTTCCGTTACATTACCGAAGGGCGTCCAGCATACACTATCCCAAATGTATTCACCACATTATATCATCCATACAGGAAAATGGATAAATCACGATGTTATTGCAGCTCAGTAGCTATTCTTGGAGCAAAAAGATTTTCTGAAGATGTCAGGGGGATGCATATATTTAGGAGGACTTTTGCCACAAAACTACTGGAAGCAGAGAATACCATTTCAATAATTTCTGCAACGCTGGGGCATATAAATGAGGGAACAGTTGACACATATCTTGCAACTGATGATCAAAGGATGCGTCTGTGTTCTATCGGCCTTGATGGCATTGAAATCAAGGAGGCCCATGCATGAGGACCTACAAAAGCTCTCTTGCATCTTATATCTCTGGATTGATAACCGAAAAGCGGGCCTGCGGCTATATCTATGAGTTTGAAGCATACATTCTTGGACACTTTGACCGGTTCTGTACTGACTATGGCTACAATTCTGGGACAATTACCAGAAACATGATCATGCAATGGGCAATCCAGCGGCCAACTGAAAGTAAAAACTACCGAAACCAAAGGGTGTCGTTTGTACGTCAGTTATCACTCTACATGCAATCGCTTGGTATTGATTCCTATATTCCACAGCACTATGAATCAGAGACCATAACTGTTCCTCATATTTTTTCACAGAAAGAACTGGTGAGTTTTTTCCGTGTTGTAGATGCCTACATACCACCACAGACAAGTTTCAGAAGAAGGGTTCCTACCTATCAGGTCATGTTCCGGTTATTCTATTGTTGCGGGCTACGTCTTTCAGAGGTGTGTTACCTAAAGCGATCCTGTGTTGATTTGGAAAAAGGGATTTTCAAGATTCTCCAATCAAAAGGCGACAGGAACAGGCTTGTCTATCTTGCCGATGACGTCCTTGCCATGTGCAGGGAATATGATGCAAAAATGCAGGCATTTATTCCTGATCGGGAATGGTTTTTCCCTGGATGGTATCCAGATAAACCTTTTCTTAAAAATTCCATTGATAAAAAGTTCCGGGAATTCTGGAACCTGACTCCATTTGCAGATACTGTTGACAAAAGACCGACGATCCACTGCTTGAGACATACCTTTGTAGTAAACAAGATGAATAAATGGATGCTCAAAGGAATAGATATCAATACAATGATGCCATATCTAAGCCGCTATCTGGGTCATTCCTCCATAGAGGAGACACACTACTATTATCATACCATTGAGCAGGCTTTTACCGTCATTCGTAAACATAATGCAATAGCAAAGCGAGTAATTCCGGAGGTGATGAGTTATGAAGAATAACCACTCGCTAGATCCTCTATTCTTTTCTATGACATATGAATTTTTAGAGATTTACCTCCCTCAACAATGTGGAAGGAGTCCTCACACTGTGAAATCATATCGGGATGCGTTATCATTATTCAGGCGATACGTCCTGGATGAACTTGGCATTTCAATTGCTAAATTCACTTTCGGCGAGTGCACTCGAGAAAAAATTCTCGGGTTCATAGCTCACCTTGCCAAGCTGGGTAGTAAGCCAAGCACACGGAATCAGCGTCTCGCCACCTTAAAATCATACATTTCATTTGCCTCGGATAAAAATATAACCTTGCAATCGATAGCATTAGAAATAAAAAGAGTCCCTCAATGTAAGACTACAAAAACAAGGAAAGTTGTTATTCCTGAAGAGGCTATGAGGGCAATACTTTACCAGCCTCCAAATACTAAAATGGGTATCAGGGATCGTACGATCATGATTTTGTTATATGATACTGGAACCAGATTGGCTGAAATTCTTGGCCTTGCCATCACTGATGTGGCAATTACGGGAGACAACCCATACATTCGTGTTCATGGCAAAGGCAGTAAAAAACGGATTGTCCCCATATCTATGAAAACTGTGAAACATCTGGCTCAATACATATCGATGTTCCATGGAAAAGGAAGTCCTAAAACCACTTTGCTCTTCTACACAGTCATCAAGGATGTAGTTGGTGAGATGTCAGAAGGTAACGTTGAGCGATTCATAAGGGGATATGCTGAAAAAGCAAGGTTGTCTTGCCCTTCAGTTCCAGAAAGAGTTCACCCTCATATGTTCAGGAGAACAAGGGCAACTGAACTGTACCAGAATGGTGTTAGTTTACCGCTGATCTCCCGCCTTCTTGGACATACATCTTTGGAAACTACAAAGGTATATGCAAAACCAAGTCTCAAAATGCTTCGTGATGCAATAGAATCTGTTGAAACACCAGCAGATAAAAATGAACAGCCTCTTTGGGAAAATAATGAAGAGATGATGGCAAAACTAAGTGGGCTTAGGTGAATAAATAAACTTAATCCTCAGGATTTAGGCAGCAAACCCTTGATTCATGCATAAAATTGTGGATTCCAGAGAATCCTGAGGATTATGAAATCCTGAGAATAATGCCGCATTATTATCCAGCGTAATAAAATCATATTTTAAATATCTCATCAATCGTACATACTTATTGTATACGAAATTGCTTTCCCAACAAGACTCTCTGGAGCCACTACCTCTGATTGTATTTTTAACCAATATATCACCTGCATTGCATTTCTCCCTTTAGGGAATCTGTATCCGTCTTCCAGGATAATTTCAGTATTCCCAGGTAATAAGGCCGAAGTTGATCTTCGTTTATTTCTTTCGCTAGTTCCTCTGCTAAGTGTAAAAAATTATCCGGTTTTCATATGGTCTATCCCTCCCGGAATAATTTAACCTATTGAAAATATAGGCATTTTTTATATTGTGAGAATTCCTTTCACTGGCAAAATACCATCGAAAAAACAGGAATTGGAAATAGCACCCCTGTATTATAGACATAAGCATAATGAGACCATATAATGGAAGGAGCAGGGGAATGTATTGAAAGAGACAGTATCTGATAAATCAAATACCACAAAGACTGAAGGTAACATTCAGGCAGAGTTGGGGAAACTCCTGCAAAAAGACCGTTCGCCTGAAGCTGTACAGGGAATTGAAAAAATCATCCAGGAAAATCATCCGATCGAAGAGAAAGTCAGGCTGATTAAGGAACTTGACAAATCATTTTGCAAACCCTTTTTGAATCGCCGCGATCTTGTTTCTTCAGTTCCGGATAACAAGATGATTGATTTTGATGCGACAAGCATAAAAGCCCCTTCCTTTAGCGATCTGCGTAAGGCCCGAAAAACCATAAAATCTTTAGTCAGCCCAAACAGTCTGTGGAATTATCTGTTCAAAGACCTTTCCCGGATAAAATCTTTTGGTATAAAAAATCATATAATTCCCATGGGCTTCCTGTTTTTTCGCCTTCGTTTCAATTCGGACCTCCCTTATTTTCTTACTTCACGCATACAAAAAGAGGTGGGTGTACATCTGGCTCCAGGCCTGAGGCATATCCTGCAGTATGGCTGGCATTTTCTAAAAAAAGATGAGTATAATACTTTAAATTTACTGAACCTTCTGGTCAATGAGTTAATGCATACTAATTTTAGCAAGCTGGATTTCAAAAGTCGGAATCTGATCGATAATCTTAGAAAACTGGAATTTTTATATCTCTCACTTCGCTCAATTCCTGATGGAGTAAATTGTATATTCAGGATTGTCGGAGAGGCTTACAGGCATATTCCCGATCTGAAAGAAAAGTATCCCCGATTGGAGCATTATATCGATTTACTATTTTTACAGAATTCTTCACGTCCTTCATTTACCAATTTTATTCTTGGTGCCAATATGATTAAGTATCGTCGTTTTATTGGATATAATGAACTTATCCGTACAAATTCGGCACCGGTAATCAGCAACAGTGATTGGGAATGTCCGGTTGAGATCTATCGACAGATCCGTACGTATTTATGGGAACAGGAACAGCAGATAAAACCAATACTGCAATTTTATAACGAAGTCTTTCGAATGATGAATTACATGCCTGTTTCTACCAAGGGAGAAGTTGATTGGTTACCCCTGTCAACATTTTGGGACAACCATTTCGGTAGTGGAAACTACAGCAATACAAGTGAAAACATATCCCGTTTCTCACAGCAGATTTGCGAATTAATGCTCGGTCCGGTCCAGGAACTCCTGTCAGGAAAAGTTATGTGTAAAGGGGTCGGACAATTTAATATTTTTGCCGAACGGACTTTTGCCAGTGAGTTTCTCCGAATTGAGAATGTCAGGGATTCTCTTGTAAAATTGGTGGATATACAGCCGGTCTTTCCCCGGGAACGTTTTATACAGTTGAAACAGTCTAAAAGGGGGTCTATTCCCAATGAAGCTGCTATCATTCATAAAATCGCCATTCTCTTATCAGTGGGACATGCAATCTCAAATAAATTAATTAGCGTCATGACCGGAAGGTTGAAAAGTTCAGAGTCTGTTGAATCTTATCCACTTATCGATTCTTTGATGATTCGTAAAGGCGGTTTTTTCCTTCCTCATGAAAATAAAAATATCGTTAAACCGACATGTTATGCGGGGATGACACTCCCTGAAGCCCTGCACATGACAATCACTAATCTTCTCTCCCTTGCTGCTGTTATGGAAGATTACGAAACTACATCTCTGATAAAGCGTGAAAAAAAACTAAAAGAAAAAATTATCAATGTCGGGAGAATTATGCATCGCCTGGCGAGCGGATCTCAATTTCAGCAGCTTCGGGAATTATATCAACTGGATTTTTTTGGTTTGTAAGCATGCTATAGCTTTTTTAAACATTAGGCACTACTTCGGTAATAATGATGGTGCAGTCCACCAAGAATCTGCTTCTTTTTAATACTTCCAGCGGCTGAATAGATATTCCCATCCGGGATTCCTTCAATTGATTGATGTGGGCGGAGATGACGTCCTATAGTTTTTTAAGCATCAGGCGCTGCTCCGGTAATAATGATGATGTAAACCCGTCCTATTGTTTTTTTAACTGAAAGCAAAATTGAACACTGCTTCTGTAGTAATGATCTTCCAATTCTCATAAAACTGGTTTTATTTCAATGATTCCAGAGAAATGACTTAATCTAAATCAAAGTTTAATGATGAAAATTTTCCATATTAAAAACCGACCCCGATATAGACCCCTTTATTTGGGGAGCTCAGGTGACAATATACTTCACCTGGTACTTTATGTAGTATAAACTGCTCAATATTCGGCTATAAATGGCACTATGTTGGATACGCAATAACTTCTGGGACTAGTGTTCGCAAGGACGTGGGAGTTCGAGTCTCCCTCCGGGCAGGTATGTCTGGTATTTAAATATCTGATTATCTTTTTTCAAGGCAGAATCAAGAGCCTATTCATAATACCAATCAAAATTTATTAGAAATACTTGCTAATAATCTTCTTTTAGAGTTTACTGATTATTACCGTTCGGTGTTTTAAATCGGGAGTAGAGAAAGGCATGAATAATAATCAGGAAAGTGAATTTGAAAAACTGTTGGAAAGTACTTTTCCCGGCAATGTTTCACTGCAGTCCGGAGAGTTAGTTGAAGCTGAAATTGTTGCAATTTCAGGTGATTGTATCTTCCTGCAATTGGATGGAAAGAGTGAAGGCCAGCTTGATACGGCAGAAATGATTGATAAAAATGGAAATCTAACCGTTAAAGAAGGTGATACGATAAAGGCATATTTTTTATCTTCGCAAAACGGAATAAAACAGTTTACCACCAGGATCAGCGGGGATAAAGCTGAAAAGGCTGTATTGGAAAATGCTTTTGAAAGTGAAATTCCGATTGAAGGTATAGTTGAAAAAGAGATAAAAGGCGGTTACGAAATAAAAATTGGTGATTCCCGTGCTTTCTGTCCACATTCCCACATCGGGCTGCAGCGGATTGAAAATCCTGAAAGTTATATTGGCAAACATCTTACTTTTAAAATTTTAGAATATAGTGAAAATGGACGCAACATCCTTGTTTCCAACAGAATTATTTTAAAAGAAGAGCAGCAAAATAAAATAGAAGTACTTAAAAAGTCTTTGCATGAGGATATGAATGTCAAAGGTACTATAAAATCAATTCAAAGTTTTGGTGCTTTTGTTGACATTGGCGGAGTACAGGCATTGCTCCCAATCTCAGAGATCAGTCGAAGCCGTGTGGATGATATTCATCAATCACTGTCATTAGGGCAGGAAATTGAAGCTGCTGTTATAAAGCTGGATTGGAAGAATGAAAGAATATCTGTGAGTATGAAAAAACTGCTTGCGGATCCGTGGGATGAAGCTAAAACAAGATATAAGATAGGTTCAAATCATGCCGGAACCATCGTGCGAATAACCAATTTTGGAGCTTTTGTTTCCCTGGAACCAGGGCTTGACGGTCTTATTCACATATCCGACCTTGAAAGTGATACCAGGATTAATCACCCCCGGGAAGTTGTAAAGACCGGACAAAGTGTTAATGTAGAAATCAATGATATAGACATTGAGAAAAAAAGAATTTCATTGAAACTTGTTACAAGATCTCAGGAAGATGATAATATTAAGCAATATATGGAGCCGGAGTCAGATACATATAATCCATTTGCGGATCTGTTAAAAGACAAAAATAAATCTGATAACAAATAGATGAATTAAATTGCTTGTTCTATATAATTGAATATATTGACCCAATCCCCATAATTCGTACCATCGGGTAGATTAGTTTTTTTGAAAAACCATAGGATGCGGGTAATTAACTTGCTTTCTTGCCTGAAGGAATAGTGTGTTTTATTCCGAGTAACCCATCTATTGATAAGTCCTCATCTATCATTGGCCAGTGGATTCCATATCCCGAAGGAGAAACTTCATAATTATCTCTTTGGATTTTAGAGGCCTTGAGTAGCTTTGAAGAGTACTTACCTAAATCAAATTTATGGGTTTTATTGTCAATTTCAAGAATCAGAGTATTTTCTTCAAACTCTACACTTTCAATATTATGGAATTTACTCATTTCCAGCCTCCTTGAACTTATTCCATTCGGATACAATATAATCAAAATGCTGATATATTATTTTTTTTAATTCCCTTTTATCTCTGGGTGAGTAATTGTAAATATAAGCCTCCTGAATATTGTAATTTTCAATATCAAGCCAGTACTTACATTCAGAATCACCTCTTTTACAATGGATATGCACTGGTTCATTTCGTTCATTAGCATAGAAGAATAATCTCCAGCCAAGAATCATTAATACAGTTGGCATGATCAAATAATACCATATAACAGAATTATAAGGAATAGAAAAAAATGAACCATTGAAAGATCGACCCCGATATAGACCCCTTTATTAAATATAAATCACCCCATATACGGCTTTAAATGGCACTATGTTGGATACGCAATAACTTCAGGGACTAGTGCATGTACGTGCGTGGAGGTTGGAGTCTTCTTCCGGGCAAAGAAAAACTTCAGTGGTCGAAGGCTGCTGAAGTTTTTTTTTATTCAGATAACCCCCTTCCCATAATTCATATCATTGGTTAGATTAGTTTTCAGTTGATAAATATAATGGAGGTTAATATGAAAAAACGTTTACTGACAATAATTCAGTTACTCCCCCCTGTGTTTAGTCTGCTTCTTTTGTCAGCTCATTTCCTGCGGTATGGCATCTTGCCTTTGGTGATTATTCTTTTGTTATTTCCAATAATACTGATATTCAGAAAACCTGCAGCAACTCGAGGAGTTCAGATAATATTAGTTCTAGGTACTGTTGAGTGGATAAGAACAACTGTATCAACAATAATCTTTCGGGAACATATTCAGCAGCCATGGGGTAGATATTTAATCATAATGGCATCGATTTCTTTGTTTACATTTATCTCGGCTTTAGTGTTTTATTCCAAAAACTTGAGAGTCAGATATAAATTGAATAAAATAAATTTGGTATAATTGATTTCCTATTGATGATATAGAAAATATGTAATTACAATGTAGCTAGAAGAGATTTCAGGACCGTAGTGTATTTTATTCATCCGGGTTCATGATTCAGGCTGAACTCCTGTAATAATGATGATGTAATCCGCTGAGAATCTGCATTTTCTTGATATTTCCAGGCCCATCAAGATAGATTTTCGTGGGAATGCCTCCAATCCCCTGATGAGATCTCAGGCGATAAGCCGAACCAGGATGTACAGATAAACAGTGTAACAATCCGCAGATAATTGTTACTACAGGGTGGCGCGTTTTTTTACGTCGATTGAATTTTATTGTTATGTGCAGTAACATTCAATCCCAATATTGAAAGGCTATATAGATTCCCATCCATCTGTGCTATCTCCGGAAGCTCACCCCATTTCGAAAAACCATATTTTTCAAAGAGTGCCAGGCTTCCAATATTGTGAGAAAAAATGTATGCCACAAGGTTTTTTAATCCTAAAGTCGGGCAAAGCTATACCGACTCGTCCAGTAATTTGAAGCCAAGGCCTTTGCCTCTGTATTGAGCATCAACATATATGCTAATCTCGGCAGTCAAATGATATGCGGCTCTTCCATAGAAGCTTTCGAAGCTAATCCATGCAACAATATTTCCATCAATTTCTTCGACAAATATTGGCCGTTTTTCTGAATGCTTTCCGAACCATCCACTCCTGCTTTCTACTGTAACTTTTTCAGTATCCGCAGTTGCCATACGGGAATTGATTGTCGAATTATAAATCTCTACTATTCGAGGCATGTCATTCTCATTAGCTCGTCTCATTACGGCTCCTTCCGCATATAATGTTAGCTCACTTGCAGCGCTTTGTCAGCCCGGAATACTGGCTTCCATAGTACTTTTTCTTAAATTAATTTTTGGGAACTCCAGGCTGATTGGATTAATTTTAATCATACAAATAATAATTCCCTTCAATTCCTGAAACTGGAATGACGAAACTTTACTTAACTACTGTGGAAGTAACTTCACTACCTGCCCTTGTACAAGAAAACAGTATCCACTATCATTTGACTATAAATATATAATAATGGGATAAAATAATGACAGATAAAACATATAATCCAATGACTGAACCCCGTTATTGTGGAATACCTACATTTATGAGAACACCCTATACAACCGATTTTAAACATCTGGACATTGCATTGGTGGGTGTACCATATGATGGTGCGGTGGAGGCAAGATCTGGAACCCGTATGGGGCCAAGACAAATAAGAGATATGTCCAGCATGATGAGATCAATTCATCACGTCACAAGAATCAATCCCTACGAATTATGTACAGTTGGAGATGTAGGGGATGTACATTTCGGGCAAATATTTGATGTTAGAGCCAGCCATGAGGATATAACTGCATTTTACCAGAATCTTGATAAAGCTGGTGTTATACCTATAAGTGCTGGTGGTGATCATTCAATAACTCTTCCTATAATGAGAGCAATAGCAGCAAAGGGCTCTGTAGGAATGGTGCACATTGATGCGCATACAGATTGCTGTGATGAAGAAATGAACTCAAAGTATAGTCATGGAACACCATTCAGACGGGCAGTGGAAGAAGGACTGCTTGATCCAAAAAGAACAATTCAGATAGGAATAAGAGGAGCTGCAAATTCTGATGAATGCTGGGAGTTTGGTGCCAAACATGGTATTCGAATAGTATATATTGAAGAGTTTACAAAACTTGGTGTTGAAAAAATAATAGAGGAAGCACGTTTTATTGTTGGGAACGATCCGACATATATCTCATTTGATGTTGATGGAATTGACCCGGCTTTTACTCCAGGAACAGGTACTCCTGAAATAGGCGGTTTAACTACCATAGAAGCACAGACATTAATACGTGGACTTAGGGGCTTAAATCTTGTGGGTGCGGATGTAGTTGAGGTTTCACCACCTTTTGACTCTTCAGGAAACACTGCTCTTGTGGCAGCTACTATTATGTATGAAATACTATGCATTATGGCCGAAGTGGTTGATAAAAAAAGAAGGATGGATTACTAAATCTTGCTAATATCCCAATTCCTATCTCAATGTTAATGATGAAGATTTTCCACATTAAAAACCGAACCCGATATAGACCCCTTTATCTACTCTTTTATATTTGTAATGTGGAAGAATTTCTATATTCATCTGGATGGGATTGTAAATTTGAGATCAGATATATTAAAACTACACTACGCGCTGTTCCACCGTAAAATGCAGCTTTATAAAAGAATCCCTGTCGTGATAATCCAAGTAATGCAATTTGTTGTACAATCTCTTTCAAGGCATTTTTGTAGTCCATTGGCGTTTGGCAATCATAGGGCTCAAGCATTTCTGAAATAGCTTCATTCATAAGTGTTCCTTGTTTTCTGCTTGTAAACTGGCTATTGTCTGCAGCAAATAGACAGTGTTTTTTCTTTTATAAATTTCAGATAATTTGGCTAATAAGTTGATATCCAGTTTTAGCAACTGCATCATATCGATACGTAATTCTTCTAATAAATAATCTGGAACTTCCGACTTCTCTTTAATCGTGCTGAAATACACTTTATCGCATAAAGCTTTTTCAGGAGTAGCTACAAAAAAATTCCCAAGTTCAGTTCGGTGGTATTGTATGCCAATTAGATATTTCCGGGGGGGCAGATATTTATAACTGAACATACCTATTGGGGTATTAAAAGACTTATCTCTTTTAAAACAGATGCCGGTTATTTTTTCAACCCTTTCCGGTATAAAACCGTGAAATGACAAGGCGTATTCCATAGAAATGGCAGATGGACCATACAGCATTCCTGATATAACCTCACGGGAATATTTCCTGTTATAATTTTGACCCAATATATAAAGTCCTTGTTTAATATGAATTAGATCTCCGCTTTTTGTCGAATGTTTAATCTTATCCCGGGGAGACTTATAATTAGCAAATAAGCTCATTAAATATGGTGTTGTAAAATACGGCAGCTTCTCTTGAAAAAGTATGTTTTCCATAAATCTAAAGTCCTGTATGTTAGTCTGTATCAACTATCAACCTATATATAGTATATTACCAGAATTTAGAAATATTACAATTATTTTTAACCAGTATATAGAAAACATTCATATATGCTGGTAATATATAGTAACCATGTAGTTTTTTTTAGTGGATTACTGAGTTATAAGACAGTCTTCAATGGGTAGTATCATAGAAGTTCTTATCTGAGATTAGGAAAAATAAAAGAATTTCATACGGCCCGGGATTCAAAAGGAATAGTTTTAAACTGCATTAGTTCACTGGAGAAATCCAAGACTGCGGAGATATCTTCTTTCGTTACATTGGGATAGTTCTCAATTATAGACTGATATGTCTGTCCTGTAGAATAAACATAAAGCAGATTCAGGTATAGATATAAAGTAATTTTTTCTATAGTTTTGAACTTATGAAAAATACAGCAAAAATAACTATATTGATAATCCTATTACTTGTTTCAATCCTTACATCAGGGTTTGCAGAGCAGAAAGAGCGGCAGAGTAACCCCGTTGCAATCTTCAATACTACCATGGGTATTATACAAATTGAACTCTTTCAGCATGCAGCTCCCGAGACGGTGGCCAACTTTATCGGCCTTGCGGAAGGAACAAAACCTTTTGTCGATTCAAGGAGCGGTTCTCAGGTGAAACG
>SDBV01009910.1_pt1 | contig 12569 bp, 10 predicted proteins | sample 2277081 | NCBI WGS metagenome assembly SDBV01 (sample SAMN10402039, study PRJNA504765) | marine sediment metagenome | isolation source: marine sediment core GS10_PC15, 223 cmbsf | place: Arctic Ocean: Southern Knipovich Ridge | collected 2010 | reverse complement strand
GTTGCGGTCCTGGAGCCACCAAGAAGATTTCGCTCCGACATTCGTGGGTTCCCGCGACGTCCAACGTGAACACCTCTTTGCGGACGCGTTCCGGTGTGGGGGTAAAATGGAACTGAGGGGCGCTGGCTGGCCGGACAACGGAGTTGCAGAGCGTCTGAAATCGCCAATGCGAAAAACCACAGGGCTCGTATCGAACCAAATCACACACATTCGAAAAGAAGGTCTTCCGTCCTGGGGGCGAAAAATCATGGCCCAGATGCGACTCCGTGTGGCAGATAAGGTGTTCCACGGGCATGTCAGAACTATGCCGACACCCGAAGAGTATCATACGGTTATGCAACGCAGCATCGTGGCTCTCGGGGTCAACCGATATCCAAGTTTCCGGCACCCGTTTACAAACCCGGACACGTATTCCCGGCTCCGGGACATCGAGGCACCGATGCTCGGCGCCTGCTACCTCACCGAGCGAACTGCCGGATTGGAACAACTTTATGAACCGGGAGTTGAAATCGAGGTTTATTCCAATGCGCAGGAACTAGTGCAGAAACTCGACGAACTGCTTGGCGACCGGGACAAACGCTACCGGTTGCGACAACGGGGACAAAAACGTGCCTTGGCCGATCACACGATCGGAAGAAGTATTTACCGCATCGCTACGAGTCTCGGTATAAAAGCTTGACGCGTATCGCCCTCTATTACGTCAAACCCCCAGAGCAAGACCGGTGGGTTCCCGGTGATCGCTGGATCCGAGGCTTTGCCCGGAGACTACTACGGGGTCGCCAACGACCGGGCGGCTTAGACCGGGTATTCTTGAACCTGTGCGTGGGTCTCGACAGGTTGGGAATAACCTATCAGGTGAACAAACCCTTCGAGGAGATTGAAGCAGACGACTTGGTTGGGGTTTTGGGAATCGGCCGCCGGTGCCTCTACGGCTACGACCGTCCGAACCCAATCGTTGCCGGCATTGGTCTCATGACGCACCCGAGTGAATGGCCGGACCTGTGCGATGAGTACCCAATAGTGACCTACCTCCCACATTCTGAATGGGCGGCTGACGTTTACAGGCCATATTTTGGCGAGCGCTGTGCGGTGTGGCCGGTGGGGATCGACACTCGATACTGGCAACCGAACCCGGAAATCGACAAACAGGTCGACATACTAATATACGACAAGATCCAGTGGGACCGTGAGCGGCACGTTTCAGAGCTCTTGGTTCCGTTGAAGATCGCGTTGCAACAACGCGGACTTAGTTTCGCCGAAATACATTATGGAGCTTACGATCCCGAAACTTATCGTAGCCTACTGAGAACGACCCGCGCGATGGTCTTCCTCAGCCAGCACGAAAGCCAGGGACTGGCATACCAGGAGTGCCTGGCAACGGATGTTCCGGTGCTGGCCTGGGATCCAGGCGAGTGCCTCGACCCCAACCGTTTCAGCTGGGGTGAACCTGTAATTCCGGCAACGTCAGTACCCTATTGGGATGACCGCTGCGGCGAACGCTTCTCCTTGGGTGACGACCTTGTCATAACTCTGGATCAATTCCTAATGGGCGTTAACCAAGGACGCTACGAACCCCGAGCCTATGTTCTCGACCACCTCACGGCCGAGGACTGTGCGGCAAAATTTCTGGAAATCCTTCGAACCAGCCAGCCGACTGCGACAGGAGTTGCTCCGGAGTGAACGGTGAGTAACGGGTGAAGCGCTGGGCGAAGCGGTTGTTAGACCGCATGCCAATTCAACACGTACCAGTGCGAGTATTCGGTGGACTTGCACGCGGGGCACGGTGGACGCTCTATCCTTACTCGGCCTACTGGCGCGGTAGCACCGAACCCGATGTGGAACGGGTAATCCGGGAACACGGATGCAAGGTTGGCTCCGTTTGCTGGGATCTTGGCGCACATTTTGGAATTTACACTGTCGGAATGGCCATGGCTGTCGGTTCAACGGGCGAGGTAGCATGTTTCGAGCCGGACCCGGTCTCCTTCTCACGTTGCCGCAGACACGTTGCCATGAACGCACTGTCGTGCGTGCGGCTCTACGACGCAGCGGCCAGCGACGGGTGCGGTTTCGCCCCACTCATCCAGAGCAACGGTCCGGGGGCATCGACCTCGCACTTCGCGTACGAAGACGAGGGCACCAGCGCACACGCCACCCGGGTGACGGTACCGACCATTCGCCTGGACGACCTCGTAACTTCACGGGAACTGCGGCAGCCTGATTTCATCAAAGTGGACGTAGAAGGCCACGCAGCGAAGGCGCTGCTTGGCGCCCACGATACACTTGCCCGTGCCCGGCCGCCATTGCTCATCAGTTTTCACAGTGTGTTCGAAGCGGATGATGTTCGAACGCTCCTCGAACCGCTTGGTTATAAAACGTTTTCGTGCGAGGGCCAAGAGGTAGCGTGGAAGGACGTGGTTTACCGCACCGCGTTGCTAAAAGCGTGACGAATCTATGGAAAACGGATTTCCGGTTTTGCCGTAGCGAAAGCCGATGGCGCACTGATGAGCGATGGAAAGTTTGAACCGGGTGCAGGGTGGCGCAGGCAACCTACGGATCATCATCACGGTAGACCCGGAGATCCCGGTGCCGCCTACGCATTACGGTGGCATCGAACGGATTGTGGATATGTTGGTCCGCGGACTCGAAGCACGCGGCCACCGTGTCTACCTGTTCGCGCATCCAGAATCTCGCGCCGGGGCCCGGCTGCTTCCTTACGCGGGACGGAGAAGTCAGTCGGTTATCGACACCTTCTTCAACACCATGCAGGTGTGGCGCGAATGGCGTCGGTTAGAAAAGATCGACTTGATCCACAGCTTTGGCAGGCTCGCTTATCTATTGCCCGCCCTCCCGATGCAAATTCCGAAGATTCAGAGCTACCAGCGATCGGTGACCAGCCGAAGCGTTCGGGTGGGGAACCTCCTGTCGAAAGGGACCTTAACCTTCACCGCATGCAGTGAGGCGTGCGCTCAGACGGGGAGTGGGTCCGGTGGGCGGTGGCAGGTAATTCACAATGGTGTACCTCTGCACGTGTTTGATTTCGAATCCGAGGTCGACACGGACGCGCCCCTGCTTTTTCTCGGTCGGGTCGAGAGAATTAAGGGAGCCCATACTGCCGTCGAGGTTGCTAAAACTACTGGTCGCCGTCTCATAATCGCCGGCAACAAAGCATCCGATGGCCCGGAGAAAGAATATTTTGAACGGGAGATCGCACCTCGTTGTGATGGCGAGCAGATTCGTTACGTGGGGCCCGTCACCGACGAGCAAAAGAACAAACTCCTGGGACAAGCAGCCGCACTCATGTTCCCGGTGGCGTGGGAAGAACCTTTTGGAATCGTGATGGCTGAAGCTCTTGCCTGCGGCACACCCGTCATAGCATTTCGACGGGGTGCGGTACCAGAGGTCATTGACGACGGTCGCACGGGCTACGTTTGTGATACCTTCGACGAAATGAAAGAAGCGATCCGCAAGATTGTACACGTCGACAGATCACTCTGTCGCAAAGTCGCCGAGACTCGTTTTTCAAGTACAGTAATTGTGTCACAATATGAAAACCTATACAGACAACTGCTCCACCAGTAGCCCTACAGGTACAACTTACATTGACCAATGTTCTTCGTTGGATAATTAGGTGTTCAATCATGGGGGCGCTGCTACTGCCTGGCAGCCCCCATCTGAGAAAGGTACTAGGTCGCCTGCCCACATCTCGGTTCGCATGGTTGATTCCCATCTTACTGAGAGGTAGAGAGGTAGTAACATGGCGAGGCATAAGACTCGCCGTGAACCCAGGTGAAATGCTCGGATTTTACATATACTTCACCCAGGAGTACTCCACAACCGAATTGAACGCGATCATCGACGCATGCGAACCGGATGCCTGCTTCGTCGACATTGGTGCAAACATCGGAATGGTGTCGCTTGCCGTTGCCCAAGCTCGGCCCAATGCAAGGGTTTTTGCGTTCGAACCTGACCCGCGACTCGCGGAATGGTTTACTCAGAACCTTGAACTTAATCCGGGACTCAAAGCTCGGGTGCAACTTTCAGGGTACGCCATCGGTAACGTTGACGGAGAAGGCTACTTCCAACCTTCCAACCTTAGCGTCAACAATGGCACGGGACATTTGGCTGTTGAAGACGACACACCCGGCAACTTCATGGTTCACATTCGCCGTCTGGACACCTTGGCCAAGACAATGGAAATCGACGCACCGCAGATTGTGAAATTTGACGTGGAGGGTTCGGAGTTGAACGTTATAGCCGGCGGGCATCACACGCTCGGGCGCGCTTCTGTGTGTTTCTTGAAACCCATGCTTTCGCCGTTGCTCTTCCAGAAGACACATTTAATCAACGTTTACTGCAAGAGTTGACGGGTCTGGGATTCGATATGTTTTTGAAGGAGTCGACGTCCTTTGAACGTGTGCGCGATTTTCGCTCCTTGAGCACGCGGGCTCATATCGCCGCACGCAAACGGTGAACAAAAAAATTTGCATCGTCACTCCGTGGCATCTGTGCACTTCTCCTAGAACCATTAAAGAAGCAGATGCGCTTCACAGTTCCGGTTTCGCCGTGACTGTCGTTTCTGGCCAAGGCCCACAAACACTTCAAAGAGAAGACGATCACTCGTTGGCCGCGGCAAGACCGTGGAAATGGAAATCCGTTGGATGGTCACGAAATCGAACCGGCGAACGGACGCGTTACTGGTCAGCCAGGATAACCCACGAATTCTTGCAAAGACTTCCACCGGCGGCGTGGATGCTTCCGCGTGTTCTGGAACACAGCGAACGTCCAGGGTTTTCCGACTTGGCCTCGCTTGCCGCATCAGTGCGTGCGGATTTGTTCATAGGACATTATCCGGCTGGCCTAGCCGCTGCCGCCCGGGCCGCGAAGAATTCTAATGCGTTGTTCGCCTACGACGCGGAAGACCTCTACGCCGGAGAACACCCGAAAACCCGTTCAGGAAGGAGAGTGGCCAAATTGATTGACACCTTGGAGCGCCGGTATATCAATGAATGCGCGTACGTTAGCGCGTCATCACCAGGCATCGGCGAAGCTCTTGAAAATCGTTACGAAATCGCCCCCCCGGTGGTGATACAAAACACGTTCCCGTGGACCGACAGGGATTCGATGGACGGAAAGATCCTCGACAGGAAAAGCGACGGCCTTTCTGTGTATTGGTTTTCCCAAACTATTGGACCTGGCCGCGGTATTGAGGACGCAGTCAAGGCATGTGGGACCCTAGGAGGCGGCGTTGACCTCCATCTTAGAGGAACGATTTCTCAAGGGTACGCGTCCCGCCTTTACGAATTGGCATCCACCTTTGGGGTCGAGCAAAGCCTTTACATACACTCTCAGGTTCCCTATGACCAAGTCCTTTCTCGTACTGCCGAACATGATGTAGGGTTGGCACTGGAACAACCGACGACCCTCAGCCGAAATCTCTGTCAAACAAACAAATTATTCGTTTATCTCTTGGCAGGAATTGCCGTAGCCGCCACTGATACGCCCGGACAAAGATTGGTGATGGACCTTTCGCATGAAGCTGGAATCTCGTTTTCCCCAGGGGACCATGACTCACTGGCCGCGTTCTTGAAATCACTACGGGACGACCCGGCTCGGTTGAAGTCGCGAAAGATGGCCGCTTTGCGTTCGGCCCGGGAAGATTGGAATTGGGAGGTGTCAAAAAGCACCTTGGTGCAAGCTGTCAATCGAGTTTTCGCAAACTGAACCCTGAGACGTTTTTGACGGAAACGGACCAATGAGGAGGGTGCTCGTTGTGTGTCCCAATTTTCCACCGATCAACCTCCCGGACGCGCACAGAGTGAGGACGTCGCTTCCCTACCTGCGCAAACACGGATACGAGCCGGTCATTCTGACCCTCACGCCTGACGCAAATTCCAACACGCAGGATCCGGCACTCGCTGCCGCGACACCGCCCGACGTGGAGGTTCATCGAGTAGGAGCGCTTCCGCTTAGGTGGACCAGCGCCATCGGCGTGCGCAATCAGACTCTACGTGCATTCTTCCATTTCACTAGGGCCGGTTCACGCCTCATACGCGACGCGAAAATAGATTTGGTGTTCATTTCGACTACAGATTTCTATCTGTTTCCACTCGGTCGCTATTGGAAAATGCGGCACGGCGTGCCCTTTGTGCTGGACCTCCAGGATCCGTGGTACAGCGAATATTATAGTCGTCCAGGAGCGCCGGCACCGCCAGGGGGTCGTTGGAAATACGGGCTCGTCAACGGTCTCGCAAAAGTGTTGGAGCCGTTGACGCTGAGGCAGGTGGCACACGTGCTTAGCGTATCACCGGCTTATCCGCAGTCGCTGCTGCGGCGTTATTCTTGGTTGCGTCCGGAAGTTTTCACAGTGCTGCCGTTCGGGGCGCCCGAGCGCGATTTTGAGCTTCTCCGAGAGATGCGTGTGCGGCAAACCGTATTCGACCGCTCGGACGATCGACGGCATTGGGTCTATGTGGGGCGTGGCGGAAGCGACATGTCTGTGGCGGCCGGCCTTCTGTTTTCCGCGCTGGCTCGGGCCCGGGCGGTGGCACCGCACCGATTCCGTGATCTCCGGCTGCACTTCATTGGAACCAGCTATGCGTCCGGTCAGCGCGCCGGACGGACGATAGCGCCACAGGCTGAACGCTATGGCGTGGCTGACTTGGTGGAGGAGTATCCGGAACGAATTCCCTATTTCGAGGCGTTGCAGTGTTTGGGTGAGGCGGATGCGGTAATCGTACTCGGGTCGGATGACCCTGGCTATACCGCATCGAAGGTCTATCCCTGCATACTTGCCCGGAAGCCGCTCTTGGCAATTTTTCACGAGCGGAGCGATATCGCACAGCTGGTTAGACGGACCCGAGCCGGTACCGTCGTCACGTTCTCAGCCGGGTCGGATCCAGCCACCTTCAATAGCGAGACACTCAGGGTCTGGCTGGAGTCGCGGGTACTTCCACAACCAGAAACTGACTGGGATGCCTTCCTGCCTTATACCGCACAGTCCATGACGCATCGCCAATGCGCGGTCTTCGATCAGGTCCTCAAGGTAAGGCATCCGTGATCTCAACCCCGTCCCGCCGGCTGCGCCTAGCTATCATCGCGACGCACCCGATCCAGTATCAAGCACCCCTTTTTCGCCGGCTGGCTGCCGGTGGGGCATTGCATATCCGTGTCTTCTACGGGTGGGATGGCTCGGCAGAGCGGCCGGTTTTCGATCGCGGTTTCGACCGTGCTGTGCAATGGGATATTCCGCTCCTAGAGGGCTATGACCACATTTTCGTTCGTAATTGCGCGCGGGATCCTGGCACGCACCATTTCCGTGGTCTCGACAACCCCGAGTTGGTTCCGCATGTGCTGGCCTGGGAGCCCGACGCCGTGTTGGTCTTCGGATGGAGCTTCCGGAGCCATCTTCGAATACTCCGGTCCCTTCACGGTCGGGTGCCCCTCTTCTTCAGGGGGGATTCCACGCTCATCGGCGAACGCCGGGGTCCACGCCGCTCGCTGCGCCGCCTGTGGCTCCGCTGGGTGTACCGCCACGTGGACGTGGCCGTGTACGTGGGAGCCCGCAACCGGGCCTACTTCCTCGCGCACGGGCTTCATGACGATCAACTCCGCTGGGCACCGCAGGCGATAGACAACGAACGCTTCGCGGATCCCGATGGGAGCCACGGTTTAACGGCGCGAGCCTTGCGGCGTCGGCTCGGGATTCCGGAACATGGGCTCGCAATCTTGTTTGCGGGAAAGTTGAATGCCAAGAAGGCACCGGATTTGCTTCTGGATGCCTTCCTGTCACTAAACGTCCCCGACGCGTATCTGGTCATTGCCGGAAGCGGTGCCCTTGAGGGTAGACTACGTTCCCGATCCGGCCACCATCCGCGGGTTCACTTCCTCGGATTCCAGAATCAATCGAGAATGCCGTCCATTTACAGGATGGCAGATGTCTTCGTCCTGGCCTCAGCGAACGAAACCTGGGGTTTGGCAGTCAATGAAGCGATGGCCGGTGGCTTGCCCGTGGTGGTGAGCGACCAGGTCGGCTGCGCCTCGGACCTGGTGGTCGGCGGAGAGAACGGCTACGTCGTTCGCGCTGGTGAGGTGGAGGCCCTAGGGTTGGCGCTGGATGCGGTTCTCGGGGACCACGCGCGCCGCACTCGGATGGGCCAGGCCTCATCGAGAATCATTGAGGGATGGAACATGGACACGCAGGCGGAGCGCATAGAAGCAGCGGTCCTCGAATCCGTGGAGAGGCGGCGCCCGGCGCCGCTACGGGTCCTCAGTTGAACGCGATAGCTCCGGGCCGCGCACGTATGGGTGGCCTGGCCTACCTCCTTCTGTATGCACCGTATGCGATGGCCGAGTCGGTGGCGTACTACCCGCAACTTTCCTTCGCCGTGGCCTGGACAGGTTCGCTCGTCATCCTTTATCTGACGCTCTCCGGCGCCATCAAGCCGCTGCCGCTGGACCGGCCGTTGTCTGCTCAGCTGCTGCGGCCTGCTATGCTGGCCCACTTTGTATTCGCAGGCTACACGGCGCTCTCTTCGGTCTTCTTTTTCATGGACCTCCATGGGTTCTACTACTTGGCCCAGACGGGCTCTCGCACACTTGACGCAGGCTTGCTTGCCCGGACCGCTGCGGCACAGCGTTACTACGTGCTCGCGCACGCCGCTTTCGCAACCGGGCTGCTGATCACGATGGATTACCGTGCGAGCGGCCGATGGGTCCTGCGACCAGGTGTTGCGCTGCCGAGGTTTCTGCTCACGGTTGCCATCGCATCTTCCGTCGGGTCCATTGTCGCAGCACAGGTGCCCGGCTTGGGTCAGGCTGGCGTGCGATTGCAGATGCTCGCACTTGTCGCTTCCGTATTCAGTCTCGCGGTCAGTTTGCCGCGGGGAGATGTGCCCCTGCTTGTCGTAAATATAGGGTTGTATGGTTTGAATTTAGGACGGGCAGTGCTCAGCGGTTGGAAGCACGATGTCATGATCATCGTAGTCCTGCTATTTGTGTTCACCTACCAGTTCTACCGGCGTACGGCCCTGGCCCTGGCTCCCCTAGCGGTGATCGGACTGCTCGTCTTCTTGCCATCTTACAACCAACACTTTCGAAGCTTGCAGTGGACCGAGGGCCTGCCCGCGAGGGAGGCTGCACTGCTGTCCTATCGAACGGTCACCAGCGGTTCGGCTGACCTGATGGCAAACACGTGGGACTTCCTGACCGGCCGGGCATCGGAAGTAGGGTTGTTCGTCCAGTATATTGAGCACACGCCCAGCTCGAATGACTTTGCCGGGTTTCGCATCTTCCGGCGGGCGGTCCTCATGATGGCGCCGCGCGCGCTATGGCCAGACAAGCCGAATGTCGAATGGCTGGTGATGGAGCGTGCCTATTCAAATCTTGTGATCAGTCGGGCCTCCCCGGTTTCGGCCAAGCCACAATTTGTAGTGGATGGATACCTCTCCGGCGGCGCTTTGGGTGTGTTGCTTTCTTGTCTGCTCTACGGGATGTTGACCTCATTGGCTTCATGCCTCGCGGAACGTTGGTTCGGCGGCTATTTGCTGGGTTCGGGGCTCGTATTCATGTCTCTTTTCAACATTATGTGGCGCGGCAATAGCTTTGAATTCTTCTTCAGTTCCGTGCTATTGAGTTTTGCCATCATGTATGCGTTGTTCATCGTGGGTCGGTTCTTGGGGTGGTTGGTCCCTGTAGGTTTCGCGCGGACCGTGATGAGGCCGAGGTTCGTCACCGTCTTGCCCCAGATGCAACGTCGAAGCGTGTCGCATGGGTTGAGATGATGCCACTGTGTCGGTGGTCGGGTAACGCTGACGGACTCGCTGTGGGTGCAGTACTATGGTGACGGTGCACCACTGGTACGCCGATCTGCTTGATACGAAAGGTGGGATCCGCACGTACTCGCAGGCGTTCCTCCAGGCCTTTGCGACGGCATGCGGTGGTGTTCGCGACCAGGTCTTTCTGCTTCATGATCGTGGTTCTTCAGTCGACCTGAGTGTTCCCCTCGGCGGTAGCGTCCGCGGCTCTGGCGGCTGGCCGCCACGGTTGCGACCCTCCGTTTTCGCTGCTAGGGTCCTCTGGCACGCGGCCAGGGAGCGCCCCGGGCTCGTTATCGTAGGACACATCCATTTTGCCGTGCTGGCTTATTGGATCCGACGCGTACTGGGTGTGCCGTATTGGGTGATCGTGCATGGATTGGAGGCGTGGAATCTCGAGCATCCTGGGCGGATCAGAGCCTTGCGGTCAGCCGATCTAGTGATCTCGGCTAGCGAATACACACGCGGACGGTTGATCGAGGAGCAATCTCTGGCTCCGGAACAGGTCGTCCTGCTGCCCAACACCGTCGACACGGACTCGTTTCGGCCGGCTCCGAAGCCCAGTTACCTCCTTGAAAGGCACGGGCTACGGGCAGAACAGCCGGTCATCCTAACGGTGGCACGTTTGGCCGGCGTGGAGCGCAGAAAGGGCTACGACTGCGTGCTGGAGGTGCTTTCAGCCCTAGGTCGGTGTCTTCCTGAAGTGCATTATGTTCTCGTGGGTGATGGTAAGGACCGCGATCGGGTGGTGGCAAAGATCCACGCGCTGGGACTGAAACGGCGGGTGACACTGGCAGGGCTGGTGTCGGACTCCGAGCTACGGGACTACTACAACTTGTGTGATGTGTTTGCGATGCCGAGCCAGCTGGAAGGTTTCGGCATTGTGTTCCTGGAGGCGCTGGCAAGTGGCAAGCCGGTGATCGGCGGGAATAGGGACGGCGCGGTCGACGCGCTCTGTGGTGGAGAGCTGGGCGTGCTAGTGGACCCCGACGACCCAGCCGAACTCACGTGGGCGCTGACCACCATTCTCAAGGGTGCCCATCCCCACCCGCTACTCTATCGCCCCGAGGAGCTGCGCCGCCTAACTTCCGAACGCTTCGGCCGGCCATCCTTTGGCCGACGCCTCGCGGGGATCCTCCACGATCATGCTCCGGCGTGGTAGGTCCATTGCCCTGGGACGACTTGAGTGCTTGAGCGCATAACGCCGCTGATCCTCACGTTCAATGAGGAGGTAAACCTGCCTCGTACCCTCGCACGACTCTCCTGGGCCAAGCGAATCGTCGTGCTCGACAGCCTCAGTACCGATCACACCCAAGAGATAGCGGAGGCGCATCCCCAGGTGGAACTTGCACGACGCGCCTTCGATCGGCATGCCGATCAATGGAATCACGGCCTCTCCCTCGTGGACACGGAGTGGGTACTCTCTTTGGATGCGGATTACCTCGTCACCCATGAACTAGTCGAGGCGATCCACGCTCTTCCCCGTGATCCATCCTGTCAGGGGTACGCGGCAGGGATCCGCTACTGCGTCTTCGGCAGACCGCTTCGCGGGAGTCTGTACCCGAATCGGGTGGTGCTTTTTCGACCAGACTGCGGGCATTATGAGCAGGATGGACATACCCAGCGTCTCCAGATCGATGGGGAGGTTGGGCGACTCGACGGGACCATCGATCACGACGACCGGAAGCCCCTTTCCCGGTGGCTTCGGAACCAGGAGCGCTACGCCGAGCTAGAAGCGGAGAAACTCTTGACCACGCCTAGGGATCGGCTTGGGTGGGTGGATCGTCTTCGACGCACTGGTTGGCTCGTGCCACTTCTTATGCCCGGATATACACTCCTCGCCAAGGGGCTACTTCTCGATGGCCGGGCAGGGCTTCACTACACGATGCAGCGCACCTATGCTGAGTTCTGCCTCGCGCTAAAGCTTCTGGGCCGCCGCCTTGGCCGGCGCACGGAAGGTGCCCCGGTTTCTTTGCCAAAGGCCGTCCTCCGAGAGGAAGCCGAGCTTTCAAAGCCCCGGCCTCGACTATAGTGTTTGCCCCCCCACTGGTTCCGACATGCCCTGCTGGCCCCGGGCGCCGAGTAAGTTCCGCCAGCAAGAGTTGTTATGATCCACCAAGAGCTGCCTTGAGCACCAAGCGCCGCCGGGCTAACCATGGGTGCTTGAGCTTTGGCGCAATTGGCTTATGCAGCATAAGGCGGTCCGATGATATGCACTGCCTGTCGTCACGGTTCGCGCGTTGGAGCTACTGATGCGAGTGCTCCACGTCATTCCGGCCAGCGCTCCCCGATATGGTGGCCCGAGCACGGCGGTCCTTGCCATGTGCCGCGCGCTGGAAGTGCGGAATGTAAAAACCGTGCTCGTGACCACAGACGCAGATGGCCCGAAACGGCTCCCGGTGCCATTGGGGTTGCCAACGACGTATTATGACCTAGAAACCATCTTCTTTCGGCGCCGTTTCTCGGAGAGTTTCAAGTATGCGCCGTCGCTCGCTCGCTGGCTCAGGGCCAATGTCGCACGGTTCGACTTAGTCCATATCCACGCCGTATTCTCCCACTCGAGCCTTGCAGCGGCACGCGCCTGCCGCATTACCGGCACACCGTACGTCGTGCGCCCACTGGGTTCACTGACCCCGCTAGCCATGAGCCAGAAGCCCTTGCGCAAGCGGGTGTTGTGGCACTCCGGCGTCCGGCGCATGCTGAGCCAGGCGGGGGCGCTGACGTACAACACCGAACGTGAAAGGCGTCTCTCCGAAG
>SDBV01009909.1_pt1 | contig 12569 bp, 21 predicted proteins | sample 2277081 | NCBI WGS metagenome assembly SDBV01 (sample SAMN10402039, study PRJNA504765) | marine sediment metagenome | isolation source: marine sediment core GS10_PC15, 223 cmbsf | place: Arctic Ocean: Southern Knipovich Ridge | collected 2010 | reverse complement strand
TTAAGTAGGAGTGTTGTCTCTCTCTTATATGCCACAGACAACCAGAGACAAGATACTGCAAGAGAAGGCTAAAAGAATGTATGATCTCCATAAAGATAAACCAGAAATAGATGTGATCCATGAGATCATGTCTTTTTGTAATGTTACACAGAGGACGGCCAAAGACTACTACTTAAGATACAAGAATCAGCGTGTTTTTAGTAGAGAGGCATGCCCCCATACATGGAGTTCTTGGTTCAGTACAACTTCAGGGCTAAGAAGAGAATGTTTAGATTGCAGGTCATTACAAGGTTGTAAGTTAGTGTGGGAGAATGATACTGACTCGGAGCCTTACGCTCGGACATGGGATATCTAACTAAATGCTTCTCTTGCTTGTTTAACTAAGTCTATTGCATTATCCATTAAATATTTTGTATCTACTTCTGTGCTATCTGTTGAAAGCTTCTCATACTTAGCAATAAATACATCCTTAGCATAGCTCGTTAACATCATCGCATGCGCTGGTGCTTTGTCTGATGGAATGGCATTAGACACCTTAGGACCTTGCGCTGGCTCACCTTTGAGCTTACTAATGATACCTATCGCTTCTTTCTTTGTAACATCATAGCCTCCTTGATAGCCTAGAGTCTTCAGAAATCCTTTTTGTTTATCTGTTACTGGTTCATCGATCATTTGATTTTATACCTCCTTCTAACTGCTTTTTCATAATATTTAGTCATACCAACTCCTTCCCTGCTAGTTTATCTATCATTCCATCCATATAATGATGTCCAGTTAATCCTCTATATGATGCCTTCACCCTTTTAATAAACTCTTTGACATCATCACTATAAATATATTCATGGAAGATTTTACCTTCATATTCCATTTTTATTATTTTATCACTCAATGTAAAGGTGTTCTCAGGAGATTTTGGTAAAAGCCTCTCCCGAGAACTGTCTTTTGGATCAAAACGCTTATGAGGCGTTGTTTCAAGTATACTTGTCTGATCCAGAGGACTATTATCTTTCATAAATACTTTACCATCTTTTATTAGTTTATCGAAAGGACTATATTTATTACTCATTCTAAATCCTCCTTTGTGAGGTTGAAGAACACAATAAATATTTTACAAGCAGGACATTTATTCTCCTGTTTAGCTATTTTACAATGATATTTTAATTGAGTTCCTAATATAGAATAATGAACATCACAATATTTCACCCACTTAATGGCTTCTTGTCTTAATTCACAACTATAAAAGTCTCCATTTTCATCGTCAAAGTAAAAATCCTTTAATGTTTTAAGATTTGTCATTCTAAATCCTCCTCTGTGATCTCAAAGAAAACAGCTAAAATATCTATTCTTGGATTTTTCCATCCATATTCTTTCACCCACTTAATGGCTTCTTGTTTCACATCATTAAAATAGAGAACTCTATCAAATCCTTTAAGCTTACCAGTATCCATATCATAGATATCTCTTTCTCTGCCTAAATCCTTCAATGTTTTAAGATTGTCTGTCATTTCAACAACTTACTCCTCAATGCTTCCATTGCTTTCTTAAGAACCTCTTCAACATTCTTAGCCTTAGAGCTAAGCTTGAAGAGCATAATATCCTCGTGTAGAGCTGGATGAATAGCTATTGTTTTATAAAATTTCTTATGTTTCCTTTCCATATAAGTTTATAGAATTATAAGTTTATAAATGTATCTATGCTCCTACTGTCTCATAAATCATAGTAACAGAAACATTAACGAAATTAGTACCATCACCATCGATAATCATCACCAAGTCACCCGCTCCCGAAGGATAAGCAGCCACTCCACCGTCTGGTCCAATTAAATCAACATCGGTTTGAAATAAAGTTGAGTTAGCAATTATCGCACCGAAGTGAGTAGAAGCTTGACAATGAAAGCCACCCATGAAAGTTAAGTCTTCGATAATTAGGGCTGTCTTCCTTCTCATATCAAGGTCTATAATTTGATTGAAGTCGCCATCAGTTCCATCAACATTAGAAAGATATCCTATCTTAATTTCTCCAACCCAACTCGCATCCGGGTCAACTTCAACTAAAAGATGTCGTATAATTACGTGGTCAGTGTTAGTATGTTTCCAATTCGTAGTGTCTGATATATCCACTAGCATATATGCGATTAATGTGCTATCTGTCGCAGTATCTAAGTGCATTGTTTGAGTTGCTGCGAAACCTTGTACAACATTCTGACTATCTATGCCGTGTCTTGTTGTTAATGTTCCTGTTGGATTGTATGCCATTATATTATATGCCAGTTACTCCCATCACACTGTATTGTTATAGAAGCAAATTGAGTACTTATAACTGCTGTTGCTGAACCATCTATAGTTTCAGCAGCGTTCCCATCAACTGTTATCGTACCTGTTCCTATGTTCTTAATATTATAGATGATGTCTGTAACTCCTGAAGCTGCGGGTAAGGTAACGGTGAAGCTCTCGTTACCTGCTCCACATAGTATTGTGTGGTCTGTTGTTAGTGCTGTGTAGGTTGCTGTTTCGCTTACTAGACTCATCTTAACTGAACCACCTATAACAACATTCCCTTCAAACTCATTCAGAGACGAACTCCCTTCTGATTTTATATTCCAGTTGTTAGTACCTGCTGCTTGATTCTGCACTCTGACTCCAATTAGATTCGTGATTGTTCCTCCGTTTACTGTAGCATCTAGTAGGTTTATATCGCTAACGTCTGTTACTGTTCCTGTGAAGTCTGCGTCTAACGTTACTTTTCCAGAATTTAATGTCACACTCGGAATTGTTAAGGAATTATTTGCTATTGAAGCTCTTGTCTGATAAGCAAATATAGCACTTGGCGCACTTGCCCCTCCTGGTTCGAACTTCGGATTGACTACCACTCCAATATGTTCGTTAGCTGTTGTAGAACTTATTAAAGGTTCTAGTACCATTGAAACATCTTTTGCTGGTAGTCTTACTATAAAAACTGACCTACCACCATTGGTTTTAATTTGAAATGCATCATCGTTTCTTTGGAATTGCAATCTGAAGAAGTCGCTGTCATCATCATCAAAGAAATCTAAGAATGGAGCTCCACTTGCATGAGATATTCTCATACCCGTATCTTTGATATGAAATGTAGCCTGAGGAGAGTTGGTATTTAATCCTAGACGATCATTAGTATCATCCCAGAATAAGTTTGAGTTGTCTTGCGTAGGGACTCCGTTAGAATCTGCAAACAGAACTGAGCCTGCTGTAAATCTTGATGCTGGTCTATCTTTCCTCGCGAAGTCTTGGACATTAGAAACATTAGGTAAGTACATGTCAGTAGCTATTGGAGTCAGAGGCTCAGGACTTCTCCCCTTCATCCTGTTAACAAGTTCGGTTGTTCTGTGCTTTCTGCCTGATCCGTGACCTCCCATTAGAAGCCTACCTTTTCTACCTCTGCAACTAAAGACTTCTCCTGAACAACAAGGTTAGAAACGTTACCTTCCTGTCTTTGTAGTCCAAAGTTTAATCCTTCTTCTACGGGAAAATCTCGTCTTAGTTCTTTCTCCTTGATTTCAGCAGGTCCTTGTTGTATAGAAGTATCAGCCATTATGCTCCGAGTATTGAATATGCAAATCCAACTCCCCCGTCAGATGTAATCGTAACATTGTCTGCTGCTAGTGGGACGGTCTCTAAGAATGTTAGTCTTGAAGCAAATTCGTTATAGCTTGAGAAGATGAGATCTCCTACAAATGTTCCATCATCTGCACCTGTGCCATCATCTAGTAAGTCATCTTTTAATACCCAGTGGTTAACTAATGCAGTCGTGAGTCGTGTTCCTTCAAAGTCTGCTAGAATCTGTGCTGCTGTTAAACTACCTGTAGAGTCTGTCGAACCGTAATGCATCACGTCCCCTATATATCCTTTGAATTCATTTGTTAATAATCCACCACCACCTTCTTCTGCTGAGCCAATGCTTCCACTATCTGTTGTTGTCATCTGATCCCACCATGAGGTTAAATCTGTTGCAGTTGTATCTGTCATAGCAACTGCTTTCCCATCCACATAAAGAGTTGGTCTAGTTCCATCTTGAACAACCGCCACTCTGTGTAATGTGTGAGGTTTAAGAACAACATCTGTAGATGTTACTAAGAAATCTACAGTTGCTCCGTCTGTGATTTGCATTGATAACTTTCCTGCAAGTATTTGAAAAGTCATATTATCATCAACAGAAGCATCACCAATTCCAAATATGGCATACGTCCCCGTATTGTCTGGTATCATAATATCTGCTATAATTGTACCGTTAGTATATGCTGCAGCAACAGCAGCAACAGCAGCGGCATCTACTTGAATCTGGTCGTTAACATCTCCACCTAGAAATCTAACTCCACGCCTTATTGGATGTAGTGCTCCAGCAACAAAGTGTAAATCTGTTGTTGCCATTATGAGCTTACCGATCCCTTTAAAATTCCTGCATTAATTAATTCCTGAAATAAATAAGCTATAGCATTACTTTGAACAGTGTCGGTAGATGTGTTAGCATCAAAAGAAGTTACAACCTCAGCATTAGTTACGGTAAACTCTGGACCTACAATATCACGCTGATCTCTTGCCACTTTTCTTTTCCTCTGGTTTAGTTTCTTTTGGCTTTTCTAGAAGAGGAAGATTATGTTTTGTTCTAAAAACATCAGAGGACTTACGATCTACTCTTTCCTGCATTAACTTAGCTCTGAACTTAGCATTAGCTACAACATCTGCCCAGTCTTTATGACGAGGAGGAGCGGGGATTGTACCATCAGCTAAGTCATTGTAATGTTTCAGAAGTCTTTGACAGTTCTCCAGTGTCATTATCCTATCACCGTGTCAGTTATCTGATGAACGGATTTTGGATTAGTTAACAATGCTTCTCCTCTTAAGAGAACTCTTATCTTCTTTCCTATACCAGGAAACTCCAATATGTGAGACTTCATTTCTGTGAAGCTTCTCCACTCTGCTGACCTTCCTTCTACGAATTGAAGTGCTCCGTCAGTTGTAGCGTTCTGAGAGACAATAACTCTGTTCCCTAAGAGCTCCATAACTTGTCCTTTAACTACAGCTTGACTTGAGAAACTAGGTATAGATGAACCTTTAACACTAATGAGATATACCATTAGGTTCTGGTGTTCAATAGGATTTATGTATAAAACCATGCTATTAGTGTCATAGCTCTGCGCTCTAATCTTTCTATTTCCAATGAGAATATCTTTAATAGGATCTCCTGTAGCAGCATCATCCCATCCGTCAGCTATAGCTACTGTTGTTAGTGTGTCAGTTGGGTTAGGAACAGTTGGTGTAGCTGCTGCTGCTTCAATAAGTGTAGAGTATATTCTAATATCTTTTTGATTAGCAACTGCTCTAATGAGATCTCTTAATGTTGTAGCCATAGCCTGAACATCATTGTCTAGTAAGTCTTCTTCACTCATCATTTCGGATTCTACAAAGATTTTCTTAACACGACTTGTGTTCTGTGTCCATTTTGGACCTACAATTTCTGGGAGTGCACGCTCTGGTACATTGAATATTCTTGATAATGTGCCGTCTGTTGTGTCTGTCGAGTCTAAGAAACCTGCGGTCTTTTGGAACCATCTAATCTCTCTGTTAGAAGTTTTAATACTTGGTACTAGTCCTGACAGCAAACTATCTTCGTCTGCGAATCCTGTAACGAACATAGTGTGGTCAATTCCACGAATGTCTTGTTCTCCAAATGTGTCTGGTGGTCCGCTTACCATTATGCTAATATAGGATTAATCGGATTTAATAAGAATCGAAATGATTGTGTATCTGTGACTGTAGCTAAAGCAGTTCCTACAATTCCTTCTTCGTTAGAATCAGCAACCATTAATTCATTGACAGCTCCAGTTCCTGAGTCAGTCACTATTGCTCTTCCAACAGTAGTTCCGTCTGAACCTGCAAATCCTTTAAAGATCCCACGGAGATATACTCCAATAGTTGTTTTACCATCATTAGCAACTTTCTCTTCTGCTGCAATTCCAATAATCTTATCAACATCTCCAGCAGTAATGAGAACGGTAAATGGGTCTGTTATAGTAAGAAGTGAGCCTTTTGGTATCGCTGTACCTACCGCACAAGTGAAAGAAACAGCTGGTTCAAGTTCTACAAGTAATTCACATTCGAGTGCCATGTGCACTAAGGTTAGCTAAGTTACTTTTTAAACTTTTCCTTCTCTTCGGCTATTCTTTTCTCAGCTAATTCTAACATGAGCTTCTCTCCCATTAATGATTCTGTATAGTTTAAGATTGAATCCTCCATCTTATCCTTAACTGCTGTCCAGAATACTTCTTCATTACTCCCGATCTTAATGCCCAAGTCCTTTGGGACTTTTATATCTTCTTTCATCCTCCACCAAACATCCTTTTAGCATACTCTTGTGCTGTCTCCTTTTGTTGTGGCTCAACAGGTGCGAGAGTACTTTTACCTGCTAGTTGTCCTTTAGCTCTTAACTCTTGCTCACGGAGAAGCTGTTCTTCATACAGATCATTCTCAGCTTTCTTCTGTTTAATCCTCTCAGACATTGAATCAGAGTCAGCCTTTTCAGGCTGAACTTCTTTAGTCTCTTCTTCTTCCTTTGGTTTGTCTTGTTTTTCTTCTGTCATTATATTAAAGGAATGAATTCTTTAGTCTTTCTTTTAGATTTCTTTAGTTGAGCATTCTGCCCATTGAGTCTTAGTATTCTTGACATCTCATAGAAGAAGTACGCACCACCCGCAATAAGAGCGGAATATATTGAATCAAAGCTTTGTGTCACTACTGCGACGGAGAATAAAGAGAACCCAAACATTACGAATGCTTTCTTTAACGTCATCCACCATACGTTAGTTGACATAGTACAAGTATATGCGGGGAGTATATAAATGTTCCGCTAAGCTAGTACCCTATAATTAGTAGGAACAAAGCAAAGACAAATATTACCACAAGATATATTGCTATGGCTTTCATACAATTCTCTAAGAACTTCATGATCATCTTTTATTATCCTCCAGTAATCTTTGGAATATCTGTTCATCTGTTGGGATCAAAGCTGTACCTGTTAATTCAGCAGTCAACCTTATACTTGCAGCTTGTCTGTAGTCTCTTATCCTTTCATCGGCTCTTAGTATCTTCTCTTGTATCTCATTGATTGCATCGGGATCTGCTCTTAAGCTAGGACTAGACCTTATCAAAGCAAACATCCTACCTTTGGCAGCTGCCATGTTCTCCTCCATTAGTCTCGCCATTTCAAGGTGGCTATACGGATCACCGAACCCTGTTCTTACACTTGACGTCTGAATGGCTGCTCTCTCTCTTTCTGAATTAATTCTATTTAAAATTGTTTGCACGTTCTCACTTGGTAATTCAGTTAATCCAGAAGCGAACTTCTTAGCAAGTGTTCCTACTCCTGGGATGCCCTCTATAAATGTACCAAAAGTTTCTCCAGCTGTTAAACCTTTCTTAAATTCCCTGTTACTAATTTGTCTTAAAGCCGCTTCCCTCATAGTCTCGTCTGTTGGGGCTACGAAGGGACCCCCCACATCTTTCACGATTCCTTTAAGGAGACCTGCTCTTTCTGCTTCTGCTAATATAGAACTAGGGTTTCTGAGCACATCTACAACTGCAGCCACAGAAGGTCCTGCCAAGGGTATGTTAGGACTCTTAACAGAGAAGTCTACTTCTTGATCTCTCACTTGTTCAAAGGCTCCAGCTTGTTCTAGTTGTTGAGAAGCTACCTCTCTTTGTGCTTCTCCTTCTGCAAAAGTGGCATCCTGTTCAATGCCTCCTTGAGCTAACTGTCTTGCTGCTTTTCTTGAGGATATACCTTGCTTTGAAGCTAACTTCTCTCTCTCTCTTACGGCTGCTTGTCCTTCTCTCTTCTGCCTAGCTTCAGTATCTTGATCTACCCTCTCTTGAGTTTTAGGTTGCTTCTTCTTCTCGGGTGCGTGACTTTGTAATCCTTTGTGTGGCATTATGCTCCGCTCCCTGCTTGTACATCATTGGCTTGTATGCCTAGAGCATTCTGTTGATCCTTGTCTTCATCCTTGTTTAGGTTCTCTAGGAGACTTACTGGTGATACTAAGTCTATCTCTAGTCCTGTCTGAGCGAAGAACTGGTCTTCTAGTTCCTTCTGATTATATTCAAAGACTGTCTCGTGACCTAAGTATTCTATCTTACCACCTGACTCAGTAGTTCCAGCCGAGCCGAAGAGAATTAAGGGCATACCTACGGCTCGGTAGAACTCTGAATTTACGGAGTTCCTCCACTCCATTAAGACACTTGACGGGTTGACTGTTACCACTTCCCATTTGAGGATGTTCTCGTCATCGGGAACAATAAGATCTTCTCCGCCCATCCTTGCATTCTTGATGTTAGCTTTAAAGTTTGCAATAGTTGTAGTGTTATCTGACTTCACTTTGAAGATGATAAATGGAACTGCTTGGAACCTTGTGAGACGTTTCATGACCTGGAAGTTCTCGTCATCGGCTAAGATGATAGATTCCACAGCTTCGGGCACTCCTCGTCCATGTATCTCTCCTGCTAGTTTGTTATGTGATAAGTGGAGTATCTCATCGGGTTCGAACGTGTGGACAGCTTCTCCTTTGAATACCCTTTTTATAATATTCAGGATCCCTTTTGTAGGAGCTGATGTTGTCTGCTCATAACGTTTAATCATCCCGTTAGATCCATAGATGATATTCATCACGTTCGGGTTTAGTATCTTGAAGTTGATGATGGTACCAGAATCACTCCGCACGATCTCAGCGAAAGAGTCTCCACCTACTAACTTACACACATACATATTGAATAGTATATCTTGGAAGGTCTGCTTTCCGTCTCCGATGATGTTGTCTAGAACTACTTGAGTCTTATTGTCTGTAGTGTATCCCTTACCCACTGTCCAGATAGATTTCATGAGTATAGCTGACTTGAGTTTTGGGACTCGGTTGAAGGCTGACCAGTCCTTATCCCATCTTGTATTTATCCATTTAGTCTCCTCTTGATCTCCTATTATATCTTGGTGGACACTACCTATTGTGTGCTTTGCTATCTTTGTCTGGTCCGTTACCGCTGTTGCGTCTATGTCATATTTAGGCATTTTATATATCTAAGAGGGTGGGAACGTGGAAACTTAGGATGCTTGTTAAGAACTCTCCTGTATCTATTCCGTTTGAGTATTCTGCTGAGGTAGGTTCTCTATTCTTAGGGTCGTGCATTAAGGCCAGATGTGTTCCCGCTGATTGAGTGTTAGCGAATACCTGAACTGTTAGCCTTAAGGTGTCTCCTGCTTCAAACTGCTTAGTGGTAGTTACAGGAACTTCTACATTGAACATGATTTGTTCTGTATCCATTGAGACTGCGGTTCCTGAGGTCTTGGATGTGACAGTACCAAGATCTGTTTCAGTAGACCCATCCCAGTGTCTTACAATATACTTAACATATATAGTCCCTCCTTCGTTCCCGTTAGTCTCATCACCCCAGATCACAGGGATGTTGGCTCTGAACGTTCCTTTTATTCTTTGGGGAGCGTTGAATTTAAGATCAAAGTCAATGTCTAGCGCAAGGACGTCACTAGTAGACCCAGGACTTGCATCTGTTTGAGTTAAGAGACTATCAGAGTACATATCTGTTCTCGAAAGGAAATAGCCTTTAGCTGAAGAGTCTTCTTCATTGATCCCTAAGTATATTGTGACACCTGTTAGTTCTGATATATCTACATAGTCGTAGGTCGCAATCGCAGTTGGTGCGGGTAGAGGGAATACCTCAGGTACGGGGGCCATTTATGATATCGCCTTCGCAAACTTCTCTGTTTCTTTAACCTTGAGTTCTTTGATTGCTAGACTCCACTCGTCTCTTAAGACGTTGAGCCTTTGAGCTGATTCCCTAGACTGCATCCCTGCCGTGTCATAGTTAATAACCATCATTGCCGCTTTAGCAGAAGCTGCCATCTTGAGGAGTCCTTTCACGTCAACATTGAGAGCTGTAAAGTCATCCGACCAGTTGTTGTTCGTTGTCCAGTTGATAAGAGACTCCGCTTCTGTCATATATTGGTTAATGAATGCTTCTACGTTAGAAGTAGCTGATACATTAGCTCCTACCTTCCTTTGCACTTCCGCAGTTGTTGCAAAGAGCCCTTCATCTACCATTACTTGAAGCCTCCGAGTCTCAGGTGTTCTAGTTTACGTATGAGTGAGTCTATCATATCTCCGATAGCAAAGGCATCGTCGCTAAGGAGGATCTTCTTTGGATTAGGTTTAACAGTATTAGCTGCTGTCGAGATATAGGTTTCTTTAAATGACATCTTTAGAGTCATTTGAGTACGTAGCGAATAGTTTTAAAGTTATGCTCTTTCTCGATAACCACGCAGCTCTGATTAATCCCTCAATTACGTCACTTTCGGTGTGTTTTGTTGCAAAAATACGCAATTTACTCTTCTTATTGGGGCTTGTGATGTATTCGTACTGAATTGCTCTAAGTGATGCTTGCACTTCTGGATCGTCTAATAGCTGTATTTCTCCATGCTCCATCATGCTATTGAGGTTGTTATACATGTCTTCTTGAAGGAGTCTTTGAGTCTGTGGTTTGTCTGACTTATCCATCATGATCTTCCTATTGTTCAAAGCTACGACTTTATGTTTGATGGGAGAGTACTTATCTAATAAGTGGTCTAAGACTGATACTCCAAGAGTTCCCGCTCCCGCATCTATCCCGACTTGCCTCACTTTCCACTTCTGAGCTATCTCTATTATCCTTCTCTCTGTCTCAGTTGTGTATGTCTTCTTGGTTATCTCGGATTCTACATGTTGGTGTCTTGTATCACTGACCTTAGTTACGATTTGGAAGGTGCTACTGTCTTCTCCCATACGTGCAATGTCAACTCCTAGGAAGTTATGAGTATCTGGGACCATATTAGGCCGTTTTAGGGTGCAACATCGTTCAATGAGTGCATCCGTGAAGAATCTTCGTAAATCATCTAAAAAGAGACCTAAATACTCTTGTCCGTAGCTTAAGGCTCCCATTTCCTTCTTTTCCTCATTTAAGAAGTCATTTGCACCCTTCTTACGCTCAACTGTCCATTCTTGACTGATTGCTCGCTCTTTATACACTTCTTCCGTAGTTTCATGGAATACTCTGAACATCTTGTTCTTATTAAGCCAAGATTCATAGAAATAGCCTGTTTTTCCGTGTGGAGTGGAGCACATCCATATCTCTCCACCTGTACTTGCTAGTGTGGGCTTGGCAGCTATGAAGGCGAGTTCTGGCATCCTTGATGCTTCATCTATGACAAGAACTTGACCTGTGAATCCTCTAACCGCATCCCCTGTGTTCCCTACTGGTCTTGCTAAAGCTACACTCTTGTTGTTGGTCTTGATCCTGTTCTGAGTCTTGTCCGTACTCTTCATCCCCTTAAGGTATGGCTTGTGGTTCTTCTGAAGATAATCTAGAATCATAACGATAATCAGCTTGGCTTGGTCTTCTGTTAATGAGACTATGATGATCTGGGACCCGGGGTGTGCTATCATATACTCTGCACACTTGATAGCCATGATGGTTGTCTTCCCCACCTGTCTCCCTGTACAGAGAACCATGTGTCCTCTATGGTTGAGTACCTCCTCTTGCCATGGGTCAAGTAACATAGGATCATATAAACTATAAGGTTTATAATATTATTTAAAAAATAATATTACGGGTTGCTAACGCAACCCCTGTATATGCGTAAGACCAACTGTCGCATATTCCGCTCGCCTGCGGCTCGCTCCCCCCCGTTTGGCTGTTCACTAAGGTTACCTTGGTGACTGCTATCAGTCGAAGTTCAACTTTCCTTTATAAAGCTTTGCCCTCTAGAAGGGCAGAGAATGGCAAAAGTTATTCGGTGTACCGTGAATCTAACATAGTTCCATTGGAAATGGAGGTCTTGAAAAGTACGTACAACCTTGGTTGTACGAAGTCCATCCAACATACCTTGGTTTCCTATGGACAGATGCCCAATCTCAGGCTTCTCTGCCTCTTAGAACGTATATGGTGCAGTATATAGGTTTATGACTGATTCTCCATTGGAAATGGAGGTGGATCCACCTTGATTACACATGGAAATACATAGACCCCCTGTACATTTAATCCCACAAACGAGCGTTTGTTAAGGTTACTTACATAGAAATCTACGATTTCTAAAACAATATGACTTAATAAACATTGCTGTTTGAGGACTGATTAAATGTACAGGAGCAAGAAACACCCCCAACCACTACCCTAAGCGGGTAGCGTAGGCTGTTAATCTAAGAAAGGTAACAAACAGTTAAATAAAAGCTTGTATTTGTGTGGTGTGTCTCTGTTATTTCGGTCCGTATGTAGTTGGAGGACCGCTACTACTATTCTCTTTCTTTTCTTTGTTTGGTTCTTTATTTCTTTTCTTTCTCTTAACATATCCAAATAACAGACAGACGCGCACACACATATTTAAGTAGGAGTGTTGTCTCTCTCTTATATGCCACAGACAACCAGAGACAAGATACTGCAAGAGAAGGCTAAAAGAATGTATGATCTCCATAAAGATAAACCAGAAATAGATGTGATCCATGA
>SDBV01009908.1_pt1 | contig 12569 bp, 8 predicted proteins | sample 2277081 | NCBI WGS metagenome assembly SDBV01 (sample SAMN10402039, study PRJNA504765) | marine sediment metagenome | isolation source: marine sediment core GS10_PC15, 223 cmbsf | place: Arctic Ocean: Southern Knipovich Ridge | collected 2010 | reverse complement strand
TCCCAGGGGCAATCGATTTCAGCGATCAAGCAGAGGCGGATTTTGACCGCTTTGCTGAGGCGGGGATGCACGTTGTGCGATCGAGCGATCCGATTTCCGCCTGGCCTGGGATGGGTTCATAAGGGGTGGGGGATTGGATACTAGATATTAGATATTGATATTCAAACTTGTTAAGGTGCAAGGTTTAGGCGAGATTTTTTGGCCCGGGCGATTAGGTACTGCACTAAGAGCTGGGCTGTCTGGGATTGCCAGCTATTTTGGATCTCGGGGGGGAGGTCCACAAACCAACGAGAACCGCGCCGGACAAGCGGCAGACTGCCATTTCGGATTAAGGGGAAGAGATCGAGACCACTACGCTGACGAAGATCCTGGTAGAGGCGGCGATGGATCTGTTCGATGAGACCCTGACGACGCCATTGGCGGTAGTAATGGTAGCAGGTTTGCCAGGCGGGATAACGATCGGGAAGGCTGTACCAGGGGGAAGCAGTAGACAACTTCCATAATACACCTTGAAGGACGAGGCGGCGATCGAGGGGAGGGCGCCCACGCGAGATGCGACGAGGGGGAGGGATCAAGGGTTGAATTATGCGCCACTGGTGATCGGTTAGTTCCATATTGGCGAAAGAATTAATGAGAGTGGGGGTGAGGATTTGCCGTTCTGCCTTGAAAGGGGGGGTTTTTAATTAAAAAAAATAAAAAAATTTTCCTGCGGAACAACTGAGGGAGGCGAAAAAGAGTGCTGGCGCTGATGGATAGGAGTTCGCTGATTGAGTGCATAAACATGCGGGGCATAAACCATGAGGTAGGGGGTCGTTGAGTAAATTACTTGATGGTGTCAGGAGAGCGATGAAGCAAATAGCCAGTCAGAATATAGCACAAATGTTCGATGGATGGAAGGGGATATCGCGGGGGATTTTTGGGGGGGAGATCGGTCAGAAGGAGGCTTGAGGCTGGTTTCTTGTGGGAAATAACGTGGGTTGAGCTCCCCCACAAGGGGGAGGCCTGGTTTTGTCCCGTGCTAGCGCGTGGGATAAACCCTTCGTCCTATAGTCAAAGAGTAAACCCTTCGACCCTACGGTCAAAGAGTAAACCCTTCGCTCCCACACAAAGTGTCCCGCAGGGATGCCCCACTTAAGGCGGCACAGGCTAAGATAAACTGGGGACAGACCCTTCGACCTATGGTCAAAGAGTAAACCCTTCGACCTCCGGTCAAAGAGTAAACTCTACGGTCGAAGAGCAAACCCTTCGACCCTACAGGATTTAAAAAGAGATATGAATTTAGATAACATTGGTATAAGCTGCCGAACGGATCTAGCTTGAGAGCATTGGCCTGAAGTCACCGCCGCTGACCACAGGGCTACCGATTTGCGACACGATAGCGCGGTTAGTAGCAGCGGGTGGCAGCCTGCTTATAAACGGAGGTAGGCGGGGTCGAAGTTCGGTTACCCCTGTATGCGTATCAAGTCAGCACATCCCTGAAACGTTTTCCAACGCCGTGTAATCGTTGAACTGGCTCATTGGAATATACAATGCGTACATATTTACTACTATTTTCACTGCCCCAATTAACCATGGGTGTCGCAGCAATTTTACCCAATTCCAAGAGACGCTTTGAGACCGCAGGGCCATCAAACCCCAAGGGGGAAACATCGACAAGAAATGACCAGCCCCCATGTGGTGGAATGACTTTGAAATCGGCCAATTCAGCTAATAAAATATCACGGCGGCGCTGCCATTCAGCCACACATTCTTCAATCCCATCACCAGGGTCGTTGATCGCAGTGGCGACGGCTCCCATGGCAATGCCAGTTTGACAAACCACGTTACTGATACTGACGCGAGCAGCATCGGCAATAATGTCAGCTGGTCCAACTACCCAGCCTACCCGCCAGCCGATCATGCGATATTCTTTTGAGGCCGAGCCGATGGTGATGACTTTATCACGCATGCCTGGGAATGATGCTGGATGAATAACAGGGCGATCATCGAATAGAATGCGCTCCATGGCGGAGTTATTGATCAGCCAGCAACCAGCGCGTTGACAAAATTCAACCAGTATCTGCCATTCATCACGGGTGAAGACAGCTCCCGTTGGCATTGCTGGGCTCATCAGCAGCGCCGCTTTCACTGGTTGGGGGTCGATCTTTGCCAGAGCGTCGGTGTCCAATCGCCAACCATCAGCCGACGGGATCAGCGGCACGAAGCGCGGCACTCCACCCGCGAGACGGACACGGTTGATCAAGCCAACATATATCGGATCAGTGATCAAAACTTCATCGCCGGGTTCTAAAGTGGCCAGCAGCATATTCAGGATACCTGATAACCCACCTGCGCTGATGAGGCACTCGGTTTTCCAATCATATTCGTGCCCCGATCCCTGCCCAACCAACCTGGCCGCGGCTTGGCGCATTGGATCAAGACCGAAAAATGGGAGATAACTATTAGCATCATCGTCATCTACGGCTTGCCTGGTGAAATCAAGGGCAGATTGTGGTGGGCGCAAGTCCGTATCAAGATTCTCAAGTCGTAATACATTGGGATCTGCGAGACTGTCAGCGAAATCGCCCATTTGTTCAACACCGATCTTCGTAATGTACTCAAGTCGTGAGACTGACATAGCAATACTCCTTATTCTTGTTTCCTGGTCAAACACAAACGTACAACAGGCTAACTATAATTAATACAGAACTATCTGTATAAAATGCGGAAATTTAGAGTCATTTTCAATTATACAATGACGCGCCAAGGATGGTATTGCTCCGCAAGCGCCGTGTTAGCCCGCTTCCCACGTTGATTGGAGGGCGGCGTCCCCCAGCCGCCACCGTCCATCCGCCAGGCGGCTTCCCCCGCTGATTTAGCAATGAAAATCCCATCGTCGTTGTCGATAAACATGACCAGATGATCAAGATCTTCTGATCCCGATTTGGATGTCTAAAAAGGGACCACCGCCCTCAGTGAAGAATCCCTTGCTAAAGCATGGGGCGAAGCACCCCCCATCTTGTCATATGGTTAAGAACTACCTGGCTCTCGCCCAGGTGGATCTAGATGCCAATCATATCCAATTTCCACCAGTATCAAACTGGCGGTTGTGAGAAAATGATAGTGATAATTAAATTGTTGAGTAATTGACAAAATATTATGAAAGGGATTTGACCAGTTGATCAAAATGAAAAATTGATCAATAATATAACCTGTTGCTATAGATTTATTAGGAATGAGCAAGGGGAAAAGAAGGTTGTGATTACAGCCTCGATATTAACCTTTCCTTGTTTCGTAACGATCGCATATCTATTACCGGAATCCTAGCAGGAATTTCTTTGGCTAAACCAAAACCTCCAATCACCGGTGGAACTCACGTTCTCCCCTTTCACAAACTGTCGGAAGATGAATTCGAGCGCATGTGTCTGTGGCTCGTGCAGAGGGAGGGATTCCAATCTGTGGAGCACTTAGGAGCGGCTGGGAGCGAACAAGGCCGCGACATAACTGCTAGGAAAAAGGGTAGATTATGGGTTTTTCAATGTAAGCGCGTCCAGCAGTTTGGTCCTGCGGTTGCTGAGAAGGAAATCAAGAAACTGCCGGAAGATGGTTTTCCGGAAGTTTACGCCTTCATGGTGGCCAGCAATGTCTCAGATAAGAGCCGGAAGAAAATTCGCGCCGATTTTCCCGACATGGAAATCCATTTCTGGGCGAAAAATGAATTAGATGAGATGGTTAAACGCCATCAGGATATCGTGGATGAGTTCTTCCAGCCTCTCGGTGGGGAATCAAAGGCTTCACAGGAGTTAATGCAGGATTTTCTGGAAGCTGTTGAGCGCTTGAAAGTAGACGAAGCCGACGAAGAAAATCTGCGTACAATCCAGAAAGTAATCCAATCAGGAGGGGTGAATTTAGGCCAGGGAAACCAGGTTAGTGTTACAGCTCCTATAATTGGCGAGATAAATATCCAATTCCAGACTGCAGAGCAGGCGCATTCGTTTCTGACGCAATTACAAGAATACACCCCTCCCAAAAAACCTCCAATTGACGAGCTTCCAGAGGCACAAGAGGGTTTGCCCCCTGGCTCGCACATACCCCTCCTGCCCACCCATTTTGACATCTATATATTATGCTCAGAATATGACGAAGTTATTGTTGAAGAGTTAGCTATTCAACTTGAAGATATTGGGGAAGAAATAAAAGTTGGGTTTGATAAATGGTTTGTTGTACCTGGAGAATTTCACCCACAACAAGATGATGTCATTTTCAAAAGTGGTAAATCATACGCAATCTTTCTAGGTGAACATACACCAATTGAATGGTTCAAATCAAATTTAAAAGCAGCAATAGAAACTCAGAAATCAGATTCCTCAATCGTGATTTTGCCAGTACTTTTACCCTTTGCTAAAGAATTGAATATAGATGACTATCCTGAAATTAGAACATGGATTGATTTTCGAAGCGGTATTGATGAATATAAAGCTTTTCGTCTACTCATATCAGGTATAAAAAGGGTACCTCCGGGTAAACCTCCACGCATTAAAACTAGTGTGTATAAAAATGAACCAACGTATAAAAGTCTTTACCTCCTAAAAAAACTTCATGATGAACAAATCATAGATAAGACAATGAGAGAACAATACACACGAAAATTCCTCGATAACTTGGTAGGATCTAAAGAATAAATATGAATGACAAAAGAAATAACAACGACATTTTTATTAGTTATTCAAGACCTGATCAAGAATCGGCTCTAAGAATATCTGAAATTCTGGCGAATAAAGGTCTTCAAGTTTGGATAGATCAATGGGAACTGATTCCTGGGGTTCCGTGGGAGGAAGTTTCACTCAAGGCTATAGAAAACTCCTCTGCACTGGTTATAATGGTTAGTACTTCTTCCCTTAGCAAATTTCAACTTACTGAGGCAACATATGGACTAATCCTTAATAAAGAGATTTTTCCAGTGTTATTACCTGGAGCCACTATAGATAACTTGCCTTCAATGTTGAAAGAGTTAGAAGTTATAGATCTTCGTGATGGATTTGATAAAGAATCAGAGATCCTTAGAAAATTTAAATTGATTGTTGAAAAAATCTCGGTTGGGTCAATTGAACATGGTCAGTTACCCCCTGGTTCACGGATGTCATTTACAAAAAACGTCAAATTTACTGGGCGGGAGACAGATTTAATTGCAATTCTTGAGTCCTTTGATTTACGCAATGAGGAAAAAACAATTCAAACAACCGTAGTCACAGGTATGGGTGGGATTGGTAAAACACAATTGGCTATCGAATTCTGCTATCGCTTTGGGCATTACTTTAAAGGGGTGCACTGGTTGACGGCGGACCAAGATATCGCAGCAGAAATCGCAGAGTGCGGGCTTGAGATGGGGCTGAAGCCCTGGCCCGAAGCGCAGGAGGAGCAGGTGCGGGTCACACTTGCGGCTTGGAAAGGGGGCGGGCCACGCCTTGTAGTGCTTGACCACATGGAAGACCTGCAGGTGCTGCAGAAATGGCGACCAAGACTAGGCGGGGTGAAAGTGCTGCTTACATCACGGATCGGCAGGTGGCCGGCGGGGTTGAGGGTGCAGGTCCAGCGTTTGGGAGCGCTGCAGCGCGAGGAAAGCCGGGCGCTACTGGTCAAGCTGGCGCCGCACCTGGATAGGGTCGATGTGGATAACCTGGACAAAGTGGCGGAGCGCTACCAAGATGTGCCGCTGGGGATGCACCTGGCAGGCTCATATTTGAACATGCGCCCGGAGCTGAGTGTGGGGGATTACCTGACGAGGCTGGAGAAACGGGGCGGGGTGCTGAAGCAGGCGCGGCTGCCGGATTGGGTGGGGGACGACCCGGCTGGTTACGAGCGGAACCTGTGGGCGACTTTCGAGGTGGGGGTGGAGGCACTGGAAGACGACGAGAAGCTGGGGAATGCGGCGCTGAAGATGTTTCTGGCGAGCGGGTACTGCGCGGCGAACGTGCGCATACCGCGCAAGATACTGAGCGGGATGGTCGCTGGGGGAGAAGGAGAAGCGAAGATCGACCCGGACCTGGCGATTGAAAAACTGGTGCAGGTGGGATTGCTGGAGTTGGGGGAAACGGGGCTGGTGGCTCACCCGCTGCTGGTGGAGTTCGCCCGAGCAGTGGATGAGAAAGAAGAGGATAGCGTCCTGCCGGGGTTGGTGTCGGCGCTGGGGGATCTCTCCTACGAGGCACTCGAGAAAGGGCTGCCGGAGCGCTTTAAGCCGCTGCGACCGCACATGGAAACGGCAGCCAAAGCGGCTGAGAAGGCCAGGCTGGAGGGGGCGGGAATGCTGTGGAAAAACCTGGGCTCTCATTTACAGAATGTAGCTGAATACGCGGGGGCCAAAGCGGCCTACGAGCGCGCCCTGGCGATCGACGAAGCGGCTTTCGGTCCCGACCACCCCAACATCGCCTCCGATGTCAACAACCTGGGCTTGGTGCTGCAGGCCCAGGGCGACTACGCGGGGGCCAAAGCGGCCTACGAGCGCGCCCTGGCGATCGACGAAGCGGCCTTCGGTCCCGACCACCCAGACGTCGCACGAGACATCAACAACCTGGGCAATGTGCTGCAGGATCAGGGCGACTACGCGGGGGCCAAAGCGGCCTTCGAGCGCGCCCTGGCGATTTGGGAGGTGGAATTAGGCCCTGACCATCCAAATGTAGCCACAACGGTCAACAACCTGGGCGTGGTGCTGAAGGCTCTTGGCGACTATGCGGGGGCCAAAGCGGCCTACGAGCGCGCCCTGGCGATCGACGAAGCGGCCTTCGGTCCTGACCATCCAAATGTAGCCACAACGGTCAACAACCTGGGCTTGGTGCTGCAGGCCCAGGGAGACTACGCGGGGGCCAAAGCGGCCTGCGAGCGCGCCCTGGCGATTTGGGAGAAGGAATTAGGCCCTGACCATCCCCAGGTGGCTACCGGTACAAACAACCTGGGGGCTCTGCTGCAGGATCTGGGCGACTACGCGGGGGCCAAAGCGGCCTTTGAGCGCGCCCTGGCGATCGACGAAGCGGCCTTCGGTCCCGACCACCCCAACGTAGCCATCCGGGTCAACAACCTGGGCTTGGTGCTGCAGGACCTGGGCGACCACGCGGGGGCCAAAGCGGCCTTAGAGCGCGCCCTGGCGATTTGGGAGAAGGAATTAGGCCCTGACCATCCACAGGTGGCCACCGGTACAAACAACCTGGGCTTGGTGCTGCAGGCCCAGGGTGACTACGCGGGGGCCAAAGCGGCCTTCGAGCGCGCCCTGGCGATCGACGAAGCGGCTTTCGGTCCCGACCACCCCAATGTCGCCACCGATGTCAACAACCTGGGCGGGGTGCTGCAGGCCCAGGGTGACTACGCGGGGGCCAAAGCGGCCTTCGAGCGCGCCCTGGCGATCGACGAAGCGGCCTTCGGTCCCGACCACCCAAATGTCGCCATCCGAGTCAACAACCTGGGCGGGATGCTGAAGGACCTGGGCGACTACGCGGGGGCCAAAGCGGCCTTAGAGCGCGCCCTGGCGATTTGGGAGGTGGAATTGGGTCCTGACCATCCCCAGGTGGCTACCGGTACAAACAACCTGGGCGTGGTGCTGCGGGCCCTGGGCGACCACGCGGGGGCCAAAGCGGCCTACGAGCGCGCCCTGGCGATCGACGAAGCGGCCTTCGGTCCCGACCACCCCAACGTCGCCATCCGGGTCAACAACCTGGGCGGGGTGCTGCGAACCCTGGGCGACTACGCGGGGGCCAAAGCGGCCTTCGAGCGCGCCCTGGCGATCTTTGAGGAGGAATTACCAGCGGACCACCCAAATATACTGACTGTACGGGGAAATATTGAGGTTCTGGAAGAAGAGATCAATAGAAAAAGCTAAACATTCTTGCTAGAAAAACGAATTGATCCAGGCCCCGGTACGAATCCCGCTTCACGGGAAGGTACAGCCCGAAATTTGCCCCGCTGATTTAGCAATGAAAATGCCATCGTCATTGTCGATAAACATTACCAGATGATCAAGATCTTCTGATCCCGATTTGGATGCCCCAGCATGGACCACCGCCCCCCCATCTTGTCATCTGGTCAAGATCCACCTGGCTCTTGCCCAGGCGGATCTTGATGCCAATCATATCCTAGCCTCACCTGTTTCAAACTGGCGGCTTTAATACATTTACTGATTAAGGGATTCGCGAAGATCGTTGATATAGTTGATCCGCTCTTCATAACCGGGTTTATCTATACTACGTTCATATTCAGCACATATTTGCATGTAGGAGATTGCAGTACTAATATCTCCTTGATCTTTATAGATTAAACCAAGATTCCAGGAATGCTTTGCCTCGCTGAGTCGATCGCCTATCTCCTGGGCAATTAACAATGCTTTTTTGAAATGCTCAATTGATTGATCAATTTCACCTTTTCCAAGAAAAATAATCCCAAGATTTCCAAGCCAAATACCTTCATTATGCCGATCGCCAAGTTCTCGACTGATTTCTAGTGCTTTATCAAGAAACTCGATTGCTCGCTTATCATCCCCAAAGGCAGTATAAGCAAGCCCCAAACATCCCCAGCGAATACCTTCCCCACGACGATCATTTATCTCCTGGGCTATAGATAATGATTTCTCATGGTACTGCATTGCCCGTTCCACCTCACCCATGTTTCGATAGGCAATTCCTAAATTATCCAACCAGACTCCTTCATTGTGTCTATCACCGATTTCTGTACATATTTCTAGGGCTTTTTTATACGATTCAATTGCCTGTTTTAAATCCCCTAGGGCAGCATAAGCAAGTCCTAAACTTCCCAAGTTTTGACTCTCCCCACGCTTATCTCCGGTTTCAATAGCAATGGACAGACTTTTCTTGTAATAATCAATAGGCTGTTGAATCTCACCACGGGCTGCATAAGCAATGCCCAAGGAGCTCAACCGCGTACCTTCCCCGCGCCTATCATCCGTATCCCGGGCAATAGATAATGATTTCTCTAGATATTCTATTGCTCGATCAAACTCTCCTAAATTCCGATATGAGTCTCCGAGATTTGCCAACCACATACCTTCATTATACCGATCGCCAATTTCCTCGCTGATTTCAAGCGCTTGGATATAGTAATAGATCGCCTTTTTATTATTCCCCATTGCAGCGAAAGCGTTTCCAATATTTCCTAGTTGAATCCCTTCTCCTCGTCGATGACCGATTAGACGAGCGGAACTAAGAGATGCTTCTAACCAATGGATCCATTCCCGAGGATGTAACTTAAGATTAAGAATGTTACTACCAGCATTTGAATAATCCATACATAACCGAGCAATAGATTCATCACTACTAGAATTTTCCATTGCCCACGCTTGACCTACAAGAATGTTCTCATGCTCAAGATCGAAAAGTGACAAGCCAGCAAAAATTTTTTCCCCGCCTTCGAAGAACAAATTATCGGAGGCACCGAGAATATCCCGGAAATACGCTGCATGCCTTTTCTGAGTAACAAAACGTTTGGTATCTCCCAGAAGCTTGGACGCTAACAATCGAACAAGGTCGTGCATCTCATATCTAGCAGTAATGGGATTGTACTCTAGCAGACTATTGTTTATAAGGCTAGTCAGAGTGAGGCCTGAGAGGTCTTTATCCAAGTCTAAGACTGCAGAAGCTGCCTCCAAGTTAAACGAACCTTGGAATACTGATAGGGAACAAAACCCGTGTTGTAAATCTGGGGGCAGCAGATTATAACTCAATTGGAGAGAAGCCTCTGCACCAGTAAGGTCAAGACGGTTGTTGAGATCCTGAAGTTGGTGGATAAAATCTTCTGGGGAATAATCTGGATGTTCATGCAAAGTACTGGCAGAAACGCGCAATGCCAAAGGTAAAAACCCACAATACTGAGCTAATTCATCAGCAATATCTTCTAGGTTAGAAGAGATTTCTAGCAATAGGTTTCTGGCATCGAGAGGAGGAAGTATTTCGAGATCAATATCCTTCATACCAGGAAGAGTAAAATGTTGGCGAGATGTAATCAGCAGAATACAGCCTGAAGGAGGGATTAGGTCTTCAACTTGTTTCTTGTCACGTGCGTTATCAATCAGAAGGAAGACTTTTTTTCCATGTAGAACTGAAAGATAACGAGACTTCAGCCAATCCTCTTTAGGTAGCTGTTCATTTGGATGGAATGAGTGGATCACATGAGCCATTGCATCATAAGAGGAAAAACTGGCTATTGGATCGGTCCCCCGGAGATTTAGGTATATTTGGGCATCGGGAAAAGTGGGGGTGAGCTGCTCTGCCAATTTTAGAGCTAGGGCAGTTTTTCCTACTCCACCCATCCCAAAGAGGCCGTTAATGTCCAAACTGCCTGATTCTATGACTGACAACAGTTTTTCTATCTCATTCTCGCGACCTGTAAAGTCAGCAGGTGGGGGTTCGAGCTGGTGAAGTGAGGATGAGAGTTGTCCTGGCTGTGAGACTGCCAGGATTTCCTGCACTAGTTCTGGAGAAATTCCTTCATGGATTTGGGTGCCTATCACGTCACCATGCACTGTGACAATACTATTTTGTCCGAATCCGACACCACCAGTTTGGGTCACCTCCTGGAAGGATGCCTTTTCAAAGGTTGGTTTTCTAGGAATTGGCTGCTTAGCAGCTGAATTAGGAGAAGGCGATTTTATTTTGGCACGTTCAAAAATTTGTACAAAAAGAGCCATTACAGTCGCAACTCCAACCACTGCAAGACCGAATACAAGCAACAAATCCTGGATACTATTCACATAACCGATCTGCCAAGAGATAACAACAACCACGGTTACGAGTACAAGAAAAGTAAGAATGTAATAAACAAAGGAGCGCATAAGGAATTAGTTAATTTATTCGAATACGTAATTGGTTACATTTTAGGTGATATAAGGATGAAAGGCAAGCAGTAATAAAAATAAACGAATCGAAACGAATAGGAAAAGTGGCTGGACCCAGAATTAACAGATCTCCCCCAAGGTGCGCCGGTCCGCGGGCTGCAATTCTCGTCCCGCATTGTGCCGAGGACGGGAGACCTGAGGCGCCCAACGCTTAGCTCAGGATAAACCCTACGCCCTTCATTCTATTCAAGATGTAACTTCGCGCGGGATATAATTTCACTCAGGGCATGCCCCTCACGTTCGTGACGGATAAACCCTTCGACTACGCTCAGGGCATGCTTTAACCATTGTCCGGAATTGTTATATAAATAGGCAATGAGGTAGGAGTAAAAAAAACTCAAGAAGACAAATAACAGATAAATGATTTATATTTGCTTGCGAAATAAAGGATGGTTTAACTATGTAGATGCATAAGGTTCCCAACCATTTACGCAAATTTCCTTTAGCAATGTCCAAAGTACCTAAGAAGAAAAGGATGAAGGTATTTTAAAATTAAATCACCCCGGTTCATCGCTAACTAATTCAACCAATTGTTTTTGAACTTGTTTTTTTCCTCCACCAAGCAAACCTCCGCCTTCCTCGCTTGTAAAAGAAAGTTGTAAAGAGAGATTTTTTAGTTGTAAAACCATTTCTTCATGAGTAGAGGCGACCCATACATGAAGATGCTTTGGAGCTATTTCGCCTGGACGACGAATACCCTCTTCATGCACTTCAATCTTCAAAATAGCTTAGTTCTCCATATAACCTCCAAATTATAAATTGTGGTTTAGTAACTATAATCATCAATTAAAATACCATTTGAATCACGGAGGTAAGCTGTGTCTCCGGAATTGTTCCAAATAGCTGTACCGCTACCATAATTAAAACCACACCATTCCGGGTGATATTCATTCGTGTAAACGCGACATACTTGATCAGGTTGAATTTCAAAACTTGGAAAGGTGAAGATGTGATCGGCTACATCACGTAAGGTCCAATTGTTCAACTGAATTGGGAAGGACTCCTCATTTCTAATTTCAACATATTCATTTGGTTCACTTGTACCAGTTCCAGCATAGAAGATAAATTTGATTTCCACAAGGCCAGTATCACCGGGAGGAGAAGTGACAGTTGAGGTTGGTGTTAGGGACGGAGATGGGCTTGGAGAGATTACTGCACCATAATTATTAACAACTATCGGTAAATAGTTGCTCATTAAGTCTGATGAGTACGCATTTGCGCTTATAACGAATAGAAATGAAATTAACAAAATTACCATGACACGAAGCGATCTCTGTTTCATTATTAACTCCTTTCACTTTTTTAAAATAGAGTACATAAATAAGCTGACTTAGTCAAGTACAAAATCCATAATAGAACATATGGCAATAATTATAATCAAGAAGGACCAGACATTATTGATCGGTGCGCAATTGAAGCACATGGTGGATGTGATGGACGAGAAGCTGGACCGCATCGAGCTTAACCATATGCAATTAACTTTGGAGGAGATTGCCCCCTCCCTAAAGGTCCCCGCTGGGAAACCTCCCGCCAAAAAAGGCCCACTTAAGGCGGGATATGCTAAGATAAACTGGGGACAGGCTTCTTGGGTGGAGAAAGAGCAGGTGGACGCTAATCTATATGAGGTTAAATGCGCGATGATCTGCGAGGCGCTGGATTACCCGGACCTGCGAAGGCCTGGAGGTACTCTTGTCTG
>SDBV01009907.1_pt1 | contig 12570 bp, 12 predicted proteins | sample 2277081 | NCBI WGS metagenome assembly SDBV01 (sample SAMN10402039, study PRJNA504765) | marine sediment metagenome | isolation source: marine sediment core GS10_PC15, 223 cmbsf | place: Arctic Ocean: Southern Knipovich Ridge | collected 2010 | reverse complement strand
GCTGGTTTTAGTCAGCCCTGCAAAAGCACTAAAAACTTCCTTTGTTGCTTGCTTGTCTGCACCAGCTACCCCACCTTGACCTTGCCTGCTCTCGCTTTTTACAGTATCAGCAGCTTTCTTCCCTGCCTCTCTAACGCTCTCCTCAAGTGCACCAAACGGAAGCCTAGTAGCCCCACTACCACCCTTACCTCCACCTCCCGCAGCCCCACCACCAGCTGCAGCTGGAGCTCCTGCACCACCCCCAGCTTTAGACACAACACTAGCCGCCTGCATTGCAGCAGTATTTTTATCAAGAGCTTGTACTAGGGATTTTAAAGTGCCTGATATGGCAGGGTCGGTGCCTCCAGTAGCGGAGACTTTAGCAGTAGGAATTCCTTGAGCCTTAGAGAGTTCGGCCAATTTCTTAGCCAAGTCTCCAGCAGCTTTTAGAGCCTCCTTAACATTTAGCTTTAATAAAACATCAATTTCATATGTGCTGGCCATGCCTTTCCGTTCGCATTAAAACTACTTTGTTATTTTTTCGATGCCGGGGCGCCTTGACTCTTTTGTGTGTTGTAAAGTCGCTTCCCTTTTTTCGCGAGCACTCTCAAAAGTATCATCGTACTTCATATCCTGATACATCTCATTAGAACGCATGACTAAAGTTTCCTGATGATTCCAGGCTGTAGTCTTTCCTTGCTGTTTCGTCACGCGATCAACCTGTCCTGTCCTAGACTTATCTTCCATATGACTCTTCATAAAAGCATCCAGAGCCATATCATCTTCTATAATACTGTCAGAAGGTTTTTCATCCGCCATCATATCAAACACCGACTGATAGTAGTGGCTCCAATAAGCCAATGAAAGTTGGTCTACAGTATATTCTTCTAACGAACGCCCAAACAGATTACACCCCGTTTTCATGGACGTTATATACCTAATCCTCCATAGAGTATTCCTTGCCAAAATACGCACGATAGCAGTATCCATACCACCCATCATAAAGGTATGCTCTATGACCACTCCTCCTCTAAAACTTACATCTTTTTCATCTTTAAATGCTTCCCAAGAAGACCAAAAAAGTTCTCCTGTATAAGGGTGTAAAGTACCCCTCCAAGTCAGGTACAACAATTTTTCTATTTGTGCTCTCTTCTCGGCAGTAGTACTTAGGTGGGATTCTTTTTCTTCTAAAATCGTAATTAATTTTGTTTGAAGAAGTTTAATATTGTTCTTAACCCTATCTCTTCTAGACGGCACTTGAGTTATCTTAGCTAAAAGCTTTTCTTGGGCTTCTATTTTCTTTTGTAAATCATTTATGTTTTCCTCAAGCTCTTCTGTTAATACGCCTCTAGCCTTAAATAAGTCTATAGTCTCATCTATAGTTAAAAACCCCTCTACTATAGCCTTATTGTAGGCCTTTTTATACTCTATTTCAGAAGCTAATCTATCAAACCCGATACAATGCTTTACAAAGACCGGTACTTCTTCGGACTTTATATTTTCAACGAAAACAACCCTTCCGCCAAAACTTATTTCATCTATCAGCTTTGATATCGCCTCGTAGGAAAGCTCGAGGGAGGACATTTATGTAAATAAAATCTACTGCTTTTTCTTTCGACGAGGACGAGCTCTTTTCTTTGGAGCGGGCGGGTCGGGAATCTGAGTTTTTGGGGTCGCTTCTATAATCTTCTCTTTCGCAGCCTTCTCACTTTCCTCTTCCTCAGTAAGTTCCTCCGAGGTCGAAAACAAAATCTTATTCTCGGGAACATTCTGCATAAAATCTGACTCTAGACCTTCCATCCACAGCATAACTTCCAGACGTGCCCGAAGCTTTAACTCCTGATCACCCGGGAGCCGATAATCTCCCAAAGAACTCCAAACCTTCGTTTTGTCAGTCTTCTGTACAACACAACTAGTCAGATACTCGACTCTAGCATCGTTGGCCATATTTTCACAGGTGCTAGCCAAAGGTCCATTCAACCTTTGATGCCACATGAAAATTTCATCTCTCTTTTTAGATGCCGCAACAGCTGCTGTTCGCTTTTCTTCGGAATCTTTCTCCATTTCCATCTTTATTAGAAGTGTTTGGAGGTCGCCCTGAAGCTGTTCACCGTATTCATCATATTTATCGCCAATTATATTTCTTTGTTTCAATAAATCCATCATCTCAGAAGTAGTAAAAATACCTTCCTTCAATGCTTTATTATACGTCTTAGCGTGCTCCCAATCTGCTTGTCTAACATCATCAGCTGAGGGCATCGCAAGAAAATACTCTGTTTTCTCGTCTGTTTCGCTATTCTCATAAACAAATTTTCGCCGACCATCAAGCAAGTCCATCAAAACATCTTCTGTTACAGTATCAACCATTTATCTTCTCCTTGAATCCGTAATATTAATAACATCCTCTCCTAACTCAGTATAAACTACCTCATAATTTTCATCTATCTCTTTATGAATATGTCTTATCCCATCGTTAAACAATTTTAAAACCCTAGACCTCAATGCTTTATATCTATCTTTATCCCCAACGGCAACCTCTGCAAAATCCAGAGTACCTTCTAAAATATTGTTAATAATAGTAACCCTAATTTCTTCCTTTAATCTACCTAGTGACCATTTATTGTGCTCCATATTGTCCTTTCCTCCAAACATATTCCCAAATATAAATTATTTTATAACCAGCACCCCGTAAAAAGTGACCTTGAGCTGCTTCATTCTTTATGAAGCAGCGTAGAATACTACAGACTAAACATCCAATTAAAATCCAAGAGTTACGAACTAGGCATTCAGCTGGAAACCCGTGGAAACGACGACATCCGCCATATCGACATACCCTTTTATAACAAATAATTTATTGGTGCTGCGAAATGACAGCGACGATGTCGCGTTACTTCCCACAGTCGTTGTCATGCCCTCATCCGTAATTTTAAGTTCCGGAACAATTATGGTTTTCAACGGATACTCCCTCTCTGGGTTAACCGGGTCGGGAGTGGCATAAGTCGACCTTACACCGCGGACAAAGTACTCAGTACCCTCCATATCTGACTGCAAAACCCTCCTGGCAGAACCAGTGCCGCCTGCCTCATCGTCCGTCTGCTGATAGGTCATAATGACCAGAATTAAGTTATCCTTACTCAAAATGTCTCCAATAGAAATATCATCAAGAGTATCATCACCAAACTCAGTTTCTTTCCCGGCAAACTTGGCGAAAATCTCTAGGTCACCGGCTGTCGCCTCAAGAGCGGTAGTAATCTCTACAGGATACGTTAGAGTCCGGTCATACGGCTTAAGGTGACCCAATTCATTCAAAGCTTCCCGGGTCATATTGGCAGTAATGGTCGCTGACGAAATTCTCAGTGCAAGACTAAAAGACGAATCCGGAGTCGAAACATCTGGATCGACTAGGTAAATTTCGATTTGCCCCTGGCGCATCGCGCCAACATCCTCAGGCCTAGTCGAATCACCATCAACCAAAGCGGTGAAATAATTGGCCTTCAAGGTATCAGCATCCCCAGCAGGTGCAAGAGCGTCTGCATACGCATTAGCAGCATAACGAACAACCAACTTATCTCCACTTACAACAGAAATTCCTGTTGGTAAGTCAATAACGTTGGTAGTCGTATTATACTGGGCTTTGGTTGCTGTTTCTGCATCCTCATCAATCGCATAATTAGTCCAAGTATCAGCGGCCGAATCGTAGAACCTAATAGCCCTCTCACCTAAGGTTGTTAGGTGCAAGAATCCATAGGAACTGTCGGACAACTGAGCCACACCACTCGCAGTGGGAATTAAAGCCAAAGTTGCCGTAGTTTCACTGCCCGTGAAATCCCACTCTTCCTGACTAATAAACTTGCCATCATTCAAGAACCAAGTTTTATTGTCAGTTTCTGCGGCATAGTTCTCGGTAGCAGTCGCGCCCGCCGAATAACTAAATTCGATACTATTAACATAGCAATCAGCCATAAACAATGTCTGGTCAATAGTGTCTTTAGCAGTTCCTAGTGCCGCTTCTGTCTGGACAGGTGCCCACAAATCAAACTTAGCGGCAGCACCGAAGTTACTAAGGGAAACTCCATGGTAATGTTCGGTTTCTGTGGTACCACTAACTACAACTAAGTTAGCGTTAGCATTAGTAGCTGTTGAACCAAAACCCGTTTTAGAAACCCCACCTAAAGAAGCAATCGTATCAATACTTCCCCAATCATTGGTGTCAATTGTTAGAGCCACAGATGGCACATCATCGACGACATCTATTATCGCGAGTTGGCCTAATTCAAAAACATCTTCACTGGTAAAAGTCGTAGTCGAGCCAAGTGTCTGAACACGGTACAAAAAATCGCCGTCCACAATGACTGATTGGCTCGCATAGATAATTCTATTTCTCGCCATTTGTTATTCCTCCTTAAAAATTTCCAACATGTTGAAATCACTAAGTAAAACTGACGTCATTATTTAAACTTAGCGAAGGTTGGCTTCTTCCGTGCTCCCGTCAGCCATAGTTTCCTTGGTTTTGTAGTACACCCTGTGGCCGCAATCCCAAATTATATCAAAATTCTTCGCTTTTAGTTTTTCTAAAGTTAAAAATCGTTTCCTGAAACCGACCTTAAAAAACGACGGTTGTGGTCCAAAGTCCTTAAAAAATTTAAATCCTTTTTTCTTATAAAAACTTTCGCTAGAAATACTATCCCATCTTAAATCTGAAAAAATAATATCTTCTTTCGTTGCCTTAAAAATCGGTTCTTGTGGATTTGACAAAATACTGAATAACCTTTTCAAAACCCCTTCTCTATCTTCTAAGTACTCATCTTCAAAAATTGTTATTAATCTAATACCCTTTTCATGACAACGTAACATCTTGTTTTGGTGGTAATTTTTATTTTTCCTGCCGCCGTTTTCGGAGTGCCAATAAAGTCCACAATATTCTATGGCTAAATTTTTCTTAAGGAAAAATATATCCAATTCGTAGGGTGGAATTATACCTCTCTCCGAAGTAGTGCACTTGAGAAGAGGAAATTGAACTTTCAGAAACTTTAAAATATCTTTTTCTGGTGAGGATACTCTATCAAAACACCGCCCACACCTCTGTCCGTTACGAAAATTATCCAACGCAATATAATGCACGTGACTTTTACCGATGCACCTAAATTTTAGTGGGGTACGATTATTCACGTACGTAGTACTAAGAAGCTCTAAACCACCAGAATAAAATTCTTCCTTAACTTCCTCAATAGAGATATACCTACCAGCACAAACCCCACATCTTCTACCTTGGCGCACAAAGTTATCTCTAGTAACCTTCCACAAATGCCCTTTAAGACAAATTACTGTAGACTTATCTCTGTCCCAAGCAGCAACATTTACAACTCTGTATCCTTCTTTTGTGAAAGAAAGTACCTTCTCTTCTTTGGAAATATACTTGCCAGCGCAAACACCACATCTAACCCCAGTTCGAAAATCCTTAAGGGACACAGCATGAATGTGCCCAAGCGGACACTTAAATTCCAATTTTATGTCGCAGGAAATGTACTCGTCAGATATTAATGTAAACCCCACGCCTTCAAATTCTCTGCGAACTTCCTCAATAGTAATATGCTTGCCTGCGCACTTTCCACAACGACGACCACTCTTAAAATCTCCCCAAGAAATAATATGCTTATGCTCCCCATTAATACAATAAAAAGGAAGTTTTTGTGTATTATTTATATATTCGGCAGCCAATAAAATAAAACTCGCAGCTGCAAATTCCTTCCGAACGATATCAATAGATAATTTTTTAGGCAAAATTCAAACCTTCTTTCGGACATACATGATGCGCCACATAAAAACATAACCCCACGTTATATATAATAAAATTTCCCTCCGTTGTAAAAAATACCCATGCTAACAGAACGTATCACCCAGTATAAGTTTCGTAAACTATGTTTATAACACTTCTATATCTATTTAACTCAGATCCAATATCTGCTACATTTATAGGTCTTGAGGCTACATCTAACATATACATTGGAGAACTACTAATATTTGAAGGGCTAAACCCAGTATTAAAAGTACCATCATAATTCAAATAGTCCCCAGTACTATAATCTTTTACAGACACATTTCGGTTAAAAAAACTGTCTTCAATAGTATCTGTTAAATCATCTCTTTCATCTGGACTCGTTGCAAAAATATATATTGATGCTTCTCTAACTCTTTTTTTCCCGCCGCCGAGTTGAAATCCTTCCGGACTGGAACCGCCCACATCAATAGAAACAATAGGTAATGGTGGTGGATTCGAACCTGGCCAAGATTTCAAAACAGACACATAATTCCATGAGTAAGTTACACTGGTTGGAGTTATGGTTGGATTTTTTATTGCCCCTCGCAAATAATCTACGGTATACACCATAGCTTCCTTAATCTCTACGGCATCAAACTCAGTATATTCTGTGCCTATTTCGGTATTCGCGAACAAAGCAACAATTGAAATATCAGTAACCACAATTACATCAAAATACTGCCAAGAAGTGCTTATAGTCCCCGTCCAAGACACAGCGTTAGTCCCAATATGAATCACCGGCACTGCATTCCCATCGCTCCTCGCCCAGCCTGTCGCTCTATACTTCTTTCCAATAGTAAGAACATCCTGGCTGGTATAAGGATTCCCCTCTCCATTTCGCGCTATCCGAAGTACCTGGCTTCCTTCATACGGAGTCCCCGTTTCTTTCGTTAATGTAGCGTTATTTCCTACAGTCCAAGCTCCAACCCCGGCAGCTTCCATATCTCCGTCAGTAACCAAATCCGAACCATAACTAGGCGCAACAGTTACCTTAGATGCTTGCTCTTGGCTTATATCAACTATTGTCTCACTACCCACCGAAAAATCATCAAAAGGAACCCATCCTCTACCTAGAGAAATCGGCGAGGGGTCCATAGAAGAATCCGTAACATAGCCACCTAAACTTAAATTGTAGACTAATGACTCTGTCAGCTGCTCTGAAAACTCTACAGGAAGAACCTCATACTTTAAATAATTGTACAAAGAAGTTCTCTCTAATCGTAAAGTTGACACAGCCATTAACGTTATCCTTTCAACTCAGCAACCGCTCTGTTTATAAAGTTAGGAATTTCTCTTTTAATCCTTCTCAATGGCCCGGAAAAAATATCGTTCGGACCTGCCCCAGATAAAGGATGCCGTATACGTTCGAACGGAGGAAGTTTATCCCTTTTTGGATTGAGTGCTTTCTGACCTTCGTAAGCTTTCCGAGAAATAAGAAAACCCTCACCAAAACGACCTCCACCACGATTCTCTCTATGCCCACGAGGATTAAATATCTCATAAAGTTCTATATTCAAAAACCCTACTTCTCCTATCATCCCCTCAATATAATATGACAAAATTTGAAGAAGTTCTTGACTTACATTTCCTGGACCACCCGGTACTCCGAGCTCAGTTAACTGAACCAACTTTATTGATATGCCTTGTTCCGTTAGAACAACAGCTTCTGATGCTTTCCTCTCTAAATAGGCCTTAAAGATAGGACGTATCTTAGACGGGGATGTTGGGTCCATAACAGACGCAGCATTTTCACGTCCTACTAATAAACTATCGTAAGACTTCATGATTTCGTTAACAATAAAAGGAACAACATCTCGTTCAAACACCTTTTTTATTCCCAAATGTAATTTCTTAGCTTCTTTCTTTACAAGCTCCTCAAGTATACTTGCTAAATCGCCTACCATCTTTCTTTACTCGCGCACACTACCACCAACTTTCACGGCGGCCAGATAGGCAACAACAGTTATATCCGTCGAACCGACCCCTCGAAATACAGGAGGGGAAATCAATTCACATTTGACCCCTGATATCATTATATAATCACTATCTCTTATATCCTCATAATATCTTTTATCGGTTTTGATTTGAACGATATTAGTTCCTTCTGTTCCTGCCACGGAAAATTCCATTTCACCGTCGGAACTCGGATTCCATCTGACCATGCCCCTCAATGGTACGGTGATAACTTGTGTATTGATCAAAAAACCAATACCCAAACAGACGGGACATCTACCACGAGTAAAAGACTGAGGCGTAATAAGAATTTCATAAATTGTCTCCGGCGTAACAAAGGAAGAGTCAAACACCCCTGTTGATACACCACTAGTATCTGAGTAGCAATTTGGACAGTCCTGCGATTGATCCGAAGATGGAGCTTTGTAAACAATTATTACCTTAGCTATCCTGTTCTTCAACGAACCGAACTTTGATTTTATCTCTCGTGCCAATTTTGAGGGTAGTAGGTTCACTAAGCTATACTCCTGCTTTACAATTTACAAAATCATTCTCCCAAATATGTACTACGTTATAACCTGCTTTTCGTAAAGATTCTAACCTTTTCAGGGTTTTCTTGTGGAGCGCGCCGAACGTTTTCTTAGTAACTCTATTTTTTTCCTCTGCCGGAAAAATTTCTGGATTACCGTGCCAATAATTTCCCAGAAATTCATAAACGGTATTGGTTTCGGGCACGTAGGCATCTACCCTAATACCCAATTTTTTGATATAATATTCTCTGTCTTCTTTCGGCATATTCAACTGGTCTAACCATTTTTGGGAAATTCTAGAAATAGACCCACCAGAACAAATTGGACAACCATACCCCTTTCCGGTTCTATTATAAATCAACGCTTGCCAGGAATGCCCTTCAGAACATCTCCACCAAACTTTTTTATGGCTCCCACAAGTTACTTCGTCCGGGCATAATTCTTGGTTTTTAATGAAATCCCACTCCTCCACTAATTCCGAAAACTTGGACGCCAAACTAGTTTTCTCTGTAGCTACCCTACCAGCACACGCCGGACAGCCTTCTCTACCACATGCCCTTCTACAAACAGATGTTTTCCAACTATATTCACACCTAGGATTACTACATAACCACCATACTTTTTTTTCACTTCCGTAAGAAATGTCTCGAGGAGACAATCCTTTATTTTTGCTGAAATCCCATTCTTTTGCTAGCTCTGGGCACTTAATAGGCAACCTATTTTTATCGCTTACCACACTACCTGAACAAGAAGGGCAGCCCCGCGGACGGGCTTTCTTAGTTCTGTTGTTGGGGGCTGCCAACCAACTATGCTTACATTCCTCTTTCCTGCATCTCCACCAAACCCTTTTATGAGAACCAAAACTAGCATTTTCTGGGCGTAGATTCCCGTTTTTTGAGTAATCCCACTCTTTTAAAAGGTGGGGGTGAGTCTCTGGGAGAAACTTTTTACCTTTCTTTACTATCATAAAAACCTCAATAATACCAATCACTTCTAATCAATTCGAATTCCCTCCATGGAAATCAAGAGCGTTGAATCAATTAAATTCTCCAACTTCTTCCTCAGGGTTACCAAGTCCGTCTGTCTCGCACGTAGAATAGGGTCGGGATTGTATGACAATTCCGACTGGAGGTTCCAACTTCCGGCAGTGCTGCCCATTAGTTGACGTAATTCCACCTCTAACAGTGTAATCGAAGTAGCCAATCTCAGCATATTCGTAGTAACCGTCGAAGCAGTCATCGGAGGTGGTGGTGGTTCCGATAGGTACGCCTTTAATATTTCTCTGTCACTAAAACGGTGTGACTCATACCAGATATCCAAAATTCCACTGACGGTTGAAATAGTGTTCCCAGAAAACGTAACAAATTCGTATCCATCTACAACCGGGTCAGACAATGTCGTGTAAGCAACGCTATCAAGTGTGACCTTAAGAGGCCACCCAGGAGGGTCCGACAACCTATACGAATATTCATCTTCTGAAACGCGCTCGAATCCGCCCGAAGTAGAACTAACATAATCCCTTTTTACCGTCTTATAATCACCTATATAATCTCGTATCTTATCAACAGTGGTTTGGTCTGTAAAATATAATGAATGCTCTTCCGGATAAGTTGCGTCAGAAAAAGAAAACCCAGGCATAAATTTTTGCCCGGCGGTCCCATAAAGTATAGAGTCAGAAAAACCACCTTCATTTAACGAAGTAGAATTGAAATAGGTGAACCACACAACATATGACGACTCGCCCGAAGCGTCTGTCCAGTCATAACTGTTAGTGCCAACTACCAAAGCTATAGTATTATATAAAGTTCTATCTGAAACTTTACCTGTAGTACTCCGATAGATACGGATTGTATCAAATAAAGCCGTGACGGCGCTTATATCTGGTACAAATATAGTTAGTACATAACTAGCCATTTACTTTAGTTTACTCCAAATCATCTGGAGTTACTACCCCTTGCATGAATTTGAAATCGGCTATTCTCTTTATATGTTTCAAAAACTCATCCTTGTCCATTGTCATCTTCATTGAGTTACAAATCTTACAACAGGGAACACAATTCTCTAACTCATACCCTTTCTTGTTGTCTACCCTATCTAAACCCATATACACGCAGTCCCCAGTAGTACAATATGATTTCTGAATTTGCCAAGGCTCTGAATCACAATAATAACAATTTTGTTTAGTCAATACTCGAAAATCTTCTTTCCTAAGACTAAACTTATGTCCTCTTCTTTTAGCTCCCAAACAATACTTGGAATAAAGCGCATTAAAAGCACTTTCTCCCTGGGGTAACGGATAAGACCTGTCAGTTTTAGGGATAACATTTTTTTGTCTCCAATTCAACCCCGAACATCTTCTTGAACAAAATCGCTGTCCATTAGAATATGTAGGCATAAAATCTTTTCCACACTCCTCACACCGCTGAATTGTTAATACAACCTTCCTATAAGGACCCTTAAAATCAAGACGCCCTCTTTCATAGGCTGAGTAGCATTGTCTACTACAGTATTTTCCCCTTTTACTTTTAATTTTATTCAAGGAGGTGTAAAATAACTTATCACAGTATTTACAACACGACTCAACCCCGGTCTTTTGACATTTCTTTGAACAGTGTTTACCACCGCCCTTCTTTACTTGAGAAGGTCTGACATTAAATTCTTTTTTACACGCCTGACAAATTTTAATCACTATATTTAAGTTACTCCTTGATAAAAACGAAATCCGCTTATGAGGTCACCTACTCCAAGATCCAGGACAACATACTTCGATGCCGTGTAAGTCGTATCAGTCACCGGATTTGTTCCAGAACCGCCAGTCGGATCGATCAAAGTCCAACTTGTGAAAACTCCACCCTTGATGTATGCAGTGAACTGTCCGTCATCGCGACGTGTCACCCCAAAGCGATACCACGTACTGTCCGCTACATAACCAGCCACAGTGGCAAACTTTGTCTAGGAATAGCGAAACAGTGTCACGATTTCGTTATGATGAGGACGTAACGGATACATGTTGCCAGTCTTAGTTGCATCTTCTGACACAAATTGAACAGACGGCACAGAGTTTACAGCCTTATTTATTTCCCACTCCCAAGTCCCGTATGTCTGCGGACCAGCGCGGTACAATATCCCGTTCGTCGTGCATTCAATCCACTTTCTAGTTGCATCTTCTTTGATCTTCCACCGGCCGCTCGTGTCACCGAAAAGCCAACCGGTGTTGCTCAGCGGCGCACCGATTACTCCACCCTCATCTGCTACACTGGGACGTGCCTGCTGGAGATCGTCGCGGAAGGTTATCTTCTGCGCGAATTTCTTGTAGTCCGCCGCCAGCCAAGCCGCACCCTTAGCATCGTTGTATATCGCCAGGTCACTTATCTTCCCGTCGAAATTCCATTGAGTATCGTCACCGCCGACAAAGGTCGGGTAGTCATTTACTATTGCCCCGCCCGCCGATCCGGTGGCGATGCTTACTCCGTCTTTGTACAAGGCTAAAGCCCCTGCGTTATTCACCAGCACAAACCTATTTTCTTTTCCAGCAACCATGGCACCAGACGCCGAAAGGGCGGTACTTCCGGCCTTCCAGTATACCGCCATGTTCACGCCACTTTGATTCAACAGGTACCCCAACGAATACCCAGCAACGCCACCGTAACTCACTAAGACGTGCGACCCAGCAGGAACTGCATCGGGCTTCACTGTGAAAGCTATTGTTCCGGTGTCCCCCAATTTCAACGAAGCGTCATAAGCAGCGGTCACATAGCTCCCCGAATCGCCGCTGAACGCCAAGCCCTTCGTAACTGGTGCAGCTCCAAAAACAGACAGGTGGTTTCCGTTCTCATTCTTGTCAGCAACGGTCCCCATAGTCACAACCCCCAGATCCCACGCGCCGACCAAGCCCGTTTCCCTTCCGGTAATCAGACTGCCTTGATCAAAGTAACGTCTGTCTGCGCGCACCAAGGGAGATCGGCGCTCTTGGGACCAAGCATGAAGCGCAGCTATCTCGTCTGGGAAAAGCACAGCGGGATACCAGATGAGGCCGTGAGTATCGTCGCTGTTAACACGATCTTCCGTATACCGGTTCAAAAGACGAATATCCGAAGTATGCGTCGTGATGGTCGTAGTCAGACTTGCAAGGTCGAACTCCTCACCATTGGCGAACATCTTGGCCTTATCACCACTCACCTGCACTACACAAATTGACCGTAAAGAAGCTAAGTCAATATTGGCAAACACACCTGTTGAAATCCCATCAAAAACAACCAACTCTCTCCCGCTGGTGGCCCAATAAATATC